>Ga0190274_10001859_pt1 | contig 12399 bp, 9 predicted proteins | sample Popmic531T_FD_133002 | JGI IMG/M metagenome (GOLD analysis project Ga0190274, IMG submission 133002) | Populus adjacent soil microbial communities from riparian zone of Yellowstone River, Montana, USA - 531 T | ecosystem: Environmental > Terrestrial > Soil > Riparian zone | place: USA: Montana...
GGATCCGTTCAAGACGATTGAAACCTATGGTGCCGATGCGACAAGATGGTATCTTATCACCAATGCCTCACCATGGGATAATCTGAAATTCGATTTAGAAGGAATTAAAGAAGTACAGCGTAAATTCTTTGGCACCTTATATAATACATATCAGTTCTTCGCCCTTTATTCCAATGTAGATAGATTCGCATTTAAAGAAGCCTATATTCCATTGGAACAAAGACCTGAGATTGATCGTTGGATACTTTCTTCATTGAATACTGTAGTAAGAAAGGCCAATGAATATATGGATGATTACGAACCGACACAGGCGGGAAGAGTAATGGAGGATTTTGTGGATGAGCATCTCAGTAACTGGTATGTACGGTTATGTCGCCGCCGTTTCTGGAAAGGGGAGTACGAACACGATAAGATATGCGCTTATCAAACATTGTATGAATGTTTGGAAACAATCGTTCGTTTAGTAGCACCCATCTCGCCCTTTTTCAGTGATACCGTTTTTAAAAACCTGAATGCGGTGACTGGCAGATTTTCAGTACAGTCAGTGCATCATACCGACTACCCGGTATCGGATTTATCCAAGATTGATACAGCTCTGGAAGAAAGAATGCAACTGGCTCAGGATGCTTCTTCACTGGTTTTGTCGTTGCGCAAGAAAGTGAATATAAAAGTGCGTCAACCGCTTCATAGGATTTTGATTCCTGTTCTTAACAACAAGATGAAAGAGCAATTGAAAAAGATAGAGGACCTGGTAAAAGCTGAGGTTAATGTTAAGGAGATTCAGTATTTGACAGAAGACAATGGGTTCATCAAGAAGAAGATAAAGCCTAATTATGTTGCGTTGGGGAAGAAATTGGGCGGAAAGATGAAATCCGTCGCTGCCGTATTGCTTGATTTCAAACAAGAGGATATAGCAAACCTTGAAAAAGAAGGTTCTGTTTCATTGCAAATTGATAACGAACCCTTAATATTACAAATTAGTGATGTTGAGATAAGTAGCGAGGATATTCCAGGTTGGATGGTGGCTAATAAAGACGCTTTGACAGTTGCCCTCGATGTTACCATAAGTCCGGAACTAGAGAGCGAAGGCAATGCAAGAGAACTGGTAAACCGCATCCAGAAGATTCGCAAGGACAATGGTTATGAATTGACAGATAGGATTTTAGTAAAAGTTTCTGAAAGCAATGCCTTAAAGGAATCCATCGCTCAATTTAATACCTATATTTGCGCCGAAATTCTGGCAGATAAGCTCGAATTGGTATCCGAATTACCCGATGGCACTGAAATTGAAGTGAATGATATTCCATTAAAAGTATTCGTTACAAAAAAAGCCTAATTGTATGGCATCCAAGAAAAAAGCAGCCAAGCCGGCCAAAAAAGCAGCCCCCATAAAAAAAGCTGCCCCGGCTAAAAAACCTGTAGCCAAGAAGGCAGCCCCCAAAAAAGCTGTCAAACCGGCTCCTCCTAAAAAGGCGGTAGTTGCTAAAAAATCCGTGGCTAAACCGGCTGTAAAGCCTGTTATTGCTGCTAAACCTATTAATAAAATAGAAGTGAAAAAACCTGTACCCCCACCACCGCCCCCAGCCGCAAAACCCGTCGAGAAAAAAGCAGAAATAAAAGGAGCAATCTCCGGCAAAACCATAAAATTAGTTTCAGCACCGCCTGTGCCTGTCAAGAAAAAGTCGGAGCTTGCTAAACCTACCAAGGTAGTGATGCCAGAGATAAAAACTAAGACGGCCCGTAAATACGAGCCCGAATTCACAAAATCTGTACTGGACCAACCAGGTAACATTCAAACCGGACCCACTATGCGTTACAGCGACGTTGACTTAGGAGAATTCAGAGAGCTGATCCAGAAAAAACTCGATCAGGCTAAAAAAGAACTTGCCTACCTGCAGGGATTAATAACCCGCAAGGATGAAATGGGAGGCGATGAAACGGAGAACCGTTACATGACCATGGAAGATGGAAGTATGAGTATGGAGCGTGAACAACTGGCACAAATGGCCAGCCGCCAGATCAACTACATCGATCACCTTGAGAAAGCCCTCATGCGTATTGAAAATAAAACCTATGGTATTTGCCGCGTTACCGGTAAGCTGATCGATAAGGCCCGCTTACGCGCCGTTCCGCATGCGACCCTTAGTATTGAGGCGAAGCAGATGATGAATAAGTAGGTTTATAGTTTATAGTTTATGGTTTATCGTTCTTCAGGCTCAGCTTTCTTAAGTAAAGGCGGAGTGTCTCTTTTATGGAGAGAACTGTACCAATTGCAAATAATCACATTTTAAATAATAAAAAGCCATTCTATTTTTAAGTAGAATGGCTTTTTATATTCCAGAAATATTGTGTGATGTTGTGTTCCTGATTTGTGTTTTGCTGTTACAAATTTATCCCCAATGAATTCGGCCAGCCATTACTGATGACTGTTACACCTAAGCAACGATAAACCACAAACTATAAACTATCAAAAACCTCTCTGCGGCGCCGTACCTCCCCAGAATACTGCAGGCATCGGCTTATTTAAAAGATATTGATAATAGAATGCATACGCCTCATTGCGGTTATGCTGTGCTTTATTAGGACTATTGCCACCAATACCATGGCGCTCGCCCGGGTAAATCATGAACTCAAAATGCTTTTTTGATTCCTGTAATTTATTTACCAATTGTATACTGTTCTGCATGTGTACATTATCATCGGAAGTGCCATGTACAATACGAAGCAATCCTTTGTATCTATCCGCGTAAGTCATAACGGAGGTTGCTTTATATCCCTCCGGGTTTTCCTTCGGGGTATCCATAAAGCGTTCGGTATAATGTGTATCATATAAATGCCAATCAGTAACCGAAGCATTTGCAATACCATGTGTAAATACATCTGCTCCATAAGTCAATGCCATGCAAGTCATATATCCTCCGAAGCTGCCACCGGTCATGGCTACACGGTTGCTATCAACCCATGGTTGTGTACGTAACCATTTTCCGCAGGACATATAATCTTCGATCTCATATTTGCCTAATTGACGATGGATATAATTCAATCCAATTTTTCCGAAATGACCTGAACTTCTATTATCGAAAGCAACCTGTATCATTCCTTCCTGTGCCCACCATTGTGTAGCACCTCCAACCGCGCGCCACCGATCATATACCGAACCGGCATTAGGTCCTCCGTAAATGCTCACTAATACAGGATATTTTTTTGTGGGATCGTAATTAACGGGATAAGTGATTACTACCGGAAGATCAAATAATCCATCCGCCGATTTTACTCTTGTAAGTTCTACTTTGGGGATCGCGTAATTATCAAATTCTGCTCCTTTGTTATTTCCCAACTCACGGATAACTTTTCCTTTCGCATCCAACAGAGCCATGGTAACCGGAGTACTTACATTAGAATAGGTGGTAATAAAATATTTTCCGTTGGGAGAGAGGTTTATCTGATCGTGACTATACTCCCCAAAGCTCAATCTCGTCAAACCTTTTCCATTGAGTCCGATCTTATAGAAATCAAAGCGGGCCGAATTTTCTTTGCGTGCGCGGAAATAAATTGTTTTTGTTTTTTCATCGACGCGGGTAACAGAAGTTCCCCAAAAATTCCCCACTGTAATTGGGTTGATCAGTTTGCCTGTTCCATCATGCAGGTATAAATTTTCCCAACCATCTTTATCACTCTTGAGAATAAATGTTTTTCCATCTGCTAAAAATTCGACACGGTTAGATTCGTCCAAATCGATCCATGTTTTTTGCGTTTCTTCATATACCACCGTTTTAGCGCCGCTTGCTAAATCCGTATTATAAATCTTCAGGTTATCCTGGCCACGATTCATCCATTGTATCCATAATTGATTGCCGGGTGTCCAGATCGGACTTCCAAAATATTGGTCTTCTTTTGGATTGAAATCGGCCCAAACTGTTTTGCTCGGATTGGCCAATGCAATTATACCTACTTTAACTTCAGGATTCTTGTCACCGGATTTTGGATACCGCTCATTTTCCAAACGACCGTGCTGGCTATCGCTCCAATAAATTGGAAAAACCGGAACCTCTGAATCATCAAATCGCATATAACAAAGATGTTTACTATCGGGGCTCCACCAAAAAGCTTTATAACGGCTGCCTCTTCCCAATATCTCTTCAAAATATACCCAGGACGCATAACCGTTCAATATGGTTTCTGATCCATCATTTGTTAATTGAGTCTCTTTTTTTGTTTCCGTCTCTAATATATAAAGATTGTTATCTGGCTTGGTATAGGCGGCCCATTTTTTATCGGGAGACAAAGTAGTATTGCGAGCTTCTTTTACAGCGGGTGCCATCGGTGCAGGGCGGTTAGACGGCTCTTCTGGTTTATCAAAAAGTTTAGCAGTACCTGTTTTTACTTCTACTAAATAACTTTTTGTTTTTCCATCTGCATCATCTTTACGCATTTCAATATAATGCTCATCATCTGTCCAGCCACTAATAACAGGCAAGGGTTTGCTGACATTGGTTGCGGTTCCTTTGAAGAGTTGATCATAACTAAAATTTTTCTTTTGTGCTTGTGTCACAAGTATGCACACGAAGAGGCATTGAACCAGTAAAACGATTTTTCTCATGTCGTAAAATTTGAGCGCTGAAAGTACGAAAGCGCACCGATTTTGCGCTACCGCCGGAAAAATACTGAGCCCTTGTTGACTTTAGTTAAGCCACAGATTACACGGATTAACACTGATAACTGCATTTTTCTGTGAAAATCCGTGTAATCTGTGGCTGAATGATTGTATTATCTTTGCGGATTAAATAGTTATATATGTTGTTTCGATATATAAAAGATAAACTGGCGCGGAGAAAGGCCCGCCGGGTGTTCCAGGAATATCCGCATGAAGTACAAACCTTTCAATTAGATAAAGAAGGTCCGGTGCAATTCGCTAACTGGAAAAATCCGTTGATGAAGGATTTTATACTCACGCAGGCGCATGTGGATTCCTTTCGCCGCTTTATACCTGAAGGAACATTGGCAATAGATATCGGTACCAATATTGGCGATACAACTGTTCCAATGGCACTGGCAGCCGGTAAAAATGGGCTGGTATTGGGATTCGAACCCAATCCACATATCGTAAAGATCGTTGAAGCCAATGCAGGATTGAATAAGGATCGTACGAATATCAAAATATTGCCTTATGCGATTGCGGAGAAAGAAGCTGAGTTCTATTATGCATCGTCTGAAGCATCATTGAGTAATGGCGGTATATCGGAAAAACCGAATAGTGTGCATGGTTCTTATACACTTCCACATAAAATAAAAGCGGTAAACCTGGAAGCTTATCTCGATCAGCATTTCCCCCAATGGCTTAATAAACTCTCTTTTATAAAAATAGATACTGAGGGATATGATATGGAAATCATTCAATCCATTCAATCACTTTTGAGAAAATACCAACCAGTAGTAGAAGCGGAGTGTTTTTCTAAATTAACTGTACAGCAACGCAATGATCTGTACGACTGCATCGTGAACCAGGGCTATGAGATTTTTTATTTTGATGACCTTGGTAACGCCGATTCGGAGCAAAAATTAACGAAACCGGATATGCAGAAGTGGAAGCATTTTAATTTTTATGCGAAACCTAAGAAAGCTTCGAGCTAAGAGCTTCGAGCTTCGAGCAATTATCGTCTGACGGTCTCCGTCTGACGATTTTCGCTCGGTCTGCCGTGGCTGGTGTCTTCACCAGCCACCGTCGAATTTTCACCAAGGCATTCTGAAATCATTTGCATTTCGGCTGGTGGAGACACCAGCCGAGGGGGACGAGCAGCGAATAGCGAGCAGCCTCTCAGCTAATCTCCTGCATCTCCACCAACTTCTTATAAAAACTATTCAACTCAATCAGTTCGTTGTGGGTGCCGCGCTCAATGATCTTTCCTTTTTGCAATACAATTATTTCATCGGCATGGCGAATAGTGCTTAAGCGATGCGCGATTACGATACTGGTCCGGTTCTGCATCATTTTACTGATGGCATCCTGTACCAATCGTTCGCTTTCCGTATCAAGAGAAGAAGTCGCTTCATCTAATATAAGAATCGGTGGATTCTTCAATACTGCGCGGGCAATCGTAAGTCGCTGACGTTCTCCACCGCTTAGTTTATTACCCCTGTCGCCGATATTGGTTTGATAACCCTCTTCTTTATTCATGATAAATTCATGCGCATTGGCGATTCTTGCCGCGTCTTCTATTTCAGCGATATTGGCATTACTATCTCCCAATGCAATATTGATGGCAACGGTATCATTGAAGAGAACGGGTTCCTGAGTAACAATTCCCATATGATGTCGTAAACTATCCAATGAATATTCTTTGATATTAATACCATCTATTAATAATTCTCCCTTACTCACATCATGGAAGCGTGGAATTAGATCCGCCAGGGTAGATTTGCCCGCACCTGACGATCCAACCAAAGCCACAGTTTTTCCTTTTTCTATGATGAGATTGATATCGTCGAGAATGGTTACATCTTCATAAAAGAAAGAAACATTGCGGAATTCAATCTTATTATTAAAAGAATTGAGTGTTTTGGGATTTGGCAATTCCTTTACCGTTACAGGGGCTTGCATTATTTCTTCAATTCGTTCAATTGCGGCACTTCCGCGTTGAGCATTATAAAATGCAGTTGATAGCGCTTTGGCGGGATTGATGATTTGGGCAAATACAATTATATATAGAATAAAATTATCCGACGTCATATCAATAGTTTTTTCGAGAACGAGTTTGCCCCCGAACCAAAGAATGCAACAAAGAATTATTACCCCTAACACTTCTGATAGTGGGGAAGCCATATCTCTTCTGAAAGCAATACGGTTGCGCAGATGATTTAACCGGTCGTTCGTTGTGTAGAAACTACGCCCTATAATTTTTTCCGCATTAAATGCCTTAATCACACGCAGGCCTCCCAGGGTTTCATCGAGTATAGACATCAGCGTGCCCATTTCGCTTTGGGCCTTTCCCGAATCCTTGCGCAGCGACTTGCTCAGCCGGCCAATGATGAAACCTGCTATTGGCAATAACACCAACACTACAAGGGTTAGATAAGGGCTTAAGAAAATCAGCGTGGCTAGATAAACAATGATTGTGAGTGGTTCTCGTATTAGCCCTTCGAGCGTACCGATAATGCTCCATTCAATTTCATTCATATCATTACTCATCCTGCTGATAATATCACCTTTCCTTTGTTCAGTAAAATAGCCAATGGGAAGTTGCAGAATTTTTCCATAAAGTCCTGCCCGAAGTTTTGTCATAACGTGATTGCGTATGGGAGCCATTACGCGGTACGACAAATAAATAAATACATTCTTGAGAAAAATCCCGATAATGACTACTATGCAAATTATGGCGAGCGCATAGCCTTTGCTTCTTTCATCGATGATTTTTGAAAGGTGATATTGAAAATAATTTGAAAGTGATGAGGGGGAAAAAACCAGTTCCGGAGCCGGCCCTTCCGGAGAACCATTGTTTTCAAATAACATTCTCAGAAAAGGGCCAATGCCGGCAAATGATATCAAGCCAAAGGCAATAGCGAACAGAATAAAAATAAAGTAGAGGCCTATATTGGATTTTTGGTCTCTGAGATGCCTTAAAATCGTCGAAAATCGCTTCATGTATTAAATTAAACGGTGCAAAGTAACTAATTTTGGAGCGATTAAACTGTTAAGGAATGGAAGAAGGAAAGAGACAAAAACAGGTAGCCGGACTGATTCAGGAAGAAATGAACACTATATTCCAGCGAATGGGGCTCACTATGATGAATGGCGGAATGATATCGATTTCGGGGGTTAAGATTACTCCCGATTTGTTAGAAGCGCGTATTTATCTTAGTTTATTCCAGGTCAAGGACCAGGAAGCTACTATGAGAAAGATCGATGAAAAAGCCTGGGAGATTAAGAAAGAACTAACCGCGAGAATTGCCAAACAATTGCGTCGCATGCCCGAATTAAGATTCTTTCTCGATGATACATTGGATAATGTATTTAAGATGGAAGAGTTGTTGAAGAAATTAAAAACAGATGATAAAGCTGGAGAGTAGTAAATAGATAATGGAAAATAGGGTCTTCGTTCACACCTATTCTCTTCTTTCTATTCTCTATTTTCCTATCCCATCAAATATTTCAACTTGAATTTCCTCTTCGCCTGGCGTTACTTTAAAGCAAAAAAAACTACCAATGCCATTAATATTATTGCATGGGTAAGCGTGGTAGCTATTACGCTCATCACGGCCGCTTTTATCGTTTTGCTGAGCGTGTTCAATGGCTTCGAAGGGTTGGTGAAATCACTCTATTCCTCTTTTTACGCTGATATACGAATCGGTCCCGCTTCCGGGAAAATAATGACGGTGAGTGAAACTCAACTCAGGCAATTATCCTCCATGCAAGGAATAAAAGCTTTTTCAAAGATTGTTGAAGAGAAAGGGCTACTACAGAATGGCGATCTGACAACTATTGTATTTCTAAAAGGAGCCGATGAAAATTATGAGCATGTTACCGGTGTTTCTCAAAAAATGATTCGGGGCGAATTCGCGCTCGGCACAACCGATCATCCTACCATTGTATTGGGAGGAGCAATAGAACACGCGGTAGCCGTGGATGTTGAAAAAAGCATTTACCCGATGACGATTTATTTATTCCGGCGAGGGGTTAATGTAAATGTGATTGATCCGTACCAATCCTTCGCTGCCGACAATATTACTGGAGCCGGTACCTTTTATATTCAACAGGATATTGATAGTAAGTACGCGCTTACCAATATCGGATTCATGAAACGGATGCTGATGCTGAAAGAGAATGAATATGGAAGTATTGAAGTGGCGGTGAATGATCAGGAGCAAACTGAACAGGTAAAAAATCAATTAAAACAGATTTTTGGTAAGACCTATTCAATAGAAACCCGATACGAACAAAATAGGAACCTATACGCGGTAATGACATTGGAAAAATGGGCCATTTATGGAATATTGACCCTGATGTTGATTGTCGCTGCTTTTACGATGGTTGGAGCATTAACGATGCTCGTATTGGAGAAAGAGAAAGATATACAGGTTTTGAAAGCAATTGGCGCTAACAATAGATTAGTGCAAAAAATATTTTTGAGTGAAGGTGTACTGCTGGGAAGTATCGGAGTGTGCGCCGGAATTGCGCTTGGCTTGTTATTATGCTGGGCCCAGGTAAAGTTTAAATTGGTATCGATACAAGGTGGAACATTTTTGATCGATCATTATCCCGTGCAAGTTGCAATACCCGATATAGGATTGGTAGCTATTACCGTATTCCTGGTAGCCTTACTCGCTTCATGGTTTCCTAGTAGAAAAGCGGCGTTGCAGGCGGTGGAGCTGAAATCGTGAGTAGTGAGTGGTGAGTCGTGAGTAGCGGGTGCCACTCTCAAAGTAATAGTGACTTACGTTTAATCGGAGAGCCACTCACGATTCACCACTCACGATTCACGATTCAATAGTCTCCCAAGGTTTCCGGCAACTGCTCCAACGCCTTCTTCAATTGCTCATCATTAGGTGCAATACCGTGCCATTCGTGACTGCCTTCCATGAAATCAACTCCTTTACCCATGGCCGTTGTCATCAAAATTACAATAGGCTTGCCCTTGCCAACAAATGTTTTAGCTTTTTCGAGAGCGGCTACCACTTCATCGATATCGTTCCCTTTTTCAAGTCGTATTACTTCCCATCCAAAGGATTGAAATTTCGCTCCCAGATCGCCCAGGTCCAATACTTTTTTAAGAGGTCCGTCTATCTGCTGACCGTTCCAGTCAACGGTTGAAATTAAGTGGTCAACTTTATTATGCGCTGCAAACATCACAGCTTCCCAAACCTGTCCTTCTTGTAATTCTCCATCACCATGAAGGGAAAAAACAATATTGTCTTCCCCGTTCAACTTTTTGCTGATTGCGGCGCCGATTGCTACACTCATTCCCTGACCGAGAGAGCCGGAAGCGATGCGCACACCTGGCAAATGCTCGTGAGTGGCGGGGTGTCCCTGTAAGCGGCTATCTATTTTACGGAAAGTTGCCAATTCCTTTTTGTCGAAATAACCTGAACGGGCAAGGGTAGAATAGAAAATAGGGGAAATATGTCCATTGGAAAGAAAAAATACATCTTCTCCGGTGGCATTCATATTGAACTTCGGGTTGTGTCGCATCACCTTAAAAAACAAGGCGGTAAAGAACTCTGTACAACCCAAAGATCCGCCCGGGTGGCCACTCGCAGACCCATGAACCATTCGGACAATATCCCGGCGCAATTGTGTAGCGATATCTTTTAATTCAGGCATAAAAAAGGATATAAATGTGGCCGCAAAACTAATGGAATTCAGCAATAGGAAGGCCCATATTTAAACTTTTTATTATCCTTTTGGACAGATTGGATGAAGATTTGCAATAAAACAATACTAATTGTTGTTATTCAATTAACATGCTTTATTTTCGCTGCCGGTTAAGAACGTACCCAACCGGCCAGATTAGTAGCACGTAACTTATTGCAGACATACAAAACTTGGCTGATGTTAAATGTATTTGATGTTTTACTATCTGTCGCCATCTCTTTTACGATCACTTTTTTAGCAATCCCTGTAATTATTACGGTGGCTGAAAGAAAAAAGTTGTTCGATATACCGGATGAGAGAAAGGTACACCAAACGCCTATTCCATCCTTAGCGGGATTAGGAATTTTTGCGGGCTTTATGATCGCATGCCTCCTCGCAGTACAATTTCAAACTTCTTCGGAATTTCAATATTATCTCGCTGCGGCAGTTGTGATTTTTTTCCTTGGACTTAAAGATGATATTCTCGTTATTTCTCCGGTAAAGAAATTTATCGGACAGGTACTCGCCGCTTTTCTTATTATATATAAGGGAGGTATTCAAATAAAAAGCATGCATGGCTTTTTGGGTATCGATGGCCAGTTGCCGGAAATGTTCAGTCTATTGCTTACCTATTTTACGGTCATAGTTATTATCAACTCATTTAATCTTATTGATGGAATTGATGGACTAGCTGGAAGTCTGGGGTTGATGGCTACTATCGTTTTCGGTGTTTACTTTTTGCAGGTAAATATGATTGCCTATTCAGTTCTGTCTTTTTCCCTGGCGGGCAGTCTCATCGCATTCCTGATCTTTAATTTTCACCCGGCCAAGGTATTTATGGGAGACACGGGCTCCATGCTCATAGGGCTGGTCAATGCCATACTGGTTGTAAAATTTATCAGTGTGGCCGATATCGGCACGGTTAGTTTTCCTATTAATGCTTCTCCCGCCATTGGATTTGCGATCTTGATGATTCCTTTACTGGATACCTTAAGAGTATTCGGAATTCGTATGATTCATCGCCGTTCACCTTTTAGTCCCGACAGAAATCACGTTCATCACCTCTTGCTGGATAAAGGACTTTCGCATCGGGCAATTACAATTATATTAGTCTCTATTAATATACTTTGCGTAATTGGCGCTTTTATCGCCCGAAACCTTGGAAGTACCTGGCTCATATTGGCAATTGGTGGGGTATTTTTTACAGGTATTGGTCTCCTCTATTACACTCGCAAAGAACCAAGATTGTTTGTGGCCCGCTCTGTAAAGAACAATGGAACTTCTTCCAGAGTGGTACCGCTTACCAAGGATACGATCCTGGAACAGAAGAATTAGTATGTAAATCTAAAATGCAAAATATTGAATGTAAAACTGGTCTGCCTGTATGGAGACCGGTTTTATATTTTACATTTTGAATTCTGCATTTTACATTTCCTTCGTACGTTTGTAGCCCATTTTAATATTACTATTATGTCAGACGAGTTAAATAAGATAAGTGCACATGCATTGGATTCGATGGAGAAAGCGATCAATCACCTTGAGGCGGAGTTGCTGAAAGTGAGAGCCGGAAAAGCCACCCCTGGAATTGTGGATGGAATTGTAGTAGATTATTATGGCAACCCTACTCCAATCAGCCAAATAGGTAATATCGCGGTGGCAGATGCCCGAACTCTTACCATTCAACCATGGGAGAAAAATATGCTCCAGCCCATTGAGCGAGCCATCATCGGCGCCAATATTGGAGTTACTCCACAAAATGATGGTAATATAATTCGGTTGTTCATGCCCCCATTAACCGAAGAAAGAAGAAAGGAACTGGTAAAAAAAGCGCAGGGAGAAGGAGAACATTCCAAGGTGGCCATTCGCAGTATCCGCCGCGATGCCATGGAGCATGTAAAAAAATTACAGAAGAACGGACTCAGCGAAGATATCTGTAAGGACGCCGAGAAAAAAATACAGGAAACAACGGATAAGTTTATTTCGATGATCGATAAGCATCTTACTGCGAAGGAAAAAGAAATTATGACAGTGTAATCGTGAGGCGTGAGACGTGA
>Ga0190274_10001860_pt1 | contig 12382 bp, 14 predicted proteins | sample Popmic531T_FD_133002 | JGI IMG/M metagenome (GOLD analysis project Ga0190274, IMG submission 133002) | Populus adjacent soil microbial communities from riparian zone of Yellowstone River, Montana, USA - 531 T | ecosystem: Environmental > Terrestrial > Soil > Riparian zone | place: USA: Montana...
ACGGGCGCTTCTCTGGAGCGACCCGCGGCCTGATGATCGGCCACGTCGCGCCGGAGGCCGCCGAGGGCGGCCCGATCGCCGCGATCCAGGAGGGGGACACGATCACCGTCGACATCGAGAACCGGGCGCTCTCGGTCGACCTCGACGATGCCACGATCGCCGAGCGCGTCGCCGCCTACGTCTCTCCCGAGTCGCCGTTCGGCTCGGGCGTGATGTCGAAGTACGCGGCGACCGTCAGCTCCGCCTCCACCGGCGCAGTCACCCGCTGAGCCGAGGCGCTGCGGCGCCCTGCGAAACGGTTAGGCGTAGCCCATCCGTTCCAGCAGCGGGATTTCGCGGATTTGCGGCGGCTGCAGGTGGTCCCAGAGCAGGCCCCGCGGCCGCTCGTACTGGCGCTCGACGTCGATCACGGCGCGGGGGGTCGCGATCAGGTCGACCGGGAGGTCGTGCGCGGTCATCATCAGGTGGCGGCGCAGGATCTGGGTCGGGTGGACCGTGGTCGCGACCGTGGTGTGCTCGTCGATCTTGCCGGCGTCGACGAGGATCCCGAACTCGAGATCCGAGTAGCCGCCGCCCTTGCCGACCCTGGCGCCGCTCAGGTTCACCGCGACCGAGCCGCAGAGGACGAAGTCGATCTCGGGCAGCTCGTCGAGGGCGACCATCGCTCCGTGCTTGAGCGCACCCTTGATCGTCGCCGCCTCTTTGATCGCGGCTTTCGAGAGATGTTTGGGGTCGAGGACCCGGAAGGGGTGCGCATCGCGGAGGCGGGGGACGGCCATGATCACCGTCTTGCCCTCCTCCAGGGCGGCCCGCCGAACGTGGGTCTGGGGTGAGTCGGGATTGGCCTTGATCGTCCGCGCCCGGCGCCATTGGCGGTGCCCGGAGAGCTTCTCGGCCGCAAGGCGCGCGCCGGCGAAGTTGGGGATGCGGCCATCGGCGCCGGGGAAGCGAGAGACGCCTTCGCGTTCCATCGCCTCCCAAACATCCTTGCGGACTTCATCCTTGGAGACCATCGAGCCGAAACATATCCGGCGCGCCTGCGGTTCCCGAGCCGCGCCTTGCAAGGAAAGACGCCGTGCCGACCGAATGATCCAAATGCCTACACTTTTCCGAAGGCTCCGATAGTGGGCCTACCGTTGTCGAGGAGCGTTTTGGGTCGCAAGTCAAAGATCGCGATCATCACCGGTGCCTTCCTTCTTCTGATGGGGGCGATCGGCGCCTACGCGTACGACAGCAGCCACAAGGGCAAGATTGCCGAGGGCGTCACGATCGGAGGCGTCGAAGTCGGCGGCATGGAAGCCGATGAAGCCGAGGCCGCCGTCCGGAAGCAGCTGCTGGCTCCCCTGCGCCACCCGCTCCGGGTCGGCTACGACGGTGAGACCTGGACCCTGCCCGGCAAGAAGATGAAGCTGCACGCCGAAATCGACCGCGCCGTCACCCAGGCGCTCGACGAAAGCGACGAAGGAGGTCTCCCGGGCCGGCTGGTCCGCTACGTCACCGGGGGCTCCGTCGACAAGCACATCACTGCCGACGTCACCTACTCCCAGCCCGCCGTCAACCGCTTCGTGCGCCGGATCGCCGAAGACATCAACCGCGAACCGCGCGACGCCTCGGTCGAAGCCAACGGCGAGACGCTCGAAGTCGTTGCTGCCCAGTGGGGGCGCAAGCTACGCGACAACCAGCTCACCGAGAAGATCAGCGACGCCGTCCTCAACGCCGACGCCGACCACACGATCGTCGCCGAGACCCACAACACGAAGCCCGAGGTGACCGGCAAGGAAGTCGCCGCCGAGTACCCCAGCTACCTGACCCTCGACCGCGCGACCTTCACCCTGCGGCTCTGGGAAGACCTGAAGCTGGCGAAGACCTACACGGTCGCCGTCGGCATGGAAGGCCTGGAAACACCCGAAGGCCTCTACGCGATCCAGGAAAAGGAAGAAAACCCGACTTGGAACGTGCCTGACTCCGACTGGGCTGGGAGCCTTGCCGGGCAGTCGATCCCGCCGGGTCCCTCGAACCCGATCAAGGCGCGCTGGATGGGCATCTACGAAGGCGCCGGCATCCACGGCACCGAAGAGACCTACTCGCTCGGCTCCGCCGCCTCGCACGGCTGCGTGCGGATGGCGATCCCCGACGTGGAAGAACTCTACGACCGGGTCGAAGTCGGCACGCCGATCTACATCGGCTGAGAGGCTCCCGCCGGGCGGCGGCGAATCCACGGTCATGACCTGGCAAGAGGCCCTCGCCTCCTACGACCGCGACCTCTCCGCCCGGCATATCGCCGAGCGCAGTCGGCGTGCCTACGGCGTCGACCTCGGCCAGTTCTCGGAGTGGGCCGCTGCGGCCGGCCGTGAGCCCGGCGACGTCCGCCACCGCGACGTCCGCCGCTACGGGGCGGCGCTCTCCGCCGCCGGGGCCGCGCCGGCGACAGTCGCCCGCAAGCTGGCGGCGGTGCGCGGGCTCTACTCGCATCTCGTCCGCAGCGAGCGGGTCGGCGGCAACCCGGCCGACCTGGTCTCGAGCCCGAAGCGCAAGCAGAAGCTGCCCAAGGTCCTCAGCGCCGACGAGGTCCGCGAGTTTCTCGAGCGGATCCCGGCCCGAAATCCGCTCGAGCTACGCGACCGGGCGATGCTCGAGCTGACCTACTCCTGTGGACTCCGCTGTGAGGAGATCGTCAATCTCGACCTCGGCTCGCTCGACTTCGAGTCCGAGCGCGTGCGGGTGCTGGGCAAGGGATCCAAGGAGCGGTTGCTGCCCGTCGGCGAGCCCGCCCAGCGGGCGCTTCGACGCTACCTCGAGAAAGGACGCCCGCCGCTCGCCGACGACCGCTCCGAGCGGGCCCTCTTCCTCTCCAAGAGCGGCCGTCGCCTCTCCAACTCCGACATCACGCGCCGGCTCGCCCTCTGGGTGCGGGAGGCGGCTCTGGCGGGAGGCATCTCACCGCACAGCCTGCGCCACAGCTTCGCGACCCATCTGCTCGAAGGCGGGGCCGACCTGCGCACGATCCAGGAGCTGCTCGGCCATTCCTCGATATCGACCACGCAGGTCTACACACGGGTCGACGCGGCCCGTCTGCGGGACGCGTACATGGCGACCCATCCGAGATCTTGAACCGGTGAGAGACCGGGTGCCCAGGCAGGGAACGGTCCCGCGACCGTAGAATTCGCCTGGAACTGATGGAAACTGGGGTCAAAGAGGTCGAGCTCCGCGACTTATGGCGGCGCTACAAGGACGACGGGGACGCCACTGCGCGGGAGCGGCTGGTCGTCGCCTACTCGCCGATGGTCAAATTCGTCGCCGGCCGTCTCGGCGCCGGCCTGCCCTCGCACGTCGACGATGCCGACCTCATCTCCTACGGCCTGATGGGCCTGATCGGCGCGATCGAGCGCTTCGAGCCCGAGCGTGGAATCAAGTTCGAGACCTTCGCGATGACCCGCATCCGCGGCGCCATCATCGACGAGCTCCGCTCGCTCGACTGGGTGCCGCGCTCGGTTCGCTCCCGCGCCCGTGAAATCGAGCAGGCCCAGGCCAAACTCACCCACGAGCTGCAGCGAGCGCCCTCGGATGCCGAGCTCGCCGCGAAACTCGGGATCGACGAGGAGGAACTGCAGTCGGCGCTGCTCGAAATCGCCAACTCCTCCGTCTACGCCCTCGACGAGCTCTGGACCGTCTCCGACTCCTCCGGCGACCAGGTCTCGCTGCTCGACACGATCTCCGATCCGCGCGCCGAGGATCCGCAGGAATCTCTCAACAGCAGCGAGATCAAGGATCGCCTCACCGACGCGATCGCTTCGCTGCCCGAGCGCGAGCAGCTCGTGGTCGCCCTCTACTACTACGAGAACCTCACCCTGAGGGAGATCGGCGAGGTCCTCGGCGTGACCGAGTCGCGCGTCTCGCAGCTGCACACCAAGGCAGTGATGCGGTTGAAGTCGCACTTGCAGCAGGTGTAGCTTTGTCTGCGTGCCGCACCAGGCCGCAGACCGGATTCGCAATGTCGCCCTGATCGGGCACCGGGGCAGCGGCAAGACGAGCCTGCACGAGGCGATCCTCTTCGAGGCCGGGGCAGTCAACCGGCTCGGCTCCGTCGCCGCCGGCACCACCGTCTCCGATCACGCCGAGGATGAGCAGCAGCGCGAGATGTCGATCGACGTCTCCCTGGCTAGCTTCGAGCACGCCGAGCGCGAGCTCAACCTGCTCGACACCCCCGGCGAGCCGAGCTTCGTCGCCGACGCGATCTCGGCCCTGCGGGTGGCCGACTCCGCCGTCGTCGTCGTCAACGGCGTCAACGGGGTCGAGGTCAGCACCGAGCGGCTCTGGCGCCGCGCCGACGCCGAAGGCCTCGCCCGCCTCGTCTTCGTCAACATGCTCGACCGCGAGCGGGCTGACTTCTTCGCCGTCCTCGACTCGCTCAAGTCCGCCTTCGGCCCTCACGTCGTCGCCACCGAGATCCCGATCGGGGCCGAACACGAGCTGCGGGGGATAGTCGACCTGATCGACATGAGGGCCTTCGCCTACGACTCGGCCGAGCGCGGCTCGGCGCTGGAGATCGAGATCCCCGAGGACATGGTCCCCCAGGCCGAGGATTACCGCGAGAAGCTGATGGACGAGGTGGCTGAGAACTCCGACGAGCTGATGGAGCGCTATCTCGACGGCGAAGAGATCGCCCACGAGGAGATCGTCACGGCGCTGAAGCGCGGCGTCACCGCGGGCAAGATCTTCCCCGTCACCTGCGGCGCGGCGACTCGCAACCTCGGCACCGACCGGTTGCTGGGCGCGCTGGTCGAGGACTTGCCCTCGCCGGCGATGCGAGGCGCCCTCGGCGCCGGCGGCAGCGACGGCGAGGAGCTGGCGCTGGAGCCCGACGACGACGCCGGCATGGTCGCCTACGTCTTCAAGACCCTGGCCGATCCCTACGCAGGGCGACTCAACCTCTTCCGCGTCTTCCGCGGCACGATCCGCTCCGACTCGCAGGCGGTCAACGTCAGCCGCAAGCGCAAGGAGCGCGTCGGTCACCTCGGGCGGCTGCTGGGCAAGGACCTCGTGCAGGTCTCCGAGCTCGGCGCCGGCGACATCGGCGCCGTCGCCAAGCTGAAGGAGACGCGGGCGGGAGACGTTCTTTGCGAGCGCCAGGAGGAGATCGGGTTCGAGCCGCTCGACCTGCCCTCGCCGGTGATGGCGTTCGCCTACGAGGCCCGCTCCAAGGGCGACGAGGACAAGGCCGCCTCCGCCGTGCGCAAGCTGACCGAGGAGGACCCGACGCTCGACGTCCATCGCGACCGCCAGACCGGGGAGCAGATCATCGCCGGGCTGTCCCAGGTCCATGTCGAGGTCACCGTCGAGCGGATGCGAGAGCGCTTCGGGGTCGAGATCGACCTGCACCCGCCGCGGGTTCCCTACCGGGAGTCGATCCGCCGTCCCGCCGAGGCCCACTCCCGCTACAAGAAGCAGTCGGGCGGCCGCGGTCAGTTCGCCGACTGCAAGATCGAGATCGAGCCCGCGGGCGACGGCGCCGGCCTCGAGTTCGACAATCGCATCAAGGGCGCGGCGATACCCGGCGGCTTCATCCCCGCGGTCGAGAAGGGGGTCGAGGAAGCGATGGAGCACGGCACGGTGGCCGGCTTTCCCGTCAAGGACGTGATCGTGCGGCTCGTCGACGGCAAGCACCACGACGTGGACTCCTCCGAGATGGCATTCAAACTGGCGGGGTCGATGGCCTTCAGGGAGGCGATGGAGGCAGCCGACCCGGTCCTGCTCGAGCCGATCGTGCGGCTCACCGTGAGCTGTCCCGACGAGATCGTCGGCGACGTGATCGGCGATCTCAACTCGCGCCGCGGCCACCCGCTGGGGATGGAGCCGAAAGGCTCGGCGACCGAGGTCAAGGCGGAGGTGCCGATGGCCGAGATCCTCGACTACGCGCCCGACCTGCGATCGATCAGCGGCGGCCGCGCCGACTTCGAGATGGAGTTCGATCGCTACGAGGAGGTCCCGGCCCACCTCGCCGATCGGGTGGTAGCGGAATCCCAGGCTCCCGCCCACGTCGGCGCCTGAGCGTGCCGTTGCTACGTTGGCCGGGTGAGCAAGGATCGTGCCTGTCCCACCGCCCCCGGGGCCACCGTCGGCCGCCGGCGGAGAGGTGGATCGGGAGGCCCCGAGGAGCGCCTTCGCGACGCCATCGAAGCCTTCAATGCCAGCCGCGAGTCGCGCCTGGTCGCCGGCCTGATCCGCACCCTCGGCGAGCCGAGAGTCTCGGCCGGCGCCGCGGCGGGCTCGCCGACGGAGATCCGGATCACGGTCGCCTGGGAGCTCTCCTGGTACCAGTGGACGGTCGAGGTCGGCGGCGCCCGCGCCACCGTCGCCCGGCTCGGCAACGGCCGCGAGCTCACCGAGCTCGATGTCGCGGCGCGAGCTTGGAACGGCGGCGCCGCCAAGGGCGGCCAGCTCTACCTCGGACGGCCCGGCCGGCCGCCATCGCGCCGCCGTCGGCTGCCGTCCCTGAGGCCGCGTTGAGGCTGGTCGTCAACGTCGACGGCGGCTCCCGCGGCAACCCAGGTCAGGCGGCGATCGCCGCCGTCGTCCAGGAACCGGGTGGCGGAATCCTCGACGAGCACGGCGAGCGGATCGGGGTCGCGACCAACAACGTCGCCGAGTACCGGGCGGTGCTGCTCGGGATCGCCCGCGCCCGCCGGCTCGGCGCCACCGAACTGGAACTGGTCGGCGACTCGGAGCTGATCGTCAAGCAGGTCAAGGGCGAATACAAGGTCAAGGACGCCGCCATGCGCGAGCTCCACGCCGAGGTCAAGCGGGAGCTGCGGGATTTCGAGGACTGGTCGATCCGCCATGTCCGCCGCGAGCAGAACGCGGAGGCCGACAGGCTCGTCAACGAGGCGCTCGACAATGACTGAGGAGGGCTCCTCCGGAAAACCGATCGACCCTGGAGTCGACGTCGGCCACGTCCACCTCAAAGTGGCCGAGCTCGACCGGGCGCTCGACTTCTATTGCGGTGTGCTCGGCTTCGAGCTGCAGCAGCGGATCGGCGACGAGGCCGCCTTCGTCTCCGCCGGCGGTTACCACCACCACATCGGACTCAACACCTGGCACTCGAGGGGCGGCTCGCCGCCGCCCGCGGGCAGCACCGGCCTCTTCCACACGGCGATCCGCTACCCGACGCGGCGCACCCTCGCCGACGCCGTCAGGCGCCTGGCGGACGCCGGCATCCCGATCACGGGGGCCTCGGACCACGGAGTCAGCGAGGCGATCTACCTCAACGACCCCGACGGCAACGGGGTCGAGCTCTACTGGGACCGCCCCGAGGCGGAGTGGCCGCGGCCGACCGAGGGCGAGGACGCCGTCACGATGGGGACGGCGCCGCTCGACCTCCGCGGCCTGATGGCCGAGCTGGACGACTAGGCGCCGAGAACCGCTTCCAGCAGGTTGGGCTTGAAGGGCTCGGTCCCTGGCACCAGCTGCAAGCCGCCGAACCCGTGCGAGCGCGCGTAGGCGAGCTCCTTGGCGAGGTCGCCGACCCCGTTCGTGCCCACCAGGGGCGCGAGCTGGAGGGTGCTGAGTACGCCGATCGCCTCGCCGGCTTCGTTGTAGAAGCCGCTGCCCGAGTCGCCGGGCACGCCGGGCGTCAGGGTGAGGACGATGTGGCTCCAGCCGTTGCCTTCGTTCTGGAGGAGAACGCCCTGCTTCGGGCTCAGTTGCGTCACCCCGAGGCGCAGTTCGGAGTTGCCGTAGGAGTAGACGGTCGAGCCCGTCTCGCCGGCGGCGCCGACTCCGGTCGGGCCCCCGAAGGCCGGGATCGAGGGATTGACGCTGCCGACGTCGGCCGGGTCGATCTTGATCAGGGCGAGGTCGTTGTAGGCGCAGGTGTCGAGATCGGACTCGCCGGCCGCCTGCATGGCGAGCCAGGAGTTGTAGACGAGGGTTCCCGGTTTGCCGGCGCCGGTCACTTCGACCGGGGTGCCGAGCGGCAGCGAGCCGCTGGTGCAGCCGTCCGTTTCGGTCTGGCCGCCCGTCCCCGAGCAGTGCGCTGCCTGGCCGAGGTAGACGTCGGAGCCTTCCTGGTAGACGAAGTTCGAGGTGCACTGGGCGCCTTCGGTGAAGACCTGGACGCCGGGGTGGATGGTCGCCGTGGAAGCCGGTGCCCACTGCGAGTCGACGGCGACGGCGCGCTTCAGGGACACCTTCGCTCCCGCGCTCGGCGCCGCGAAGGCGGCGATCGCCAGGGCGAGGATGGCCAGCAAGAGGATGGGACGGGCGCTGCGGGGCGTCATGGTGCTCCTTGGTTGGGAAAGAGGTACCAAATTTCGGGTACTTTTATCACATAATTCTGTCAATCCCGTGGCTAAAGCCGCTCAGGGGCAGGGACGGGGGCCGATTGCGGCGAAAGCCCCGGGCATGCGAACCCGCCTGGCAGTTCTCCTCCTGACCCTGTCCACGCTGCTCGTCCTCGCCGCCGGTTGCGGCTCGAGCGATGACGAGAGCGACTCGACCTCATCCTCGAGCACGTTCCGACTCGGTCTGGAGGCGCCGCTCTCGGGTGAACAGGCGGTCCTCGGCAAAGGGATGCTGAAAGGCGCCGAACTGGCGGCCGAAGGCCTCAATGCCAAGAACGGGATCGAAGGGCGCCAGGTCGAGATCGTCGCGATCGACGACGCAGCCGACCCCGAGACCGGTGTGGAAGCAGCCGAAGAGGCGATGGACGAGGGCCTCGACGGCGTCGTCGGGCCCTACAACTCCTCGGTCGGCGAAGAGACCCTGCCGCTCTACATCGACGCCGGCCTCGTCCCCGTCCGTCTCACCTCCGACAACTCGACCGACAGCCAGGGCTTCACGCTGCAGCCGATGAGCGACCAGATCGCCCCGGTCGCATCGAAGGCGATGAGCGACTGGCTCGGCGCCAAGACCGTCGCAATCGCCTACGACCCGACTCCCGGCTACACGCTGACCGTCTCCAAAGCGGTGAAGAAGGATCTCGAAGCCGCCGGAGTCGACGTCGTCGCCTACGAGAAGGTCAAGCCCGGCAAGGGCGACTACTCCGACGTCGTCGAAAAGCTTGCCAAGAGCGACCCCGACGTCATCTACTCGGCGGTCTACTTCCCCGAGGGTGGCCTGATCGCCAAGGAGATGATGGAGATGAAGGTCGCGGCCGACTGCCTCGCCGACTACGCCTCCTACGACACCGGCTTCGTCGAAACTGCGGGCGTGGCCGCGGCGCGCGCCTGCCCGGTGGTCGGCGTGCCGGCGCCGGACGACTTCGAGGGCTCCCAGCCGCTGGTCGCCTCCTACGAAAAGCAGTTCGACGAAGCCCCCGGCACCTGGAGCCCCTACACCTACGACTCCGTCGACTTCCTCGCCGACGGCATCGCCAAGGCGGGCGGCTCCGAAGCGGACCCGCTGACCAAGGCGCTGGGCGCCGTCAAGGGCTGGAAGGGCTGGACAGGCTCGGTCACGATCGACCCGAAGACGGGCAACCGCGATCCGGCCACGGTCGTGATCGTCGACACCGACGCCGACGGGCAGCTCCACGTCGACGAGTCCTGGGCGAAGGCCGTCGGCGCCCCCTACTAGTCCAGGCTAGAATCCGCCGATCACGCGGCTGTAGCTCAGCTGGCTAGAGCGTCTGCTTGCCATGCAGAAGGTCGAGGGTTCGAATCCCTTCAGCCGCTTCACCGGAGGCCCGCTTACAGAGCGGGCCTCCGTGTTTCTGGGGGTAGGGCTATGACCGCCGTCCCGAACCGCGATCGCCCGTTTCTGCCCGTTAAGCCGCCAATCGACGGTGAAAACGCCGACGCTCGGCATATGGTCGCGCTTCGGTGGGAGCCGTCAAGCGATCAGGAGGTTGACAATGGAGGGGTTCACTAGTCCGGATCAAGAGCCGGGCATAGCTGTCGCAGGCCCAGCGGGCGACGTGGCAGCGGACGAATACCTGGGGCGCGCGAATCGCCTTGCCGTCATGGCGTTGATCTGCGCGACCTGCGTTCCATTCCTCTTTGTCAGCGGGATCCTGGGCACCGTCTTCGGCATGGTCGCCCTGGACGAGATCGACGAGGCCGACGGCCCCGAACGCGGTCAGGGCATGGCGAAGTGGGCGATCGGCCTGGGCTTCCTGAATGTCGCCGTGTCGTGCGTCGTTGTGGTGCTGCTCGTCGACCTGCTGAAGAACTAGTCGTGGACGATCAGGCGGCGCCAGGCTGGTATCCCGACCCGAACGGCAGCGGCAACCTGTTCTACTGGGACGGCACGGCGTGGACGGGCGACGTCCGGTCGCCGGCACCCCGGACGGCCTCGAAACGGTCCGGCCAGATCGGGACCCCGGAAAGCCTGGTTGGCGGGGGTGGACTGGCGATCGCGGTTGCCCCGTTCTTGGCCTGGGTGAAGGTGATCTTGATCGGCAACCTAACGCTGTTCCAGCTGTACGAAATCGCCGGGTCCTCGAAGGCCCTGCCCTGGTTGTCCGTGGCGGCCGGCATCGGAACCGCGGCGGCGGCCTTCATCCACCGCAGCCGCCAGCTGACCTTCGTCCTCGGCCTATGTGTCGGCCTGGTGGTCGGTGCCCTGGCCCTTTACGCTCTGGTCGGGCTGCGAAACGAGATCAGCGACGCGAACGGCTACGCGGCGGTCGGCATCGGTCCCTACATCGGGGTCGGAGGCTGCGTCGCGATGGTCGTCGGAGCGGTCATGCTGAGGCCGAAGACGGGTTCGACGACGGCGACGTAGTCGACGCCGGCGGTTTCACTTCTGGATTCGTGCCATCGTTTATGGGGTGAAAGAAATCCCCGAATCCGATAGCCCCCGGGGCGGTCGAGGTCATCGCGGACGGCCTGAAGGTCGACGCCCTCGTCGCGCGGCGTGACGGCGACGATGTAGCGAAGGCGGGGTGATCTGCGTGGCATGGCAAAACGGTAGGGGCGGGGTCGGGCCGCCCCGATAGGCCCCTAGCCGAAGGTGTCGATGTAGACCTGAAGACGCTCGGCCAGGTCGTCTGCACCCAACTCCCGCAGGGCCGTGGGCATGTCGCAGCCGGGGCCGTAGCCGTGCTGCCTACGCCATCCGCCGGCTTCAGATTCAACCCAGCGCTCGCGTTCGAGGATGAAGCGGGCGTCTTCGAGGGCTTCCCGGTATCGCGCTGCCGTTGTCCGCCCCGATTTCGGCCCCCGGCCACGCGGCGGCGCAGCGCGCGGTTCCTTGCGTTTAGCTCGCCGCTCGCGCTCAACTCGGTCCCAGTCCGGTCGCGCCATGGGCGGGTTTATCCGAAAAGGGTCGCCTCGTCGACCGACAAGAAGAACCCGCCCCCATTGCGCGATCGACAGGTTAGGCCCGAGGGTTGGCTGACGCAGCTGACCGGCCCGCGCCGTACATAGTTCCCGTAGGGCAGTGTCCCTTCGGCGATTTCGCTCATCGAGTCGCCATAGCAGGAGAATTCGGCGCCACCATCGGCGTCGACGGTGAGGCGGTGCCCATAGTCGAGCGGGCAGTCAGTCGGCTGCGGCACCGAAGGCGTGTAGCGCTTGCGCAGGATTTCGCAGGTCGCGCCTTCCGAGGACACCGAGCAGACGATGTTGCCGCTGGGGGTATCAAAGCGAGCGTCCCGCGCGGTGATCGAATCCGACTTCTGCGGTGCCGGCGTGTTCGAGCCTGCGTCGGTGGTGGTCTCGTCGGATGGCCGTTCAACCACGGTCCGTTCGATCACCGTCGTGTCTCCGCCACCGCACCCAGCGATGACGAACGCCGCCGCTGCGAGAATCGCCCCCAACGCCTTCCGCATGCGGGCATCCTAACCAGTCACTTTCACTGCTAGAAACCAACAATATGGACGCCGCGGGTTGGATAGTTGCCGGCTACGCCGCGATCGTGTCGACGGCGGGTCTGGCCTGGCAGGTAATTTCGTGGTCGCTGGCCCGAAAGAACCGGGTCACCGTCGAGGTCAGGTTCGGGATGCTGGACTACCCGACCGGCCTGGTCGACGCCGTCCTGGTCCGGGTGGTCAACCGCTCTGATCACACCGTACGGGTGACCGGCGTGGGCCTCGACCTACAGGACGGCTCGGGGCGGACCCTGAACCAAACCGCGATCCCCGAAGGCGCGACCCTCCCCGACCCTGTCGCATCGCATGACGCCGGGTCGACCCACTTCAAGTCGGGGCCGTCGAGGAGGAAGCTGGGATCGACAGCTGTGCCCCGATCGTGGCCTTCGCGCATCTGGCAACAGGCGAGACGGTGAGGTCGAAGCCGACGACCATCCGTACCCGCGGTTGAGGCGCGCATGGTGACGGCGGGGATCACGTGCAGCGAATCGTCTTGGCACGTCCTCTGGGTGTCGGCCTTCTTCGCCGTCGCGTTAGGGATCGCGATCCTGGTCGGCGTCGGCGCCAACGCCG
>Ga0190274_10001861_pt1 | contig 12380 bp, 13 predicted proteins | sample Popmic531T_FD_133002 | JGI IMG/M metagenome (GOLD analysis project Ga0190274, IMG submission 133002) | Populus adjacent soil microbial communities from riparian zone of Yellowstone River, Montana, USA - 531 T | ecosystem: Environmental > Terrestrial > Soil > Riparian zone | place: USA: Montana...
CATGTCGCGCAGCTGGGCGGAGCCGTCGGCCTCGAGGATCAGCAACCGCCGGGCGCCGATCCGGTCGGCGTGTTTGAGCTGGCCCTTGAGGCTGCGGCCGGCCAGGTCGATCTCGGCCGAGAGGCCGGCGTGGCGCAGCTCGACAGCCAGCGCCATCGCCCGCTGCCGCTGGCCCGGCTCGGCGACCGCCACGAAGGCGTCGCGCCCCGGCGACTCGTCGCTCTCGTCCAGGGCCAGCAGGATCCGCTCGATCCCGGCCGCCCAGCCGACGGCCGGCGTCGCCGGCCCGCCGAGCTGCTCGATCAGGCCGTCGTAGCGGCCGCCGCCGCCGATCTCCGACTGCGCCCCGAGCGCGTCGCAGACGAAGGAGAAGATCGTCCGCGTGTAGTAGTCGAGGCCGCGGACCAGGGTCGGGTCGACCTCGTAGGCGATGCCGGCGGCGTCGAGCAGCGCCCGCACCGCGGCGAAGTGCTCGGCGTCCTCGCCCTCGAGCGCCCCCACGATCGTCGGCGCGCTCGCCATCACAGCGCGCGTCCCCTCGTGGTCGGAGTCGAAGGCGCGCAGCGGGTTGATGTCGATCCGCTCGCGGACGTCGTCGGAGAGCTCCCCCTCGTGAGTGTGCAGGTGCGCTTTCAGCTCCTCCAGGTAGGCGCGCCGGGCGTCGAGCGAGCCGAGACTCCCCAGCCGCAGCTCCACCCCGGGTACGCCGAGCTCGCCGAGCAGGTCGGAGAGCAGCATGATCGCCTCGGCGTCGGCCAGCGGCGAGTCGGTGCCGATGCACTCCGCTCCGAGCTGGTGGAACTGGCGGTAGCGGCCGGCCTGGGGGCGCTCGTGGCGGAAGAAGGGGCCGAGGTAGCTGAGCTTGACCGGCTGCGCCAGCTTGTGCATCCCATGCTCGAGGTAGGCGCGGCAGATCGGCGCCGTCCCCTCCGGCCGCAGGGTCAGGCTGCGCCCGCCCTTGTCCTCGAAGCTGAACATCTCCTTGCGGACGATGTCGGTGGAGCGGCCGACGCCGCGCTCGAACAGCTCGGTGTCCTCGAAGGCCGGCGTCGCCACCGGCTCGTAGCCGGCGCGGGCGAAGATCGCGGCGGCGGCATGCTCGATCCGCGCCCGCCCGCGCGCCTGCTGGGGCAGCACGTCGAAGGTCCCGCGGGGCGCCTGGTACTTGCTGGCCATGGTCGCGGCGACCTTACCGGCGGCGCGCGCCTACCGCGCCAGCGAGGCGAGGAACGGGTTGGAGGCGCCCTCGGCCCCCAGCGTCGTGATCCCCATGTGACCCGGGTGGACGACGGTCTCGTCGGGATGGGAGTCGAGCAGGCGGCCGATCGACTCGATCAGGGTCGGCCCGTCGCCGCCGGGCAGGTCGACGCGGCCGACCGAGCCCTGGAAGAGGACGTCGCCCGAGAACAGCGCCTCCTCGCCGCGGACCGAGTAGGTGACGTGGCCGGGGCTGTGGCCGGGGGTGAAGATGACGTCGAGCTCGAGCCCGGCCAGCTCCAGGGTCTCGCCGCCGGCGACGGTCTCGTCGGCGTCGTAGCTCTCGTAGGGCCCGAAGCCCTCCCAGGGGACGAAGGCCATGATGTCGGCCAGCAGCGGCGTCTCGAGCCGCGGGCAGTAGACCGGCGCCCCGGTCGCCGCCGCCACCGGCGCGACCGCACCGATGTGGTCGAAGTGGCAGTGGGTGAGCAGGATCGCCTCGACCTCGCCCAGCTCGCCGGCGGCGGCGAGGATCCGCTCCGCCTCCTCGCCGGGGTCGACGACCAGGACCCGGTCGGAGCTCTGGCGGCGCAGCAGGAAGCAGTTCTCGGCGATCGGCCCGACCGTGAGCATCTCGACGTCGAGAGCCACGGGAGCTAGTCGCCCTGCGAACGCATCCGTGCCCGCTCGCGCCGCCGCCACAGGGTCATGTCGATGAAGTAGCCGGCGGGGACGTAGAAGGCGAGCATGAAGGCGCCGAGCGCGAGCGAGACGCCGACGGGGCGTTTGAAGATCAGCAGCAGCAGGACGGCGAAGATGACGGCGGCGAAGAGGCCGCGGGTGATCGAGCCGCGCCAGGTCGGGGGAGCGTCGCCGCGGGTCGCCGGTTTGCGTTTGGCGCGGGCGCGGTTTTTCGCCTCGGCGCGGGTACGCGGTTTGGCCCGGCGGGCGTTGGTGTCGATGCGACCGCCCTGGGTGCCGCGGCGCTTGCGCCGGCGCTTCTTCTTGGTCTGAGCCATTACCGGAATCTAATCGGTCGCGGCCGCCAGCCGCCGCTCGATCAGGTGCCGCTCGGGGTCGAAGCCGCGCATCGGCACATCCCCCGGATAGCCGGCCAGGGCGGCGGCGGGGACGAGGCCGACCAGCTCCGCCTCGAGCGGGCGGGCGCCGAGCGGGGCCGCCAGCTCCCGCACCCGCTCGACCACCGTGCCCAGCGGCACCGCCAGCGGGTCGTGGACGTTGGTGGAGATCTGCGCCCGGCCGCTGGAGAGCAGCAGCCCGATCGCCCGCACGCCGGGCAGGCCGTTGCCGGACTCGCGCAGGCCGGCGGCGACCGCGCGGGCGACCTCGATGTCGCCGCTGTCGATCTCGACGTTGAAGGCGGCCAGCGGCGGGCGGGCGGTGACCAGGGTGGCACCGCCGCGGCGGTGCGGCAGCTCGGGCCCGAAGTCCGGGCGCAGCTCCCCCGCCTCCATCCGCAGCCAGAGCTCGGCCAGGCCGCCGTTGCGGAAGTAGGCGCGCTCGGCCCGGCCCGGATCCCGGGCCAGCTCGCCGTAGAGGAAGACGGGAACGCCGAGGCCGCCGATCTGCGCCGCCACGGCGACCGCCTCGGTGCGGGCGGCCTCTCGGTCGGCGGGGTCGGTCCAGACCAGGGGGCAGACGTCGAGAGCGCCGATCGCCGGGTGCGCGCCGCGATAGGAAGCCATGTCGATCGTCTCCAGCGCCTCCTCGGCGCCAGCGACGAGCGCCTCGGTCAGGGCCCCGGCCCCCCCGGCAAGGGTGAGGACGGTGCGGTCGTGGTCGCCGTCGCTGTGGCGGTCAAGGACGGCCACGCCCCGCCCGAAGGCGCTGGCCAGGTGCCGCAGGCGCTGGGGATCGCGACCCTCCGAGAGGTTGGGGACGGCGAGCAGGGGCGGCATCGGCTGAGGCTAGCCGCCCACCGCGACTCTCGCCGCCTCAGAGCAGCAGGTCGCCGCCGCTGACGACTGTCTCGCCGTCGATTTCCACCGTCGGTTCGAGCACGACGCAGTCGAGGTGGACCGGAACCTGCACCGTGCCGCCGATCGCGGCGGAGGCGCCGAAGGCGACGTGGCAGGTGCCAAGGATCTTCTCGTCCTCGAGGATGTTGCCGGTCAGCAGGGCCTCTTCGTTGGTGCCGATCCCGAGCTCGGCGACGTTGGTGCCGTCCTCGCCGTGGGCACTCAGCAGCTGCATCAGGGTGGCCCCGTCGGAGCCGGTGGTGTCGGTGAGATGGCCGCCGCGGACCGTCAGCGAGACCGGCGTGTCGAGCAGGCCGACGCCGGCGATCGAGCCGTCGACGATCAGCGTCCCCTCCACCGTTCCCTCGATCGGGGCGATGAAGGTCTCGCCGCAGGGCAGGTTGCCGAAGGCGCCGCGGGTGCCGAGTTCGCCGGCGTCGACGATCGCCAGGCGGTTCTCCAGCCCGAGCCGCAGATCGCTGCCATGGCGGCAGGTGATGCGCGCCTCCGAACCGCCGTTGAGGATGCCGCCGAGCGCCCAGCCACGGCGCCGCACCTCGGAGAGGTCGCTGGTCATCAGCCGGGTCAGCATGTCCTCGGTGACGCCGGGCAGGCTGGCGATGCGCACGCCCTCCTCGCTCGCCTTCTTGCGGGCGGCAGTGTGGGAGATCGACTGGATCGTCGGCGCCAGGACCACGTCGGCCTCGAGCATCGCCGCGGCGACGACCTCCGGCGGCTCGGCGGCGGGCGATTCGCGCTCGGACATCACCGCCAGCGTCGCGCTGGCGCCGTCGCCCTGGGCCTCGATCCGCATCAGCGCGCCGATCTCTTCGGTGACCGGGTTGCAGATCACCAGCACCTCCTCGCCGGGAGAGACGCTCATGCACTCGCGGACCACCGTCCGCACCGCCCTGTCGAGGTCCGCACTCACGCCGCCACCCTAACTCGCGGCGGCGGATCAGCGGTCGTCGCGCCGGTGGCGGATCGCCCATGCCTCGAACCAGATCAGCCCGACCAGCAGCGAGCCGAAGGCGAGGAAGGGCGGGAACCAGCCGCCGGGACGGGCGATCGCCAGCGTCGCCACCGCGAAGGCGTCGACGACCAGGAGCATGGCGACCAAGACTGGCCGCATCGCCGCCCATCCCGATCCCGGAGTGCGACCGGACCCAGTGGCCATGCCGCAAGGATCGCAGTCCCCCGCACTCGCCGAACCCGACCGCCCCACCGCTACGATGCCCCGTCCCCGCCGGAGTAGCTCAGCTGGTTAGAGCAGCGGAATCATAATCCGCGTGTCGGGGGTTCGAGTCCCTCCTCCGGCATCGCAGTGGCAAGCGGAATGCGCCGCATCCAAGGCCGGAGAGGGTCAATTTGGAAGGGGGGTGGCAAGGGAAGTGGCAAGGGTCCAGCCCTGAAAGCCCGTAGGCAGCGGGTATCGTCGACTGCGTGAAACCCACCCGCACCGATTTCAAGGGCTACGAGGGCAAGTACGTGGCGACCGAAACCCGCACGGGCCAGGTCGTGATCGCCGACGAGGACCTGAGAGTCGTCCTGGAGAAAGCCCGCAAGCTGGATCACGTCGTCGTCGGCGGGCGGGTTCCCCACGCAGATGAGCCGATCTACGTCGGCCTTGGCTGAGCCGAAGGCCCCCTGGCTCTATCCCTATCGGGAGGACCCCCAGCAGACGCGCCTGGGGCAGCCGGTGTTCCGGCCCTTCGTGTCTGTCTCCCTTGCCATTGAGGCGCATCGACGCCAGAGCTTGAGGGACTGATCGACACCGGAGCCGACGCGATCCTCGCGAGCGACTTGCTGGCGGACGAGCTTGACCTCGACCTGGCCGACAACGAGGGCGAGGAACTTCACGCCGTCGGCGGCCGATGGCTGGCACAGCTTCGGCCTGGTCCTGCTTGGCAGCGTCGGCTTCCTCGACCACTTCACCGTCACCGCGAGCCGCTTCTCCCAGGCGTCGCAGTCGAGGGTCGCGGCGGCTCGATGATCGTTTCGGCGTCGTCCTCGCTTAGACATGACCGAGCGCAATCAGTGCCCCGCGACTGGAGCTGATCAGCTCTTCAGCAGGGCGCAGATCAGCTCCACCGTAGGCTGCGGCTCCTGCGCCATCAGGGCGTGGCCGCAGCCCGCGAGCAGCTCGACCCGGGCGCCGGGCCAGCGGGCGGCGAGCGGCTCGGCGTTGGCCACGGGGATCACGGTGTCGAGCTCGCCGTGGACGACCAGGGCCGGCGGAGCCTCGCCGCCATCGAGGCGGGGCAGCGACTCCCGGTGCCAGGTGTCCATCGCCGCCTCCTGCGCCCGCAGCGTCTCCGGCAGCAGCTTGGTCCGGGCCGCGGCGACGACGTCGCCGAAGCGCGCGTCGATGTCGGCCGCCAGGTCGGGCGGAAAGAGCTGGGAGATCAGCCGCGAGGCCTGCTCGCGGCTGCTGCCGCTGTGGTCGATCAGGTGGGACCAGTCGCTGGGCTCGGCGGCGATCGAGTCGGGGGCGCCGGGATCGCTGGAGAGCAGCGCCAGGGCCGCCACCCGGGCGGGCGCGCGGATCGCCAAGCGCTGGGCGACGAAGCCGCCCATCGACCAGCCGACCACCGGCAGGCGCTCCACTCCGATCGCGTCGAGCAGGGCCTCGAGGTCAGCGGCCATGCCGTCGATCGTCAGCTCCGCCTCGCCGAGCTCGGAGCCGCCGACGCCGCGGTTGTCGGGGCAGATCACCTCGAACGACGCGGCCAGCCCGTCGAGGAAGGTCGGGTCCCAGTCCTCGCCGGTGGCCGCGTAGCCGTTGACCAGCAGCAGCGCCGGTCCCTGCCCGACGGCGCGCCAGGCCAGCCGGCGACCGTCGACCTCTATCGCCTCCGGCGCGGATCCCATCGGCGCGAACCTACTACGCCGCCTGGGGCCCGACCTCGACCATCAGCGTCACCGGCCCGTCGTTGACCAGGGCCACGCCCATACAGGCGCCGAAGACCCCCTTCCTGGCGCCGAGCCGCTCGCAGAAGCGATCGTAGAGCGGCTCCGCCAGCTCGGGGCGCGCCGCCTGGACGTAGCTCGGCCGGTTGCCCCTGCGAGCGTCACCGTAGAGGGTGAACTGGCTGACACAAAGGGTCTCCCGCTCCCCCAGCGGCTCGTTCATCCGCCCCTCGGCGTCATCGAAGATGCGCAGGGCGCGGACCTTGTCGGCCAGCCGGTCGGCCTCGTCCTCCCCGTCGCCGCCGCCGACCCCGAGCAGGATCAGCATCCCCGGCCCGATCTGGGCGACGCGCTCGCCCTCGACGTCGACCGCGGCCTGGCTGACCCGCTGGACCAGCGCCCTCAACGCGACGAACGCCGGGCGCCGTTTCGGCGGTGCTTCTTCAACCTGACACAACGAGGGGACCCCTTGACCTTCTTCTTCACGAGGCCCTTCCTGCACCGCAGAGGAATCGGACGAGCGGGCGCCGGCCCGGACGAGCTGTCCAATATCGACTGAATCCGAGTTTCCGGGTCGCTCGGGAAGACCCTCAGGCGCAGGCCGATTTCCGCGCCCTGTGCCAGCACGGCGTCGACGCCGGGATACAAGCCTGGGCCGAGATCCACGAACGGTGTCGCCTCGGCGAAGGTCGGCTTGCCGCTGTAGTACTGGCGGACGTAGCCATCGGGGTGGAGAACAAGGCCGTCTTCTTCGAGGTCGACAGCGAAACTGACCACGTAGGAGTCGGGCGGCAGGCCGGCGATCGAGTAGCGGCCGTCTTCGCGCGAGAAGACGCAGCCCTTGGCCGCTTCGGTGCCCGCCTGCAGCGCGCAGACGCGAACCCATTTCACCGGGTCGCCACTGCCGACTTCGGTCAGATGGCCGGCGATCTGGACGCCTTCCTTCATCGTCGCATCGATGCCGTCGGTGAGCATCGGCGCAATGACGGAAACGGGTTCGGCTTCCGCCAGGGAGCCTTTGCCGCTGTAGTACTGCAGGATGTAATTGGGGTCTTCCTCGACGAAAAATTCGACTTTGTAGGAGCCCGTAGCCATGCCTTCGATCAGGTAGTCGCCGTGGATATCGGTTTTGTCGCAGTGGATGACTGCGCCGTCCCTGAACCCACCGGCCTCGGGCGCGCAGGCCTCGACTCCCTCGATTGGATGCCCGGTGTCCACGTCGGTCACGTTGCCGGCGATCTTGCCGCTCTCCCCCAGCTCCGCGTCGATGCCCGTCACCGGCTGCCCATCCCCGACGCTCACAACCTCGGCCTCCTCCCTGGTCGCCTTGCCGTCGTAGAACTGAGCGAGGTGGCCCTGTCTCCCTTCCTCATTGAAGACGACGACGTAGGAACTCGGCTCGATCGCGGGGATCGTGTACTCCCCGTCGACATCGGTGAAGGCGCAACCGCCGAACGGTCCCAGCAGGAAGGCGCTGTGGGTACAGACCCAGATCTGCGAGATCCCGGCTTTGGTCGTCGCATCGACCACTTTCCCGGAGATCGACCCGGTTGCCGCCACCGCGGTGCCGGCCGAGCCAACGGCCGCACAGAACGCCAAGCCCAGAGCGATCGTCGCCGCCCGCACCTTTGCCATCCGCCTCATCGTCTCCTTGCTGCTGTTTTGCCCTAATAACCGGGGAGCATTCAACCAGTTGCGGTCCCGGCCTCCAGCGCCTCGACCAGGGATGAAGCGTCGTATGCGCCGTAGTGGCGCTTGCCGTTGACGAAGAAGCTGGGCGTGCCGGTGGCGCCGCTGGCCGCGGCCGAGTGCAGGTCGCGCTCGACGCGGGGGCGGTGCAGGCCGGAGTCGATCTCGGCGGCCATGCGCCCGGCGTCGAGGCCGAGGTCGCGGCCGACCTCCAGCATCGTCTCGCGCGAGAGCTTGGGCTGAGCCGCGAAGAGGGCGTCGTGGTACTCCCAGAAGCGGCCCTGCGCCGCCGCCGCCTCGCTGGCCTCGGCCGCCGGCGGCGCCAGCGGGTGGCGCTCGGGGATCGGCAGGTGGCGGAAGGCGAAGACGAGGCGGTCGCCGAGCCGCTCGTGGACGCGGCGCAGCACCGACTGGGCGCCGAGGCAGAAGGGGCACTGGAAGTCGCCGAACATCGTCAGCTCCAGCCCGCGCCCCAGCTCGCCGCGAATGTGGTCGGCCTCCTCGAGCTGGGGGGTGAGCGTGTCGTCCACTCGGCAGGATGTTATGCGCACATGAACCACATCGAGTCGATCCTGGTCCTGATGCTGGCGGCGGCGCTGCTGGTGCGGCTCGCCGAGTTCGGCAAGGTGCCGGCGCCGATCGTGCTGGTCGTCGGCGGCCTGGCGATCGCCTTCGTCCCCGGGCTGCCGACGGTCGAGCTCGACCCCGACACGATCTTCCTCGTCTTCCTGCCGCCGCTGGTCTTCTCGGCCGGCTGGCGCACCTCCCCGCGTGAGCTGCGCACGGTGATGCGGCCGCTGGCGCTGCTGGCGGTCGTCCTCGTCTTCCTCACCGCGGCGGTGGTGGCCGTGGTCGCCCACGCCCTGGTGCCGGGCCTCGGCTGGGCCGAGGCCGCGGTCCTGGGCGCGATCCTGGCCCCCACCGACGCCGTCGCCGCGATCGCCATCTTCCGCCGCATCGGCGGTCCCGAGCGGGTCCGGCTCCTGGTCGAAGGCGAGTCGATGATCAACGACGGCACCGCCCTGGTCCTCTACTCGATCGCCCTCGGCGTCGCCAGCGGCGGCGCCTTCTCGCTCGGCGACGCGGCGCTCGAATTCGTCGCCGTCTCGCTCGGCGGCATCGCCGTCGGCCTCGCAGTCGGCTTCCTCTCGATCCTCGTCATCCGCCGCCAGACCGACACCAGCCTCGTCGTCGTGCTCACCCTGCTGACCGCCTACGGCGCCTACATCGGCGCCGAGGAGCTGGGCGTCTCCGGCATCCTCGCCGCCGTCGTCGCCGGCCTCTACGGCGGCTACCAGGCGCCGCGCGCGGTCGACGCCGACACCCGGCTCAGCTCCGTCGCCTTCTGGAACGTCCTCATCTTCACCCTCGAGATGACCCTCTTCGTCCTGCTCGGCGTGCAGCTGCCGGAGGTCGTCGACGCGCTCGAAGCCAGCTCCTCCGGGGTCGGCGAGCTGCTGCTGCCGGCAGCGGCGATCGCCGCTGCCTCGATCGCGACCCGCCTCGCCTTCGTCTTCGCGATGCGCGGGGACGCCGGCGAAACCCTGGGCGAACGCTTCGCGGTCGGCTGGAGCGGCATGCGCGGCGCCGTCTCCCTGGCGGCGGCGCTGGCGGTCTCGCTAGACGTCGCCGACCGGCCCCAGATCATCTTCCTCACCTTCTCGCTGATCCTGATCACCCTGGTCGGCCAGGGGCTCTCGCTGCCGTTCGCGATCCGCCGGCTGCACCTGGAGGAGCCGCGCCGCTGGAGCGACGAAGAGGCGGTGGCGCGGATGGAGGCGGCGCAGGCGGCGCTCGACCGGATCGACGAGATCGAGGCCGAGGAGCGGGCCGCCGACTCGCAGCTGAAGCGGCTGCGCGACCTCTACCGCGCCCGCTTCAAGATGTGCCAGATGGTGCTCGGCGGCGAGGATCCGGAGACGATCGCCCGCGAGCAGCGCCTGGCCGACTACGGAGGCCTGCGCCGCGAGCTGATCGGGGTCGAGCGCGAGATCCTGCTGGAGCTGCGCGGCGGCGAACGCCTGCGCAACGCGACCATGCGTCAGATCGAGCGCGACCTCGACCTCGAGGAGGCGCGGATCCGCTCCTAGGCGAAGAGCTCGCGGGCGCGGGCGGCGACCAGGTCCGGCATCTCGTCGGCGATGAAGTGGCCGCAGCCGGGGACGAACTCGACCTCCATGGCGTCGGCGTGGCGCTCGTAGCCGGCCAGGACCTCGGGGCGCAGGGCGGCGTCGTCGGTGCCGAACAGCATCCGGGTCGGCACCGTCAGGCGCTGCCCGGCGTAGCGGCCGCGGACGATCGGCAGCGTCTCGCGCAGGTTGAAGACCCGGTACATCTGCACCGCCGCCCGCGCCCGCTCCGGCGCGGTGAAGGCCTCGCCGAAAATCCGCAGCGTCTGCTCGTCCCAGGGCTGGCGCCGGGTCGACGCCCCGACCAGGACCCGGGGGACGAAGCCGCCGCCGCGGTGCAGGCGGTAGCCCAGCCCGGGCGCGAGGATCAGCCACTGGTACCAGAAGCGCCAGAGGTGCGGGGCCATCGCCCGCACGCTGACCCAGGGCGGCAGGATGTTGAGCGCGAGGTAGCGCTCGAAGCGCTGCGGCGCCCGCAGGCAGAGCAGGAAGCCGATCCAGCCGCCCCAGTCGTGGCCGACCAGCTTCACCCGCTCGACCCCCAGCTCGTCGAGGACCGCGAGCACGTCGGTGGCGAGGTTCTCCTTCTCATAGCCGCCGCGGGTCGCCTCGGACCAGCCGAAGCCGCGCTGGTCGATCGCCAGCACCCGGTGGCGGTCGGCCAGGGCCGGCATCAGCCGCCGCCACTCGTACCAGTGCTGTGGCCAGCCGTGCAGGCAGAGGACGACGTCCTCGCCGGAGCCCGCTTCGGCGACGTGGAAGTCGACGCCCCGTGCCCGCACGGTGCGGTGGCTGACGCCGTCGACATGAGGCAGGTCGCTCACGCCCGACAGCCTAGATGGCGCACGGCGACCGGCCGCGCGCCGGGGCGCGGCGGTCGCCCCGCCCCCCGTCCGTCAGTGCAGCGCGGCCGCAGCTGCCTGACGGAAGTCGGTGAGAACAGCGCCCATCGTCTCGACGTCGCAGGCGACCATTTCCGGCCACTGCTTCTCGGGATGGTCCTGAAGGGTCTTGAGGCCGTTGCCGCTGATCACCGCGACCACGGTCTCCTCGGCGCCGATCTTGCCTTCGGCGGCGAGCTTCGCCGTGGCGGCGATCGTGGTGCCGCCGGCGGGCTCGGTGAGGATGCCCTCGGTTGCCCCGAGCAGATCGATCGCTCCGAAGATCTCCGCGTCGCTGGCGGTCGCCGCCGACCCGCCCCGGGAGCGCACCGCGTCGACCACCAGGGCGCCGTCGCCGGGAGCGCCGATCGCGATCGAGTGCGCCGCCGTGTGCGGCGTCTGCGGCTCGATCTCACCGCCGCCGAGGATCGCCGTCGCGATCGGCCCGCAGCCGCTGGCCTGGGCGATGTTGATCTTGGCCCCGGCGGTCTCCGCCAGCCCGACGATCTCAAGCTCGTTGAGCCCCTTGTGCACGCGCGAGGAGAGCGTTCCCCCCGCGGCCGGGATCACGAAGTGGTCGGGTGCGACCCAGTCGAGCTGCTCGACGACCTCGAAGGCCATCGTCTTCGCCCCCTCGGCGTAGAACGGGCGCAGGGTGATGTTGGCGAACTCGATGCCGCTGGCCAGCGAGAGCTCGCGGCAGGCGCGGTTGGCCTGGTCGTAGTTGCCGTCGAGCTGACAGACCTGGGCGCCGAGCGCCCGGCAGGCTTTCGCCTTGCCCTTCTCCATGTTGCCCGGGTAGAAGATGTAGGCGGTGGCACCGGCCTTGGCGGCGAGCGCTGCCACCGCGGTACCGACGTTGCCGGTCGAGACGCAGCCGATCTCGTTCTTGCCCAGCGCCAGCATCCGCGCGATCGCCATGCTGACGACGCGGTCCTTGTAAGAGAGCGTCGGCCGGTTGGTCGAGTCGTCCTTGAGGTAGAGGTTCTTGAGGCCGAGCTCGGCGCCGAGCCGGTCGGCCCGGATCAGCGGCGTGTGGCCGGAGAACTGACCGACCCGGCCCTGCGCCCGCTGAGAGAGGATCGGCAGCAGCTCCTCGAAGCGCCAGATGTTCTGCGGACGCTCGGCCAGGCCGCGCTCGGCGATCAGCGACTTGGCGCGCTCGTAGTCGTAGTCGATGTCGAGGCCCTCGCCGCAGGCCGGACACTTGAAGGCGGTGTCGAGCAGAGGCGTGCGGTAGCCGCAGTCGCGGCAGACGAGTTCGGTCGCGCAGGAGCTGGTTCGCGGCCCGACGGCCTCTCCCATGTGCGGATCTGCCGCGTCGCTCATGACTCCTCCTTTGCCGCCGGGGAGCGGACCACAGGGGTCCGAGCCTGCACCGGCGCTCGTCCTTTCGTCGCACGGGTATAACACATGGGCAGCCAGTGCTCAATGCTTTCTGCGTATATATCCGGATATCCGCGCCTCATCCGTGACTGCAAGGTAGCGAAACAATCCCCCACACCGGAGTAGGGAACTTTTTTGTCTGTAGAGTTCCTGTCTTCAGCATCGAAGAATGCCGCCGATGAAACCTCAGGAGCGCTTCGCCGCAAATC
>Ga0190274_10001863_pt1 | contig 12371 bp, 13 predicted proteins | sample Popmic531T_FD_133002 | JGI IMG/M metagenome (GOLD analysis project Ga0190274, IMG submission 133002) | Populus adjacent soil microbial communities from riparian zone of Yellowstone River, Montana, USA - 531 T | ecosystem: Environmental > Terrestrial > Soil > Riparian zone | place: USA: Montana...
AAGCATTACCGTTTACTGCACTGCTTACCAAAACTTTTCCTTCAGTTGTAACTACAGCGCCGTTTGTAGTGAAATCCTCTGGCAATCCTTTAATATAACCCAACAGTGTTGCCGCTTTTGTTTCCACATCTATTTTATAGACACTGTTGCGGGCAGAAAGAATGTAGAGCTTGCCTTCATTATCGGCGATCATATCTCCACCCCAGCTGCTGCATTTGTTATGAATAGAAACACCGCCGTTTGAAGGGTCATCAACCAAAGAGCCGAGTTGTGTGATCTCTAAATTTTTTCCTGTTGTAAAACGAATAAATGTATTGGCATCATTTGAAACCGCATAGCCAGTTCCATCAGGGTTGATCACCATACGGGAAATGACCTTTCCTTCGTCATTATGCATACTGCCCAATTTGGTAAATGATTGATCGGTTACATAAAACACTTTCATTGTTTTCAGATCAACATACCTTAACTGGTCAATGAACATGGGTGTGAAATAAAGACGATTATTTTTTTTATCATAAGCCATTGCAGCTACACCAGTGCTGAAAGGAATCTGCATTTGATCTCCAAACTGTACACCTGGCAATGCCTTCCATGCTTTTTTTGTGCTCACATCATAAGCAGTCACAGAAGCATCTGAACCATTTAATAAAACAGAAGTGAACTCACCGGTCTTAAGATCGAGTTTGCGTAATGCATTCCAACTGCAGCCGGTTGCTTGCAGATCAGTTATTGCAAATGCAAACCGGTCGTTTTGTGAAAATGTATTTAATGAGAAGCTAAGTGTACCAAGGAGAAGGGCCAAAAAAAGTAAATTTTTTCTCATATACAAGGTTTTGATTTAAAGAGGAAGATTAAGTTACGAAGATTCCCATTGATGGCGAAGAAAATTTTTAGAATGGGAAAATTACTTGCTAAACGGTTTGTAATCTTTAGCCTGTAAAGGAAGGTGATCGGGGATCTTTCTAAGCGGCTCACACTCCTTCCAGCCTTCAAACATTTCTTTTGGAAGCGATTGATAAAGCTTAGTGCCTTCAGTTTTCCAGCTGAGCATTTCATCTGTTACCTGTTTAATGACCTTTCCCGGGTTGCCTGATACAAGGCTTCTTGCCGGTATCTTTTCATCTTGTTTAATAAATGTCAATGCACCTATGATACACTCGTTACCTAATTCCACGTTGTCCATGATAACAGCATTCATTCCTACTAAACAATTTTTACCGATTGTAGCACCATGAATGATAGCTCCGTGCCCGATATGGGCACCAGGTTTTAATAATACGATTACTCCTGGAAACATGTGAATGATGCAATTTTCCTGCACATTACATCCGTCTTCAATAATTATTTTACCCCAATCACCACGAAGAGCGGCCCCGGGACCGATATAACAATCTTTTCCGATGATGACATTCCCTGTTATTGCAGCGAGGGGATGAATGAAAGATGATTCATGAATAACAGGTTTGTAATTGTTGAACTCGTAGATCATTTCTTTGAGAGTGTAGATAGCGTTTATAAACCTTCTTTACCTATCAACTTTTTATCAGTTCGAAAACAAAGACCTTTAAAAAGAGCGACATCCTGATCATTTTGATTTCTAATTGCTATATGATAAAGCCCTGTTGATCTGCCATTATGAATTTCGATCGCTTCAGCAGTTAATATATCCCCAATATGAACGGGTTTAATAAAATTGATCGAGGTGTCCAATGCAACAGATAAATTATTTCTATTGTTACAAGCAAAGGCAAATGCACTATCACCAAGTGAAAATGGAATGCCGCCATGAACAATTCCAAATCCATTCACCATTTCCTTTCTTACTGTCATTTTTATTTTGCTATAACCCTCTTTTATTTCCAACACTTGTATTCCCAGCCATTGACTGAAAAAATCATTTTCCATCATGTGATCAACAACTTCCTTATGAATCGTAGGCATAAACAATTAATATTTTATTCTCCCGTAAACTTTGGAATTCTTTTTTCTAAAAATGCTTTTACTCCTTCTTCAAAATCTTTTGTACTTGCTGCTCTTTGCTGGAAAATATCTTCATCCTGCAATTGTTCTTCCAATGCAGCTTTGACCGAATTACCAAGCAATTGTTTTGTATAAGCCAGACCCTTTGTAGGCATTTGAGATAAATAGGAAGCGATACTCATCGAATTTTCGACAAAAGTTTCATCCGGAAAAATTTTATAGATCATCCCGATACGCTCTGCCTCTTCTGCTGCTACTTTTTCGCCAAGCAACATTAATGCACTTGCTTTTTGCCAGCCAACCAATCTGGGTAAAAAAAATGTACCACTGCTATCAGGTATCAAACCAATTTTCGAAAATGCTTGTATGAATGATGCCGATCTTGATGCAACGACTATATCACAACACAAAGCAATGTTTGCTCCTGCTCCGGCAGCTACGCCATTCACTGCCGCAACTACAGGTTTTTCTAATCTTCTTATTCTTGAAATGATCGGGTTATAATGTTCTGAAAGAATTTTCCCCATGCCCGGTCCATTCGGATCAACAACTTCTGAAAGATCTTGTCCTGCAGAAAAACCTTTCCCGGCGCCCGTGATATAAACACACCTTACTTCTTTGTTTTTGCATTCATCCAGTTTCTCCTGCATCAGCAAAGCCATTTCACGATTGAATGAATTCAATTTATCCGGACGATTCAATGTGATAATGCCAACGGAATTTTTTATTTCAAAAAGAATAGAGCTCATTAAATATATTTTGTTTTGCCCGGCACAGCGATCGGATAATATCCATCAGCATCAGGGAGAACCGGCGGCATTGCGTTCCACGCAAATTCTTTTGGCATTATGTCTATTCCTGAGTTGAGAACTTTATCCCAATTTAGAATCTGGCCAGAATAAGTTGCCATTCTTCCAAAAATAGCGGTCATTGTACTTTTTGCCCCATTCTCTGCATCAGCAAATTTGTATTCGCCTTTTGCAATAGCAGCAAATAATTCATCATGCTCATTCTGGTATGGTTCATTCTCATTTTTTTTGTCAAACTGGAACAATACATTACCAGCATTATCTTTTATATGTGCAGCGCCACAGAAAATTTTTCCTTTTGTTCCGATCAATAGTTCATCTACTTTGCTCATGGTTCCCGGGATGTGACGACATTGACTATTTAATATTGAACCATCCGCATACTGAAACTCTACATAGTGATGATCAAAAATTTCACCATTATCTTTTCCTTTTCTTACCTGTCTTCCACCCATACCCTGTGCTTTTACCGGGTAGCTTCCTTTGAACCAGTTCACAACATCGATATTATGAATATGTTGCTCTACTATATGATCGCCACATAGCCAGTTGAAGTAATACCAGTTACGCATTTGGTATTCCATTTCTGTTTGTCCGGGTTTTCTTGGATTTACCCAAACGCCATCATTATTCCACCAGGCCTGTGCTGATGTGATATCACCTATCAACTCTTTTTTTGCATACAACTCACGATAAGAATTCTGATAATGACGTTGCAATCCTACTACCACATTTAATTTTTTTTGTTTAGCGATCTCTGCCGCATCCAACACTCTTTTTATTCCAGCCGGATCAGTTGCAACAGGTTTCTCCATAAAAATTTGTTTACCCTGTGTTACGGCTTCCTCAAAATGAATGGGACGGAACCCTGGTGGTGTTGTTAAGATCACTACATCGGCATGTGCCATTGCTTTTTTATAGCCATCAAAGCCAACATACTTTCTTTCCTCCGGCACATCGACCCTGCTTTTAATATTATTATCACCCGTCATTTCTTTAAAAGAGTTATCGACCCTGTCGCGAAAAGCATCTGCCATTGCAACCAATTTTACATTTTGCTTTGTGGAAAGGGCTTGCGTTGCCGCACCTGTGCCGCGACCACCGCAACCGATCAATGCAACTTTGATCGTATCATCGGCTCCGCTGAAAAAATTTGCTTTTGATAATAATGGTGTTGCCATTATTCCTCCAGCGATCATTGCAGAAGTTTTTACAAAATCGCGGCGGGAATTCTTATTTTCTGAATTCATAATAAATGTGTTTTTTAATTTGAGAGATATAAGGTAAAGAATTTTTCTATTTCATCCGCCGAAGGTTGTTTTAAAGGTCTGACTAACCTAAAACCGGCAAACGGTGCATCTGTCAGCCACCATTTACTTTTTGGTATTTGCGGATCACGTTTATTCCATTCAGGTAACCATTTTGTCTTGTTGGCACAACGAAGTTTGGCTGCTTCATCAACATAAGAACCGCCTTTTAATAGTCGAGGATGACGGCTGATGGGTTTTAATTCAGGATCATCTTTTACCTCTTTCATCTGAGTAAAGTAATTTTCATCATACTGGTCCATCATCCATTCACTAACATTCCCCAAAATATCATATAAACCAAAAGCATTTGGTTGTAATTGCCCGACCTTATGATAGGCAGCATTACTGTTTTTTTTATACCATGCATATTTTTCAAGATCGCTTTCATTGTTGCCAAAAAAATAAGTGGATGAACTTCCTGCACGGCATGCATATTCCCATTCTGCTTCGGTTGGCAGGCGATAAAAAATTCCTGTTTTTTTATATAGCCATCTGCAATACATCACTGCAGTTCTTTGTTGCATACTGTTTACAGGAAAACCGCCATCACGACCCATATCCCAACTAAGATCGATGTATTGAGGGCTTGGTCTTGTTATAGCATCTGTGCCTAAATTCTGGCTGGTGTTGGCATCTTTAAAAAAAACATCAAATTCATCATGTGTCACTTCATAAATTCCCATCCAAAATGGAGAAATAGAGAAAGTTTTTTGCGGGCCTTCATCTGCATCCCTTCCTTTTTCGTTTTCTTGGCTTCCCATTGTAAAACTTCCACCCTTAATAGGAACCATTTTAAATTTTATTGATGAACCCGGGATGGATTGTTCGTATGATTTGAAGGAAGTATCTGTTTGTTGTGATACGGCCTTTTGAGTAAGTATAAAAAGTATATAAATTATAAATAGTTTCCTGTGCATATGGGCCGACAAGTTAATAAAGTTCATGGTTGTTTCATTTGAAAATACTTGTCAAAACTTTTTGATTTATAAATCCTGATCTTTTCATCTTTCAATATTGCAATAAGCATTGACGCATGTTCTTTTTTAGCTAATGCCATAGCTTTTTTTATGGGTAGAATACTACAGGCAGTTGCGAGCCAATCAGCATCGGCGCCATATTTTGTAATTACAGTTACATTTCGTTGCGAAGTAACTCCGTAGCCTGTTTTGGGATCTATGATGTGAGAATATTTTTTACCATTATGAATTGTGTAGCGATAAACATCTCCTGAAGTAGAGACGGCAAAATTTTTTAATTCCAGTTTTTTATCCCAGATCTCATTTTCATTTTCCGGCAGATTGATACCAATTGTCCAGCCATCTTTTCCAGGAGGGGCATCACTCATAACGATATCACCACTTGCATCAACTAATGCAACGATAATGTTTTTAGTTTTTAAAAAATCAATTACTCTTTGAGCAACGTAGCCGGGCACGATGCCACCAAAATCGAAACGAATACCCAATTTCTTAAATGAAATCGTTTTAGATGTTTTATCGATAATAATGTTTTTAAAACCGGTTAGATCTTTAGCGGCTTTAATTTCTCTTTCTGATGGAAACCTGTTTTCCTTTTTTGCTTTTCTCCATAATTGTGTTAATGCGCCGATAGTGATGTCAAATGTTTTTCCTGATCTTTTCCATGCATCTTTTGATCTAATGATCATTGAAAATAATTCATCAGAAACTTTTATACCAGTTTGATTTGTTTGTAAGGCAAGTTTGCCGACCTCGCTTTCCGGACTATAATCACTGAAAATGTTATTGAGAGAATCAACAATTGAAAAACATTGTTTCGCTATCACCACAGCTTCGGTAGAATCTGGGTGATAAAAAATAAGATTGAACGACGAACCCATCTTGTTCTCAGAAAATTCAAATCTTTTCAGTTGGGCTGAAAGGGTGAGTGGGAATAACAAAAGAAAAATCAATCGCAACATGAACGGGATGTCTTACATTTAAGTTCTCAAGATAAAAGTTTATGGAACGCAGAAAATTTATTCGTAATAGTTTTTTAACCGGTGCAGCAAGTATCACCGTTGGTCAATCGTTTGCAGAAAAGAAAAATGATATTTCTTTAACAGAAGCCAAACCATTTAATCTTGATTATGCTTTTCATGATGGTATGTTTAAGAATAATGCGGGAGAGGATTTTCTCGAGCAGATAAAATGGGCATACGATCAGGGATTTCGCAGCATTGAAGACAATGGAATGATGGGCCGCACAGTTGAGCAACAAAAAAAGATCGGCGATCTGCTGACAAAACTTGGAATGAAAATGGGAGTATTTGTCATTACATCAGATAGTTGGCACTGGAAAACATCTTTGACTTCAGGAAAGCAGGAATGGATCGATAAGATGATGAAAGATTGCAAGGAGGCGATCGAGGTTGCAAAGCGATGCAATGCAAAATGGATGACAGTTGTACCGGGCAATTATGAAAGAAGCCTTTCACATGATATGCAAACGGCCAATGTGATCATGGCTTTAAGAAAAGGCGCTGAGATATTAGCACCACATAATTTAGTAATGGTATTGGAATCATTAAGTGATAACCCTGATCTTTTTTTACGTGGTACAAATCAGGCTTACATGATTTGTAAAGCAGTGAACAGTTCCGCCTGCAAATTTTTATTTGATATGTATCACATGCAACGGAATGAAGGGAACATCATTGCCAATATTGATAAAGTATGGGATGAAACGCCTTATTTTCAAATTGGCGATAATCCCGGAAGAAAAGAACCAGGCACTGGTGAAATGAATTACAGGAATATTTTCAAGCACATCTATAATAAGGGATATAAAGGGGTATTGGGAATGGAACATGGAAATGCCAAACCGGGAAAGGAAGGAGAGATGGAATTAATAAAAGCTTACAGAGATGCGGATGCTTTTAAATGATCTTACTCTTTCATTTCTAAATTATACAATACATAATTTTTTGCCTGATAGGACGAAAGAACTGTTTGTGCTGTAAGCGCTACTTTGACACCGGGGATGAAATCCTCTTTTTCGAGTCCCTGGTAATGCATTGCCTGTCCGCAATTGATGATCTTTACTTTAAAACTATCCAGCTCTTTCAACAATGGAAGGTTAGGATTTTCAACATCATATTTCTTTTTGTACTTTTCATTTGTAAGAAAAGCATTCAATGCACCAGCATGTACGACCAGAACAAGGTCAATATTTTCCTTAGGAATTCCAGCTGCCACATGCAAATTCAATATGCGACCAGCTTCTATTAAGCCTACGTTCATTTCTTTGATCGCTGCTGTATCACCTTGCTTCATTGTAAATGTTGTAAGCTCCATTAATAATTTATATTTCATAGTTGGATCAGGAGTATCATTAATTCCTTCAACGGGTACAACGCCACCCCAGCCACTACTCTTTGAACTTTTAACAGCGGGGTACATATTTTGATATCTTGGATCATTTGTATAAGGTGCAATCAGCGGGTATGTTCTATTTAAAATAATATAATCTGCATAATTATCACAAAGCGATCTAGCATCTTTCATATCGAGACTATCTGAAGCTTTCTTTTTTAGTTTTTCTACAAACTCTTTATAGCTTTTTGTGATCCATCTGTCTATAGCCATAGAATCAAATCCGGCTACATTCACTTTTTGACTAAGAGTTAATTGATTGAATTCAGATGGAAAATTCTTTTCAAACGTTTCCTTAAATAAAGTTCCTTCGGTCTTGTCCTTTTCTTTAGCTAAAGCATAAATTTTAGATTGTAAGCCCCAGGATCTATCATCAAGTTTATTCTGTACGGAATCGATCATTTCTATCGCCGTTTTGTAGTTGCCGGCGACAATATTATAAGAAGATGCATTCTTTCGATAAGTAGTTTTATTTTTTTCTTTGTATGCAGTAAGAACTTTTTCGGCGAGGCCGGGAATTTGTTTTGCAAATGCGTCGGGATCATTGTAAAGAGAAGCTGGAAAATAGAACTTCTGTTCAGCTGCTGTTGTATCTCCTGGTTTTTCTTGTGCTAACGATACTGTAATACAAGCGGCAACGAATAGAATTGTTAAAAAGAGCTTTGTCATGTTGGTCATATTAGGTGGAGTGATGAAGAAATTGCGTGTTTGAATATACAAACTAAAAACTAATATAGCTGTCACCTTTATGGGGGATGACTTTCATAAAAAGTGAAAGTTCAATGACATTTAAAATAATCAAAGGGCTCTTTGCAATCATCACATTGGTATAAAGCTTTGCAAGCCGTAGAACCAAATTCGCTGATACGATGTGTATGATATGAATTACAATGGGGACATTGCACTGCTTCAGCAGCAGCAAACAGTTTTTGATCGCAAACCTGTTGCTTAGGATTGGGAGGAGCGATACCGTATTCTTTTAATTTTCTTTTTCCTTCATCACTCATCCATTCTGTTGTCCACGCAGGCGATAAGATTTGCGTGACCTTTACTTTTTTAAAACCAAGTGTAGCTAATTGGATCTTTATAGTAGCCGTGATCATGTCCATTGCAGGACAACCAGTGTAAGTTGGAGTAATGATCACTTCTAATTCTTCATCATTCATCTTAACATCTCTTACAATGCCAAGGTCAATGATCGACAATACAGGAACTTCGGGATCGTTGATCTCTTCTAAATAAGAATAAATAGCTTCTTTATCAATTGCATGTACTTTCATAAAGCCGTCTACCATTCACAACCAGGATAAGTTTTTTGCATGTATTGTAATTCAGTAAAAATAGAAGCGAGATGCTCAGTATGGTTTCCTTCTTTACCTCCTGTTTGCATTAATGTTTTTCCAGGGATAGTCAATGTTGCTTCAGAAAAAATTTCTTTTACTTTAGTCATCCATTGCTCTTTTAGTTTTGAAGCATCAATTCCGGTTCCATCATTCGCTACTTGCAGTTCATAACTCGAAGTTTCAAATAATTCTCCTGTATATTGCCAAAGCTCGTCAATCGCTTTTAGTATCCGGTTATGACTTTCTTCTGTCGCATCGCCTAATCTTATTACCCATTCACTGCTCCAGCGAAGATGATAAGTAACTTCTTTCAAAGATTTTTCTGCAATAGCCGCAAGCTGTCCATCCTTGCTATTTTGCATTTTTTGAAATAATAAATATTGATATTGACTAAAGAAAAATTGCCGGAGAATTGTTTGTGCCCAATCACTCTTCGGTTGTTCAACAAGTAAACAGTTTTTAAACTCTTCTTCTTTTCTTAAATAGGCCAATGAATCTTCTGTCGCGTCATTCCCGATCAAGCTCGCAGCATATTGATAAAAATTTCTTGCCTGACCAATCAGGTCAAGTGAAATATTAGTGATAGCAATATCTTGTTCCAGCACAGGTCCATGACCGCACCACTCTGCATTTCTTTGTCCTAGAATAAGAGAGTTGTCTGCCAGATGTAATGTATAGTCAATTAATATTTGTTTCATTTCTTTCTCCCCTTTAGGGGTTGGGGGTTTTACATTTGATTCACTTCATCTGGGAGATCATAAAAAGTGGGGTGACGATAAATTTTATCAACGGCAGGCTCAAATAATTCTCCTGCTTCTTCAGGATTGGATGCATGAATATATTTTGATTCAACCACCCAAATACTTACTCCTTCCATTCTTCTTGTATAAACATCTCTTGCATTTTCAATTGCCATTTCTGCGTCCGTTGCATGCAGGCTGCCTACATGTTTGTGATCGAGACCTTGTTTGCTTCTGATAAAAACTTCCCAAAGTGGCCAATCGCTTTTTGCTTCGGAAGAAACGATATTGCCTCCTGCTTTATCTTCAGGGATATCTCCGTAATAGAATTTTCTTAAATAATTTTTCATTATTAATTCTTAATTATTAATCAAGCAGCTTCTTGCTGCTTTGTTTTTCTTTTTTCAGCAAATGCCGCTGCAGCTACCCTCACCCACTCGCCTTCTTCCCATGCTTTTTTTCTTGCATCTAGTCTTTGTTTATTACAAGGACCATTTCCTTTTACTACATTCCAAAATTCATCCCAATTTATTTCGCCAAAATCATAATGCATTCTTTCTTCATTCCATTTTAATTTATCATCTGGCAGTTTCATTCCTAAAACTTTTACCTGCTCCGCACACATATCAACAAAATTTTGTCTTAATTCATCATTACTTTTTCTCTTGATCTTCCACATCATGCTTTGCTCGCTGTTGGTTGATTGACTATCATGCGGACCAAACATCATCAATGATGGCCACCACCAACGATTGATCGCATCCTGGCACATTGCCTTTTGTTCATCAGTTCCATTGCTTAATACCAACAGAATTTCAAATCCCTGCCGTTGATGAAAACTTTCTTCTTTACAGATCCTTACCATCGCTCTTGCATAAGGTCCATAAGAAGTTCTTGTTAGCATTACCTGGTTCATGATCGCTGCGCCATCAACTAACCAACCAATGGCCCCGATATCAGCCCACGCTAATGTTGGATAATTAAAAATGGAAGAATACTTGGCTTTGCCGCTGTGCAGATCATTGATCGTTTCTTCTCTTGTGATCCCTAAAGTTTCGCAGGCACTGTATAAATACAAACCATGGCCAGCTTCATCCTGAACTTTTGCGATCAGGATCGCTTTTCTTTTTAATGATGGGGCTCTTGATATCCAGTTTCCTTCTGGCAACATTCCCACTATTTCACTATGCGCATGCTGACTTACCTGCGGATATTTGTTTTACGATATGCATCGGGCATCCAATCTTTGGGCTCGATCTTTACCTCATTGTCTATTTTTTGTTGAAATATTTTTTCAAGATCATGCGTCTGCATTTCAATGGATTTAGAAAGCAAATCTAACGAAAACCAACGGGTGTTAGTTTATGATTATTGTCATTTAATATCGAGACATCGCACTTTTTATTTTATAAGTATCTTCAATGCTAAGATCTGCTTCATCAAAACCAAACAACATGAAAATTCAATTTTCATTAATCCTGCTGATTAGCCTGCTTCAACTTTCTCAGGCAAGCTGCAGCGGGCAGTCGTCCAATTCAAATAAGCAATCAACAACAACACAAAAAAAGCAAGCATCAACTGAACAGCAACCACCACAAAATTTTATTGAAGGAAAGGACTATAATGTCTTTGATCGGGTACGCATCATGGACAACCAGGGATTTACACAACCCGTGGAGGCATATAGCCTCTTGCTCCCAAAAGGCTGGAAACAACAGGGTGAAATAATATGGGTAATGCCCGGGCAAACTTGTGCAGGCAATAACGTATGGCTCAAGGCATCCTCACCAGATAATAAATATTCATTGGAGTTTTTACCAAATATCATTTTGAGCTGGACCACCAACCAACAATTATTGCAATGGAATATGTCAAACCAGGGCAATTCTCAATATTGCATTTTTAACCAACCCCTCGGCGCCGAACAGTATTTGCGCAGTGGTTTCGTACAGGAATTGGGTAGCCCGCAAATTGTAAAAGTGGAATCCAACAGTGCAGTGGTATCAGAATTGCAAAAACTGATTGAAAGGGGTAAAGCGGAAATGATGCAGTATGGTGCTGCGGGTGTTCAGGGTTATGCATCGGCAGTGAATGCAGAGGTGAAATGGAACGATGGTACGGAAGGTTTTGTAATATTGGGTGTCATGGTTAATGAAATTACTATAGCCAATGCGTATAATGGCACCTATGATAAATCTTACACAACAGCTATTACTAAGAAAACAGTGTTTAAATACCCCGCAAGTGAAAAGGAAAAAGCCAAATCATTATTTGCCGTAATTCTGGCCAGCATGCGCAGCAATATTGCTTATAATGATGCTATTAATAATTTCTGGCGGCAGGTAAGGCAGGATAAGAACCGGGTGCATTGGGAAAAAATAAAACTAATGGATGAGCAAACTAGACAAATGGGCGAAAGGGCTGTAGCACAAGGCAACCAACGTTTGAAAGATATGGACAGCCAAATGCGAACCTGGGAAGCAACCCAGTCATCACAAGACAGGGTGCATACTGAGTTTATAAAAACCATTAGGGAGGTGGAAAATTTTCGTGATGAAACAGGTAAGTACGAAATGGTATCGGGCTATAATCATGCATGGAGTCGCGGCGATGGAACATCGTTTGTTCTCTCCGACAATCCCAATTTTGATCCGGCATTTGTTTTTAAAGACCAGCAGTGGAAGCAAATGAAGAAAGTGGATTAATGGACTTTGTTGCAAAGATGAATTCAAGAAATAATACTATCATACTGAAAGATAAAAATGGGTGACTTATTTGATGTCAAAGTCAACTA
>Ga0190274_10001864_pt1 | contig 12368 bp, 14 predicted proteins | sample Popmic531T_FD_133002 | JGI IMG/M metagenome (GOLD analysis project Ga0190274, IMG submission 133002) | Populus adjacent soil microbial communities from riparian zone of Yellowstone River, Montana, USA - 531 T | ecosystem: Environmental > Terrestrial > Soil > Riparian zone | place: USA: Montana...
CCTTCCTGCAAAGTCTTGAGGGTCACCGCAGCCCGAGCGTGGTCGCGACGCGGTGCGAGGAGGAAGCTACTGCAGTTCAACCCCGGCCGTCGCGACAGCGAGGGCAAGGGAACGCCAGTCAGCGGACCAACGGGACGCTGGCTGAAGCGTGACCCGCCAGACTTTGCAGGAAGGAACCGGAGGTGGCGGCTGGCAAGTGCCGGCCGGGTGAACTCAGCTCGCCGGGCTGATGGAAAGATGGCTGGGCAGGGGTCCCAGCGGCGTTTCGCGCAGGTTCGGCAGCTCCAGCCAGTCCAGCAGCGGTTGCCACTGTGCCAGGTCTTCACTGACCTGGTGAGACTTCATCTCGTGCAGCGCCAGGCTCAGTTCGGCGCCGCGAATGTAGTTCTGCGAGTCGCGGATGGTGGCGACGATGGGGATGTCGAGCGTGCCGAGGAAACGCGTCAGCGACTGATAAATCAGGGTGTTGCGGCGCACGCGGTTGGCGACGATGGCCAGCCGGTTGTCGTCGCGCTTCACTTTGGCCACCAGCAGCAGGTTGGCGATGCAGCGCGAGCAGGCGTGGATGTCGATCTCGGAGGGCAGCACCGGCACGATGATCTTGTCGGCCGTGCGGGTCAGTTCGGGCATGTCGCGCGCGTCGATGGCGGCCGGCGTGTCGATGACCACACGGCCCGAATCGTCGGGAATGCGCAGCTGGAAGGCGCGCGTGGTGCGGGTGTCATTCTCGAAGGCAGTGATCAGCCGGATCGGCGGCTGCTCGGGCTTGCGACGCCGCACCCAGCGCGCCGACGAGCCCTGCGGGTCGTAATCCATCAACACCGGCTGCAGGCCGCGCTGCGCGTAGTAGCCGGCCAGATTGATCGCGATGGTGGTCTTGCCCGAGCCGCCCTTGGGGTTGAGCACGACGATGCGCTGAGTGTGGGTAGTCGTGGCCGGTCCACCTTATGTCCAGCCGAAAGCCTACGCATGGCCTGCAGTGATCGCAAGCGCGTTGCGCGGGCCGGCAATGTGAGGCGCAGCACGCCGATGCCTGCGGCGTTTGCCTACGCTGGGCGCACATTGGAGGAAGGCGCTGTGGAAGTATTCCTGCTGCTGTGGGACGAGATGGACGACTGGCTGGCGGCCTGGCGGCACAAGCTGCGCTCCATCACTTGAATTCCCGCTGATCCGCCTGCATAAACGCGTCCTGCCACGCCATCGTTGAGCGTGCGAGGACCGATCCATGTCGAATGCGCAAAGCCTCGGCTTCCAGGCCGAGGTACGCCAGCTGCTGCAGCTGATGATCCATTCCCTGTACAGCCACAGGGAGATTTTTCTCCGTGAACTGATTTCCAACGCCTCGGACGCCAACGACAAGCTGCGCTTCCTGGCGTTGGCCGAGCCGGCGCTGCTGGGCGGCGAGACTGAACTGGGCCTCTGGATCGACTTTGATGCCAAAGCTGGCACGCTCGGCATCCGCGATAACGGCGTGGGCATGACGCGCGACGAGGCCGTGGCGCACCTGGGCACCATCGCCAAGTCCGGCACGGCCGAATTCTTCCAGCGACTGACCGGCGACCAGCAGAAGGATGCGCAGCTGATCGGTCAGTTCGGAGTGGGTTTCTATTCGGCCTTCATCGTGGCCGACCGGGTCGAGGTCTTCACGCGCCACGCCGGTGCGCCGGTGGAGGAGGGTGTGCGCTGGGCCTCGGCCGCCGACGGCGAATTCACGGTCGAGACACTGCCGGTGGAGCAGCGCGGCACGCGCGTGGTGCTGCACCTGAAGGAAGATGCCCGCGAGTTCGCCGATGGCTGGCGGCTGCGCTCGCTGGTGCGTCGCTATTCGGACCACATCGCCTTTCCGGTGCGGCTGCCGAAGGAGGGCGAGGCCAGCACCGACTACGAGGTAGTGAACCAGGCCCAGGCGCTGTGGACCCGGCCGCGCACCGAGCTGAATGACCAGGAATACAACGACTTCTACCGGCACATTGCGCATGACGGCGCCGATCCGTTGATCTGGAGCCACAACCGGGTCGAGGGCAAGCGCGAGTACACCAGCCTGCTGTATGTGCCGGCGCGCGCGCCGTTTGATCTGTGGCAGCGCGAGGCGGCGCGCGGCCTGAAGCTGTACGTGCGCCGCGTGTTCATCATGGACAACGCCGAGCAGTTCCTGCCGCTGTACCTGCGCTTCATCAAGGGCGTGGTCGATTCCAGCGACCTGCCGCTGAATGTGTCGCGCGAACTGCTGCAGGTGGACCAGGACGTCGAGGCCATGCGCAGTGCGCTGACGCGCCGCGCACTGGAAATGCTGGGCCGGATGGCCGAAGACACCGACAAGTACCGCGATTTCTGGCGCGAGTTCGGCCGGGTGATCAAGGAAGGCCTGCACGAAGATCACGCCAACCGCGAACGGTTGCTGCCGCTGCTGCGCTTCGCCAGCACCGCCAATGCCGATGATGCCGAGTCGGTGGGTCTGGCTGACTACGCGGCCCGCATGCAGCCAGGGCAGGAGCGCATCTACTACATCATTGGCGACAGCCACGCCGCGGCGCGCAACAGCCCGCATCTGGAGCTGCTGCGGCAGAAGAACGTCGAGGTGTTGTTGCTGGCCGATCGGGTCGATGAGTGGGTGATGGGCAGTGTCACCGAGTTCGACGGCAGGAAGCTCAAGGACGTGGCCCGCGGCGACCTGGAACTGGGTGGTCTCAGCGACGCCGCCGACAAGGAGCGCGAGGCGGCCCTGCTGAAGGACAGCAAGTCGTTGCTGAAGCGCGTCAAGGATGCGTTGGGCGAAAGGGTGCGCGAGGTGCGGCCCAGCGTGCGGCTGAAGGATTCACCCAGTTGCCTGGTGCGCGGCGAAACCGACCTGTCGGCGCAGCTGCGCCAGGCGCTGGCGGCTGGCGGCCAGTCGGTGCCGGCGGGTGTGCCCACGCTGGAATTGAATGTGGAGCATCCGCTGGTGCGCTATCTGGATGGTCTGGGTGACGCAGAGCAGTTTGGCGAGCTGTCGCGTCTGCTGTTCGACGAGGCCCTGCTGCTGGAAGAAGGGCAGCTACCCGAGGCCGCGGATTTCAGCCGGCGGTTGAACCGCCTGCTGGCGCGGCTGGCGGGTGTCGCGAACCCTTGATACCGATCGAGCCCGAAGCGCTGCGCCTGCCGGGACCGGTGGGCGAGCTGGAAGCGGTGCTGGAGGCGCCGGCCGCCCCACGCGCCATTGCGGTGGTGTGCCATCCGCATCCTCTGGCCGGTGGCACCCTGCACAACAAGGTGGTGCACACGCTGGCCCGCACGCTGCAGGAGCTGGACCATGCCACGCTGCGCTTCAACTACCGCGGTGTGGGTGCCAGCGCCGGCAGCTATGGCGAAAGCATTGGCGAGACTGACGATGCCATTGCCGCCGTGGCCTGGCTGCGGGCGCGCCATCCCCGGTTGCCGCTGACGCTGGCCGGCTTTTCCTTCGGTGGCGTGGTGGCGCTGCGCGCCAGCGTGCCGTTGCGGCCGGAGCGGCTGATCACGGTGGCGCCCGCCGTGGACCGCTTGCCGGCGGACCTGCCGCCGCCTGGCTGTCCCTGGCTGCTGGTGCAGGGTGAGGCCGACGATGTGGTGAATCCGCATCGGGTGCGGGATTGGGCCGCACAGTTCGATCCGCCGCCCAGGCTGCAGCTGATGCCCGAGGTGGGACATTTCTTCCACGGCGCGCTCAATCAGCTGCGGGATGTCGTGCGCGCCTGGTTCCAGGCCTCATAAAAACCAAGGGCCCGGTCGCTGTGGCGACCGGGCCCTGCAGACTTCATTGCGGAGGTTCGATAAACCTCAGTTCACGAAACCCTTGAGGTTCTTCAGCGGCAGCGCACGAACCTTCTTGCTGGCCGGCTTGGCCTTGAAGGTCATCTTCTCGCCGGTGAAGGGATTGGTGCCTTCGCGCGCCTTGGTGGCGGGCTTCTTCACAACCTTGAGCTTCAGCAGCCCGGGCAGCGTGAACAGCCCGTTGCCGCGCAGGCTCTTCTTGATGATGCCGTTCAGTGATTCGAATACTTCACCGACCTGCTTGCGTGAAAGTTCCGTGTCCTTGGAAATCTGGGCCAGTATGTCCGACTTCGTCGGTGCCCCACCTTTTTTCGCCATTGCCGAGTCTCCTAGAGTTTTAGCGGACCGCGTAATCGCTGCGCACTGCGTTACGAATCGGGGCGCAACATAACACATGCAATTGCCTGTGCAACAGCTTTTTGCGTGCTCGTGAATCTCGCAAATGCCTTCTTTTGTAGGCTTTGGCGGTTGATGGCGGCAGGCGACGCTGTTCGCTTTGGTGCAGCGAACGCATGGTGCGCACGCACAGAGCGCACAGCGCTGCTCGACTGGCGCTGCGAATCAAGGGCTAAGGTGTTGGACTGTAACGGCCTGTGCTCAGCGCAACAGGATCAGCAGCGCCTGGATTGCGATGCCCGCCCACAGCGGTGACAGATCGATCCCGCCGAGCGGCGGGATGACGCGGCGCATGCGGCCGAGAACCGGTTCGCACAGAGATTGCAGCAGTCCCTGTGCCGGCGAATACACGCCGGGCGCGATCAGCGACAGCAGCGCGTAGAGGAAAATGGCGAAGAAATAGGTCCAGAGCACGACCCGTGCCACTTCCAGCAACGCCAACCACAGCCACTGCAGCAGCGGTGGCAGGCCCAGTCCACCCAGCACCCAGGCCACGGTCACTTTCATCAAGGCCAGCACCAGCACTGCCAGCACCGAGGCTGTATCGATGCGGCCGATGGCGGGCAGCACGCGACGCATGGGCACCAGCAGCGGATTGGTCAGCTGCGTCAGTGCACGCGCCAGCGGATTGCGGAAATCGGCGCGCGTCCATTGCAGCAGCAGGCGCAGCAACACCGCCAGCAGGGCCAGCGACAGCATGGTTTCAAGCAGGTAGATGATGACGGCCATGACTCAACCCCGACTGGAAGCTTCGGCCAGTTCGGCGCTGCGGCGGGCGGCCGCGTTCAGCGCCTGTTGCACCTTCTCGGCGAAGGCCGCGTCGTCCAGCACGGCCAGCGCCGCCGCTGTGGTGCCGCCCCTGGAGGTGACCGCGGCGCGCTGCTGCGCCAGGTCATGATCCATGCCGGCCAGCCGGCCCGCGCCATGCAGGGTTTCGGCGGCCAGCAGTCGCGCCGTGTCGGCACCCAGTCCCAGCGCCTGGGCCGCTTCGGCCATGCGTTCGGCCAGCAGGAAGAAATAGGCCGGGCCGCTGCCGGACAGCGCGGTCACCACATCCAGCGCCGCTTCGCTGGGCACCCACACCGTAATGCCGGCCGCCTGCATCACCGCTTCGGCCAGCGAGCGTTCGGTCGCGCCCACCTTGTCGGTGGCGTACAGACCCGTGGCACCGGCGCCCACCAGCGCCGGACGATTGGGCATGGCACGCACCACGGCCAGGTCCGGCGCCCAGGTCACCAGATCGGCCAGGCGAATGCCGGCGGCAATCGACAGCAGCAGGGGTCTGCCGCTGGCGAGCGACGGTTGCAGCGCTTTCAACACCGCGGGCAGTTCCTGCGGCTTCACTGCCAGCACCACCACGCGCGCCCCGGCCACCGCCGCGGCATTGTCATCGGTTGCGCTGACGCCGAATTCGCGGCTCACTGCTTCGCGCGCGGCGGGCAGCGGTTCGCCGACGCGGATCTGCGCTGCCGGCACGCCCTGGCGCAGCAGGCCCGCGATCAGCGCGCGCGCCATGTTGCCGCCCCCGATGAAACTCACTCTCAAGTCTTTCATGGCGCCATTCTAGGTTCTCGGCCCGAAGATTGCGGTACCGATGCGCACCATCGTGGCGCCTTCGAGGATGGCGGCTTCGAAGTCGTCGCTCATGCCCATCGAAAGCGTGTCCAGCGTTGCGCTGTCGTCGAGTTGTCGCAGCAGGGCGCGCAGCGCACCGAAGCAGCGACGCTGCGCCGGGCCGTCCTGGTTCCCGGGCAGCATGCACATCAGTCCGCGCAGCCGCAGCTGCGGCAATCCGGCCACGGCCTGCGCCAGCTGCGGCGCCTCGGCAGCGCTGATGCCGGCCTTGCTGCCATCTGCCGCAATGTTGATCTGCAGGCAGACATTCAGTCGCGGTGCGTAATGCGGACGTTGTTCGGCCAGACGACGGGCAATCTGCATCCGGTCGATGCCGTGTACCCAGTCGAAGTGTTGCGCAATGGCCCGGGTCTTGTTGGCCTGCAGCCGACCGATGAAATGCCAGGTCAGTTTCGTGCCGTGCAACGCCTCGATCTTGGGCAGGGCTTCCTGCAGGTAGCTTTCGCCGAAATGCCCGACGCCCAGGTTGGCCGCGGCACGCACCGCGTCGGCGCCATGCCCTTTGCTGACCGCCACGAGCGTGACGGACTGCTCACTCCGACCGCCGGCCACGGCCGCCGCGGCGATTCGCGCGCGTATCGCCTTCAATCGTGCATCGAAGTCGGCGATCACCGCTGAATTCTGCGGAAGGATTAACATATTGACTGCGAATACCCTCCGTTATACTGCCGCGGCTTGCAGCGCCTGCGGCCCCGGCGAGGAATCATAGATGGCAGTGGATATCGCGCAACTTCTGGCCTTCGCCGTAAAGAATGGCGCGTCGGACCTGCACCTGTCGGCCGGCGTCCCGCCGATGATCCGCGTCGACGGGGACATGAAGCGCATCAACATGCCCGCACTGTCCCACAAGGAAGTGCACGGCATGGTGTATGACATCATGAACGACAAGCAGCGCAAGGCCTACGAAGAATTCTTCGAGACCGATTTTTCATTCGAGATCCCGAAGCTGGCGCGCTTCCGTGTCAATGCCTTCAACCAGAACCGCGGCGCCGGCGCCGTGTTCCGCACCATTCCGTCCGAGATCCTCAGCCTCGACGCGCTGCAGGTGCCGAAGATCTTCCGCGACCTGTGCATGCTGCCACGCGGCCTGGTGCTGGTCACCGGCCCCACCGGCTCGGGCAAGTCCACCACGCTCGCCGGCATGGTCGATCACTGCAATGACAACCGGCCCGATCACATCATCACGATCGAAGACCCGATCGAGTTCGTGCACGAATCCAAACGATGCCTGATCAACCAGCGCGAAGTGAAGCGTGACACGCTGGGCTTCTCCGAGGCGCTGCGTTCGGCGCTGCGCGAAGACCCCGATATCATCCTGGTCGGCGAAATGCGCGACCTGGAAACCATCCGCCTGGCGCTGACGGCCGCCGAAACCGGTCACCTGGTATTCGGCACGCTGCACACCAGTTCGGCCGCCAAGACCATCGACCGCATCGTCGACGTGTTTCCGGGCGAAGAGAAGGACATGGTGCGCTCCATGCTGTCCGAGTCACTGCGCGCGGTGATTTCACAGACGCTGTTGAAGCGCATTGGGGGCGGCCGCGTGGCTGCGCATGAAATCATGATCGGCACGCCGGCCATCCGTAACCTGATCCGCGAAGGCAAGATTGCGCAGATGTATTCCTCGATCCAGACCGGCGGCGCCGTGGGCATGCAGACGCTGGACCAGTGCCTGGCCGAGCTGACCACCAAGGGCGTGGTCAGCAAGGAAGAGGCGCGCTACAAGGCGCAGAACAAGGACGCCATGTAATGAACGCCAGCGCGGTGGTCATGGATCGCGAGCAGGGCATCAAGCTGATGCAGGAGCTGCTCAAGCGTGTCGTGGAGCGCAAGGCCTCCGACCTGTTCATCACCGCCGGATTTCCGCCCGCCATCAAGATCGACGGCGAGCTGCGCCCGCAAATGGAGCGCGCGCTGACCCCCGAACAGTCGGCGGTTCTGGTGCGTGCCATCATGAATGACCGGCAGTCGAAGGAATTCGACGCCACCAAGGAATGCAATTTCGCCATTGCGCCACCGGGCATCGGCCGCTTCCGCGTCAGTGCCTTCGTGCAGCAGGGCTGCACCGGCTGCGTGATCCGCCTGATCAACGCTAAGATCCCCAGCTTCGAGGAGCTGGATCTGCCGCCGGTGCTGAAGGAAGTGGTGCTGTCCAAGCGCGGCCTGGTGATCGTGGTCGGCGGCACCGGTTCGGGCAAGTCCACCACGTTGGCGGCGATGGTGGGTTACCGCAACGAGAAGACCCGCGGCCACATCGTCACGATCGAGGACCCGGTCGAGTACGTGCACCAGCACAAGGGTTGTGTGATCACGCACCGCGAAGTGGGCGTGGACACCGATTCCTGGAACAACGCGCTGAAGAACACGCTGCGCCAGGCGCCGGATGTGATCCTGATCGGCGAGATCCGCGACCGTGAAACCATGGAGTACGGCATCCAGTTCGCCGAGACCGGCCACCTGGTGCTGGCGACGCTGCATGCCAACAGCTCCAACCAGGCGCTGGATCGGGTCATCAATTTCTTCCCGGAAGAGCGCCGCGAACAGCTGCTGATGGACATGTCGCTGAACATCCGCGGCCTGATTTCACAGCGCCTGATTCCGCGCGAGGCCGGCTCCGGCCGCATCGCGGCCATGGAGATCATGCTGAATTCACCGCTGATCCAGGATCTGATCTTCCGCGGCGAAGTGACCAAGATCAAGGAAGTCATGGCGCGGTCGACGCGCATCGGCATGAACACTTTCGATCAGGCGTTGTTCGACCTGTTCGAGAAGGGCCTGATTTCCTACGAGGACGCGCTGCGCAACGCCGACTCGAAGAACGAACTGCGACTGCGCGTGAAGCTGGACAGCAAACGCGAGAACAAGCCGGTGGAAGGCGACAGCAGTCTCACCATTCTGGAAGAGGATGAAGGGCGGTCGATGTGAAGGTGGTGGCTGAAAACGTCCCCATTGAAGTGGGCGATCTGAAGATCGCCACGGGGGACGCACCGACGCTGAACACCAGGCCGCTGTTCAAGCTGATGGTGGAGCGCAAGGCGTCTGACCTGTTCTTCACCTGCAACGCGCCGATCAAGATCAAGATCGAGGGCCAGATCCGCCCGGTCAACAAGCAGGTGCTGGCGCCGGAGGCGGTGCGCGCCGCGGCCTTCGGCCTGATGACGCCGGAACAGCTGGAGCATTTTCAGCGGGAACTGGAAATCGATTTTGCGATCTCTGAGCCCGGCCTCGGCCGCTTCCGCGTCAATGTGTTCTACCAGCGCAGTTTTCCGGCCATGGTGCTGCGCTTCATCACCGCCGACATGCCCAAGCTCGAACAGCTCGGCCTGCCGGAGTCGCTGGCTGACCTTGCCATGCTCAAGCGCGGTCTGGTCCTGGTGGTGGGCGCCACCGGTTCGGGCAAGTCCACCACGCTGGCGGCGATGATCAATCATCGCAATGAGACGGCATCGGACCATATCGTCACCATCGAGGATCCGATCGAGTTCCTGCATACCAACAAGCGCTCCATCGTCAATCAGCGCGAAGTGGGCCTGGACACCAGGAGTTATGCGCGTGCGCTGCGCGGCGTGATGCGTGCGGCGCCGGACGTGATCCTGATCGGCGAGGTGCGCGATCGGGAGAGCATGCAGGCGGCCATTGACCTGGCCGGCACCGGACATCTGGTACTGGCCACGCTGCATGCGAACAATTGCGCCGAGACGCTGGACCGCATCATCAACATGTTCCCGATGGAGCAGCACAAACAGGTGACACTGGACCTGTCGCAATACCTGCGGGCCATCCTGGCGCAGCGGCTGGTGTACGGCACCGACCAGAAGCGCATCGCGGCGGTGGAGATCATGCTGAACACGCCGCACATTGCCGAACTGGTCAAGCGCGGCGATGTCATGGCGATCAAGGAAGCCATCATGCTCAGCAGCGAACGGGGCATCCAGAGTTTCGATCTGGCGCTGTTGCAGCTTTATCGAAAGGAAAGGATTTCGCTGGACGAGGCGCTGTCGAATGCGGATTCGCGCAGCAATCTCGAGGCGAAGATCAACTTCGGCTGATTTCCGCTCTCTCCGCCCGCAGCGGCCTGCCGGCTGTCAATGCCGGTCGAACGCGCTTCCGTGAACGCGGCGGCGACCGCGCGCGTTCACGGGCGTTCCTTCACTCCGGCCGGCTCGTCGCAAGGCAAGCTTGCTCCTCGCTGGTCGGCCTCCGTTCGGCGTCCGACAGGCATTGACAGCCGGCAGGCTGCTGCAGACGGATGCAGGGCAGTTGTGAGGGACTTCGACCACATTGACCTACATGGCAGGCGGTGTTGTAGTCCCCAGCAATGCCAAATCTGGCAACAAGCCAGAAACCGTGACTGTGGTAATGACTTAATCGCGGAGTTTTCAATTGGTGTTGGAGGCAATACTTTGGCCCCTCGTCGCGCAGGTCGCGCTGACACTGGTCGTCGCGGTGCGCATGTACACGGTGCGAATCGCGGAGATGCGGGCGCGCCGCATCGGCCCGCAGAGGCTGGCGACGAGCCGGGACATGGCGCAGCTGGAGAACATCACGGCGGCGGACAATTTCCGCAATCTGTTCGAGTTGCCGGTGCTTTTCTACGCCATCTGTCCGTTGCTGTACGTGACCGGGCATGTCACGCCGCTGCAGGTGGGTCTGGCCTGGGCGTTCGTGCTGGCGCGCTATGCGCACAGCTTCATTCACGTCACCTACAACCGGGTGATGCATCGCTTTCGCGCTTTCGTGCTGAGCATGGTCTGCGTCTTTGCCATGTGGATCGTGTTTGCGGTGCAACTGGCGCATGCGAGGTAACTGATGAACTGCAGGCTTGCGCTGGCCGGTTTTCTTGGCGTTGTCCTGTTCGGCGGCGCAACGGTACACGCCGAAGCGCCGGTCTGGGCTATCCACGGTGCGAAAAACACGGTCTACCTCGCAGGCTCGGTGCACCTGCTGCCGCAGTCCGATTCCACGCTGCCCGCGGCCTTCGACAAGGCCTATGCCGACTCGGCGGCGCTGGTCATGGAAATCGACATTGACGACCTCAATCCAGTGGATGCGCAACTCTTCACGCTACAGCGCGGCATGCTGCCGGCTGATCAGCGATTGAGTGGCATCATCGGCCAACAGCGCTTCGACAGGCTGTTGAAGGAGGTCGGCGGGCTGGGTGTTCCCGCGTTGGCACTGGAGCGTTTCCAGCCCTGGCTGGCGGCGATGACGCTGCAGCAGCTGCAGCTCGCGAAGCTCGGCTTCGATCCGGACGCCGGCGTGGAAATGCAGATCGCGCTGCGTGCGAAGAATGACAGCAAGGAAATCACCGGGTTCGAGACGCTGGCGGAGCAGCTGGGGCTGTTCGCGAATCTGTCCATTCCGGATCAGATCAGGTTCCTGGATGCAACGCTCGAAGAAACGCAGGAGGCGCAGCGCGAGCTCGCCGAGCTGCTCGCGGCCTGGCGCGCTGGCAACGGCTCGAAGCTGGCCAGCATGCTCAGCGAGGAATACGTTGCAACACCCGCGTTGTACGCCACGCTGGTCTCGGACCGGAACCGCAGGTGGCTGCCGCAGATCGAGCAGCTGCTGAAGGGCGACAGGAACTACATGGTCGTTGTGGGCACGCTGCACCTGGTCGGAGTGAACGGCGTACTCGACCTGCTCAAGGCCAACGGGTTCATGGCGAAGCAACTGCAGTGACCACGCCGATCCATTTCAGCGACGGCGTGTCCTACGAGCGCTACATGGGTCGCTGGAGCCAGCGGGTGGGCGAGGCCTTCCTGGATTGGCTGGCGCCGAAGCCGGGACTGCGCTGGCTGGATGTGGGTTGCGGCAACGGGGCATTCACGGAGTTGCTGGCGGCGCGCGTTGCACCGTCGGAACTGCAGGGTGTGGATCCGTCGGAGGGGCAACTGGCCCATGCGCGCTCGCGTCCGGCATTGAGCGCGGCGCGATTCCAGCGCGGTGATGCGATGGCGTTGCCATTCCCGGATCGCTCATTCGAGGCGGTGGTGATGCCGCTGGTCATTACCTTTGTGCCCGATCCGGCCCAGGGTGTGGCCGAGATGGCGCGTGTGCTTGCCGCCGGCGGCACGGTGTCGGCCTACATCTGGGACATGGACGGCGGCGGCTTTCCGTACGCGGCACTGCACGAGGAGATGCGCGCGCTGGGTGCGGCGGTAGGCGCGCCAGCGAGTCCTGGTGCATCGCGTTCGGATGTGCTGCAGAAATTGTGGGCCGATGCGGATTTTCAGGCCATCGAAGTGCGGCAGATCACCGTGCAGCGCACCTTCGCGGACTTCGCCGACTACTGGGCCACCGTTCTCGGCGGGCCCAGCGTGGGCCCGGGCCTGGCGGCGATGGCGCCAGCGGTCCTGGGGAAGCTGCAGGCGCGTGTGCGCGCGCGGCTGCCGGCCGATGCGGAAGGCCGCATCACGCAAGCAGCGCGCGCGAATGCCATCAAAGGCAGTGTCCGCAGGTATTGACAGCGGCGGAACGTCGGGCGCTCCATGCCTGAATGGGCGCGCGATCCGGATTTTTCGTCGTTGCGATGTGCATCGGGGGCG
>Ga0190274_10001865_pt1 | contig 12366 bp, 12 predicted proteins | sample Popmic531T_FD_133002 | JGI IMG/M metagenome (GOLD analysis project Ga0190274, IMG submission 133002) | Populus adjacent soil microbial communities from riparian zone of Yellowstone River, Montana, USA - 531 T | ecosystem: Environmental > Terrestrial > Soil > Riparian zone | place: USA: Montana...
CAAATGCGGCCGGCTTGTAAAAATGGGTGATCCCCGTGAGCTTGCTGATGCAATGTTGGAATGCCTTGATCATCCCAATGATAAAAAAATCATGGAAGAAAGTCTGAAAAGGTTTGGGGCTGATGCCATCGGTGAAAAATACATGTCACTCGTTACCCATCTTACTGAATGATTCAGCAAAGCAAAATGCACGTCCTCCTGCTTGCTGTCTGCAAGCCAGAAGCCATCGGCGGACAGGCAGCGTGTGCTCGCATGTTACTCCGGCATTTTAAAGATGTGAAATGGGAATGGCTATCATTTCCTCTTCCAACCCAGTACAATTCTTTTTTGAGAACTATTTATTCCATCAAAATCCTTTTTCAGTCGCTATGGATATGCGTCACAAAAAAAATAGACGTCGTACATATCCTTACAGCTTGCGGACGAGCAGCACTTTTTGAAAAGCTGATCATCGCTCGCATATTGAAATTCACGGGAGTAAAAATTCTGATCAATTTCCAGGGAGCCTTTGATCATTATTATTCAGGATTCTCTGATCGTGACAAGCGCTGGATAAAAAGTTTATTATCTAAAACAGATGTTGTGCTATGCCTGCATGATGACATTAAAGGATATCTCGTCCGGGAAAAAATTGTTGTCCCGGAAAAAATAAGTGTGATCCCGAATGCAGTGGAGGTTGAAGCCCAGGTTCCTAGTACCCCGGATCCTGCCGGGAAGATTAGGTTGCTTTATTTAGGTTGGCTTGTCAGAAATAAAGGCTTGTTCACTTTGGTTGAAGCTGTTGGAATCCTGAGGAAAAAATTCAGGAAAGAAAATTTTATCCTCGATATCACCGGTCCTGAATTCGAAGATGGGATCATTGCCTCACTTAAGAATGAAGCAGAAAAGTACGATGTTGAATCATTCATCAGTTTTCATGCACCCGTATTTGGTGAAGAGAAGAAAAAACTTTTTGCTTCGTCTGACGTCTTTGTTTTTCCAACACGCATGGAAGGATTTCCTTTTGTATTGCTTGAAGCCATGGAATCAGGGATGTGTGTGGTAACAACTAATATCAGTCCGATGAACCTGATCGTGGAACATGGAAAGAATGGAATGCTCTTTCAGAAAGACAATGCCGACGACCTTGCAGAAAAGATTGCAGGGATTATAAATGATGCAGCAACGAGGATAAAGACGGGCGAAAACGCTCGTCAACACATCATCGATCATTATTCAATTGAAAAGGTTATTTCAAGATACAGCAAGTTGTATAACGGTCTATAGCCATCAAATCCAATGCTGTAAAGGGATATACAGTTACATGGAAAGATTTCGGGATAAATTCTGGAGGTAATATTTTTTTTTATGTTGATAAAAAATCGCAAATTGCTCATGTAAAAATCAAAAGAGAATTTTTAAGTTTGCCAAGAGAGGGATTTAGAAGGCTTTTGAAAAGCATGAATTGAATTTAAGATATCAAACGATCAACATTTTGATTACAACTTATACTTTTTTCAAACTTTAAGAGGGAGGATTATGGCAACGATTAATGTCGTTACATCGCATTATACTCCCGAAATTACAGCAGCAGCGCATCGCATGGATGCGTTTGTGGATGCATTGAGCGCAAACCATACGGTTCATGTATTTACGCTGACAGAAATCGGGAAACCCGCTGCTGAAAAAGTGATCCGAGAATCGGAGCAGGTTACAGTTCATTATTTGAATCTTCCGAAATATAAAAAGTCCAGTCTCTTCTTCCGGACATTTTATGAGGTATGGTACTCCCTGAAACTGGCAAGACTGGCATCGAAATCAGAATGTGATGTTACACTTGTAACCAGCCCTTTCATGTTCCTGATTCCTTTCGTGATTTTATCAGGAGGCAGTTCATTTAAAATTGCAGACGTTAGGGATCTTACATGGAGATATGTGCCCGATAAGTTTATTGTCCACCGCGCATTCAGGTATCTCTTTACCCGGATGATAGAGCGTTACCTTCCGAAATACGATCACATAACTGTTACAAACGCCTCTGAAAAAAGATGGATCTCTGAAAATGCCCATGTGCCTGTTAACCAGATCACCATTCTTAGCAATGGCATCAGCAAGGATAAATTTGATACCCTGGTAAACATTGAATACAACCCCGACGTGACTCCGTTCACAATAACATATGTCGGCAATATTGGTAACGGGCAAAACCTGCGGTCGCTTATCAGCGTTGTTGAAAAACTGAAAGACATTAAACTGGTACTGATCGGGAATGGGAACGATTACGAATCATTTAAGAAGCAGGTGAGGAAAAAGAGAATCAGCAATATTCATTTTACCGGAAAATTATCCTGGGAAAAAGTTCTGCCTTATTACCAGCGCTCTTCAGTTTTATTTGCGAGACTTGACGACAACTACAGAAGCGCAATTCCTTCAAAACTTTTTGAATACCTGAGCACCGGTTTGCCTGTGATTTACTGCGGCGAGGGTGAAGCTGCGCATCTTCTTAAACAGTTTAACCAGACCATTGTTCTTAAATCGAACGATGATGCGGGTATGAAACGTGCAATTAAAAAACTGAAAGCCATGGGCAGCGAACTTGACATCGAAAACAGGGAGCACATCCAGCGCAAATACATCAGGGAACTCATCAATATGAAAATCGACGATGTAATCGCCGGTGTTATGGGTATTGAAATTCCTGAAAGAACGTTGGTTCCTGTTTCCATGCAGGATTCACAGATGGCAATGTCAGTATCTTAAAAGCCACTACCACTAATTAACACCAATTAGTTTAGTGTTAATTAGTGCAATTCGTGGCGACTCTCTTTTTTAAACTACCAATTCATTTATTGTCAGCTTTTAGTGTTTAATTAGTGAAATTCGTGGCGACTCTTATGGTAAAAAATAATTAGTGACAATCTGTAAAATTAGTGGCTCTTTATGTAAACTTGCAGCCCTAAATTTTCCCTGCTCTTGATCACTGAAAAATCAATTACTGCTACACAAAGCCCCGCTTTTTCAGCAAGATTAAAGGATTACGGTCTCCTTACCAAGCTTCGTCTTTCTTCCCTGGTGGTTTTTTCAGCCGCCATCGGATTCATTATTGGCAATCGTGGTGATTTCTTTTTCAGCCAGTTATGCTGGTTGATCCTGGGCGGATTCCTGGTTACAGGATCATCGAATGCTTTCAACCAGATTATCGAACGCGACCTTGACAGGCTGATGGATCGTACCAAGAACCGGCCGCTTCCTGCCGGAAGGATGAGTGTGACGGAAGCAATGCTGGCTGCAGTATTCATGGGAGTTGCAGGGATACTGATACTCTGGTTTTTTATGAATCCACTGTGCGGACTATTGAGCGCGCTAAGTCTTTTGATTTACACATTGATCTACACGCCATCCAAACGCGTTACTCCATTTTCTGTTTTCATCGGTGCAATTCCAGGTGCATTTCCGCCATTGCTTGGTTATGTTGCCGCGACCAATGAGATCGGAATGGAAGCGTTACTACTTTACTTCCTTCAATTCATCTGGCAGTTTCCGCACTTCTGGGCAATTGCATGGGTGATGGATGACGATTATAAAAAGGCGGGATTCAAAATGCTGCCATCCCGAGGAGGTCGCGACCGCAACTCAGCATTTCAGACAATGGCTTATACATTGAGCCTTGTTCCGCTGGCACTATTGCTTCACTTCTTCGGACATTTTTCTGTGTGGAGCACAGCATTGGTAGCAACTACAGGTATCTTTTTCTCAGGACCTTCATTCATGTTGTACAGGCATCTTGATATATCATCTGCAAAAAAATTGATGTATGCTTCTTTCATTTATTTGCCTGTTGTGCAACTGTTACTGATGATTGACAAACTTATAAGCTGAGGAATCACTATGGTTAATAATATTGTTATTCCGGAACTTTCACCGGAAGAAAAACTTGAACTCGACAGGAAGGCGAAACGTGGATTGCTCTGGTTCGGGATCGTCAGCATCATCATGCTTTTTGCAGGGCTCACAAGCGCATACATGGTCCGGCAGGGAGAAGGAAAATGGGTACAGTTTGCACTGCCTGATCTTTTCGTCATAAGTACAATCATCATTGTCCTCAGCAGTATTTCAATGCAATGGGCACTGGTGTCAGTAAAGAAAAACAAGCTCACCAATTTAAAAACCGGAATACTCATCACCTTCCTTCTCGGAATCGGTTTTGTGGTGTTCCAGTACCTGGCATGGTCCGATCTCGTATCACAGGGAATTTATTTTGTCGGGAAGATTGGAGATATAACTTCGAAATATACATATGTACCCGCTGGTAATGAAACAGTTGCAGAGGCTTCTCAGACTGGCAATGTTGCAGCGTCATTTCTTTATGTCATCACAGGTTTGCACGTCGTCCATTTATTTGGCGGAATACTGGCTTTGGCCGTAGTTCTTGTAAAATCACTGAGGGGTAAATATTCAGCATCAAATTATAATGGCGTCACAGTATGTTCTATTTATTGGCATTTCCTTGACGCTCTGTGGATTTACCTCTTTCTTTTCCTGCTTTACATCCGTTAAAAAGATTTTCAAAAAAATTATCGGAAAAGAGAAATTTTATGCAGATTCGCAATCTGAATTACAAAACGGACAGATAAACACACAACGATGTCAACAGCAAGTACAGCCAATTTTGAAACGAAACCCTGGGGGGGAGGCTACTCACCATTCAATGTAAGGTGGGGAAAACTGTATATGTGGATTTTCCTCCTGTCGGATGCTTTTACATTTTCGAGTTTACTCATCATGTACGGGGCACTCAGGCACCGCTGGACTGACATCTGGCCTTTTCCGGGTGAAGTATTCACGCACTTCCCGTTTATTCACGGCCATGTGCCGCTGGCTTATGTAGGATTGATGACGTTCATTCTCATCATGAGTTCTGTAACGATGGTACTTGCTGTGGATGCCGGTCATTCTTTCAAACGCAAAACTGTTCAGCTTTGGCTAGGCCTAACAATCATTGGCGGATTGATGTTCGTGGGCTCACAGGCATGGGAGTGGTATCACTTTATTGAAGGTTCAGAAGAAGGTGCATTTTATCTTTCCGACGGAAGGTTTGCACGCACTGATAATCTTGAACCCGGCGTATTGCTTTTCCATGATGGAACACGCATAGAAGGTGCGGAAGCGGAACACCTCAAATCAACAGCACTTAAAAATGTGCATGGAGCAAGTCTTTATGAGAATGAATACGGCCCGACGCCATTGTTTGGGAATTTCTTTTTCTTCATCACGGGTTTCCACGGATTCCACGTGTTCAGCGGAGTTGTAATTAACTTCATTGTCTTTGTCTTGGTCACCAAAGGTGCCCTGGACAGGAAAAAAGATTATGAGCTTGTCGAGAAAGTAGGATTGTACTGGCACTTCGTTGACCTTGTATGGGTGTTTGTATTCACTTTCTTTTATCTCGTTTAAAATTAACTGGTATCACTGTCAATTGTCATAAAATAAATCATCATGTCAGAAGATTTTATTTCTCCGGATATTCACCACGAACGGATCTCTCACAAGAGCCAGGAAAAAGCGCATACAGGATTGAACACAAAAGTGATCTGGAGAGTATTCTGGATCCTGTTGCTCGTTACAATTTTTGAAGTTGCGATTTCATTTACTGCAATATCGAAAGAGATTTTGTTATATACCTTCATTACCCTTACAATCGTTAAAGCATACTTCATCGTTTTTTACTTCATGCATATGAAGTTTGAAGAAACAGCATTGAAGTTCAGCATCTTGCTGCCCTTTGTGCTGATTGTGTATCTTATTTTCATAGCGATCTATGAAGGGATAGCGATCGGGCTGATTAATTACTGAGTTCATGAAAATCCAGAATCTGAAAAGGATACTCATCATTTTGAGTATCCTTTTTTTGCCATGTGTATTTTATCTTGTGCTGATACAAGGTAAGAATCATTTTAAACAGCTTGAAATTTTCGGCCCGAAGGAAGCAATCGCTGAGGGTGATACGATCTATCATACCATTCCTGCATTCTCTTTTCTAAACCAGGAAGGAAAAACCATCAGCGATAAAGATCTTGATGGAAAGATCTATGTGGCGAATTTTTTCTTTGCAACATGTCCCACCATCTGCCCCAAAATGAATTATAACCTGAAAGGCCTCACGGAAAAATACAGCCGCGATGGTCAGGTGAAATTTCTTTCATTCACCGTTGATCCCGACCAGGATTCAGTGGCGGCATTGGAAGCATATGCTAAAAAAATGGGCGCCGACAATAATTCCTGGTGGTTTTTAACCGGAAACAAGGATTCAATTTATTCTCTTGCGAGAAATGGTTTTCTTGTTGCCGCAGCAGGAGGAAAAACGGCGGCTGATTTTTTCCATTCCCAAAACCTGCTTCTCATCGATAAAGAAAAAAGAATCCGTGGCATTTACGATGGACTGGATGAATCAGATGTAAAAAAGCTGAACGATGAGATCGAAGTGCTGGAAAAAGAATACCAGGAAAAAGAAAGTAAGGGATGAACAGTACACTGGAGATAAAAGATGGCCGCGATAAATTCTATCTGCGACTGATTGCAACAATTTCCATCATTGTTTTCCTGCTCGTTGTCGTTTTGTCGCAACTTCCGAAAGCTGAATCAATCCCTTCATTTGTAAAATACCTGCCGGTGCTGAATGCATTCCTGAACGGAACATGCACCATCATCCTGCTGGTGAGTTTTTATTTTATCCGGAGAAAAAAAGTCTGGATTCACAAGCGGTTGAATATTTCCGCCGTCGTACTTTCAACAATCTTTCTCCTGAGCTATGTACTGTTTCATTCTTACGGTGTAGAAACGCGTTATGGCGACCTGGATCACAATGGAGTGGTGGATGCGATTGAAAAAACCCAGGCCGGTAATATGCGCCTTTTATATTTTGGAATACTGATCACGCACATTATACTAGCCGCCATTGTACTGCCTTTGGTTTTATTATCTTTGTACCGCGGTCTTACCAACCAGGTACAGTTGCACAGAAAAATTGTCCGCTGGTCGTTTCCCGTCTGGTTATATGTAACCGTAAGCGGAGTAATTGTTTACCTGATGATTTCGCCGTACTACAATTTCTGATGATGAAAAAGTTTCTGCTGGTAATTTTCTTCTTCTCACTTTGTGTTTCTTTTGAATCGCAGGCGCAATGTGCTATGTGCCGCCGTATCGCGCAAACCAACTACGAACAGCAGGACCAGGTTGCAAAAGCCAAGGAGATGAAACGCGGCAGGAGCCTCAACAACGGAATTCTTTACCTGTTGTCAGTGCCTTACCTGATTGGTGGAGTGGGTGCTTTTTTCTGGTGGCGCAACAGGCGCAAGTACTAAGTACAAATATTTACTAATTTACAAATCCTTCTTCATTCTACATTCCTTGTTCGGCGTTAGACATTGAGGAGTCCCTTTGAATTTATAATGCCGAACTGGGAACAGAAGAGCACCGAAGAAACAATATTTCTTGGCTGTTGTCTGCGATCTCTGCGTCTCCGCGTGATATGGCTGCTTTAATTGGAAACTGCCAGTAAAATTTAAAATGATTCACTGCCAATTTTTTTCGTAACGATTTTTTTCTTCCTGCTTTTATTGAGAAACGCGAAACCAACAGCAGTCACCAAACTCAGCCCGATAAAAAAATAAAACATCGTATCAAATCCATACTTGCCTGCAATGCCAAGTCCTAATGACGGCGCGAGGATATTTGCTATTCCGTAAGCTATAGAATACAACGCCATATACTGTCCCTGCCTGGCTTTGGGAGAAACGGATAGTGCATGATTCATCATAAAAGGCATGGCGAAGATTTCTGACAAAGTAATGATCAGCGTATAAACCAATGCCCATACAATCATTTGTTGTCCGTTCTGAAGAATGAAAAAGGATACGGGTATACACAGTGTTCCCGCAATGACGTACCTGAAAATTTTCTTTCGCTTTTCCAGGTGAGCGATCACCGGCATTTCAATGATGACGACAAGCAGTCCGTTGAAGGCAAGTAACAACCCGATGGTGTCTTCATTGTAATGACACACCTTGCTGAAATATTGTGGTATGCTTGCAAAGAGCTGGAAGAAACAAATTCCGTAGAGCGACACAAGGCAAATAAAGAGCAGGTAACTTCCATCGCGGTACGCTGAAGTTTTACTGTCTTGCAGTATTGGATCATGGTGTCTGTTTTTTTCCGGCTTGTGCTTTGGCAGATAAAAGTAAAGCATGGCCGCAGCGGCAAAAGAAGTAAGGGCATCGATGACAAACAGCCATTTGTAACCGAGGTAGAGTGCTATGATCCCTCCGAATGCCGGGCCAACAGAAAAACCAAGGTTGATTGCAAGCCGTGCAAGAGAAACAGACCGCGTTAAATTTTTGGGCTCGCTATAGGCCGCAATGGCTGCGGAATGTGCCGGACGAAACATATCAGACATGAATCCATAAAGTAGCACGAGGATTGAAAGCTGCAAAGGCGAAGTAATGAACGGAAGCAAAAGCAACAGTCCGCCGCTACCGATGAGCGATATCATCATGATGTCGAAAAAATTTTTCCTGTCGGTGAGCCATCCTCCGGCATAGGAACCCATCACACTGCCAAAGCCATAAAAGCTCATGATTATACCGGCCTGGACAATGGAAAAATGCAGCTCCTTGGTAAAGTAAAGCGAAGTAAAAAGCAGCACCATGCTCCCGCTGCGGTTGATGAACATGGCAACAGCCAGTATCCATGCATTGCGGTGCAGGTTGGAAAAACTTTCTTTATAAAGGGAAAGGATTGCGTTCATCGAAGAGCGCGAAAATAGAATTTAAAATGCCGGAAGGCGATACACTTTCTAATCTATCAAGGTAAACTTGCCTCATTCCTCTCAAAAATTTACTTTTACCGCTCCAATGCAGCTCCGCAATATTTACGATAAAAAAATCCTTAAAAAAAAGCTCCAGGAGGAGGATTTCAAACGAATTACTCTGTCTTTTTACCGCTATGCAATCCTTGAAAACATAGAAACCCTGCGGGATGACCTTTACCTACGTTTTCATGAGCTGAATGTTTTTGGAAGAATTTATCTGGCCAGGGAAGGCGTGAATGCCCAGCTTTCTGTTCCCGAATTCAATTTTGAAAAGTTCAGGCAGCTCATTGATTCCCTTCCGCAATTTTCAAAAGTCCCATTTAAAATAGCCGTGGAAGATGACGGCAAATCGTTTCACAAGCTCATAGTAAGGATCAAAAGAAAAATTGTTGCCGATGGCCTCAATGATGATGCTTTTGACGTGACAAATGTAGGAACGCATCTTACCGCAAAGGAATGGAACCAGGCAATGAGCGATCCGGATACTGTTGTTGTCGACATGCGCAATCATTATGAAAGTGAAGTCGGACATTTTAAAGACGCTGTTTTACCTGATGCAGATACATTCAAGCAGGAGCTTCCCATGGTTGTCGATTTGCTGAAGGACAAAAAGGACAAAAAAATTCTGCTCTACTGTACCGGCGGCATCCGCTGTGAAAAGGCAAGCGCATACATGCGTCACGAGGGATTCCGAGATGTCAACCAGTTGTATGGCGGCATCATTGATTATGCAAGACAAGTCAAAGCCGAAGGACTGGATTCAAAATTCATCGGGAAGAATTTTGTGTTCGACGAACGCATGGGAGAAAAAATCACGCACGATGTAATCAGCAGTTGTCATCAGTGCGGGAACCCCAGCGACCGTCATGTGAATTGTGCAAATGATGATTGTCACCTGCTTTTTATCCAGTGTGAATCATGTTCTGAAAAAATGAAAGGATGTTGCACGCCTGAGTGCATGCATATTTTCCTGCTTCCTTTGGAAGAACAGATCAAGCTTCGCAAGGGAAAAGTGAAGCACAATGCACATTCGGTTTATAAGAGCAGGCTTAGGCCAAACCTTCGGAAATATCTTGCCGAAAAGGGAGAGGGGCGTTAAGCGTTGACCGTTATCCGTTATTAGTAATTCGTATATTCGTTAGAATTTCATTCGCTATTCGATGGGGTAATCAAAAATTCTCTTTGTAATTCCAGATTTCAATACTACATTTGCCCCACGTTCTTTAAAAAATACTTATCAAGAAAGGTGGAGGGAATAAGCCCTGAGAAGCCTTGACAACCTCTTTTTCCGCTTTGAGTGGAGAAAAAAGGTGCCAATTCTTGCCCCGCATTAGCGAGGACCGATAAGTCGAAAACAGATAAAAATATTTCATCAATCTCTTTCGGCTTAACGGGAGAGATTTTTTTTTGGATGAAGCTCATTCGGATATGAAAGAAAAAGAAGTTTTCGAAATTGTTACCACGAAAGAGGGCATTCACACCCTCGTGAACAACCGCCTGCAGGAGCATTACCATTCCATGTATGGTTCGCTGCAGCAAAGTCTGCACGTTTTCATTAGAAATGGATTGTGCACTTTGAATAAAAACCTGCCTGAAATTTCAATTCTCGAAATGGGTTTCGGTACAGGATTGAACGCGATTCTTAGTTACAGGGAAAATCAGGTGATGCGCAAGCCGGTTCACTATACGACAGTGGAAGCATTCCCATTGCCTGCAACCGTAACAGGGAAGCTGAATTACTTTGAGTATTTCGGAAAACCATTGCAGCCGGTGTTTACAGGTATGCATGCCTGCAGCTGGTTTGAAAATGTGCCTTTTGGAAATTTTATTTTGCACAAGATACAGGCCGACATGCTGGAAGTTCAGCTGGATGGTGCCTATGACCTTGTATACTATGATGCATTCTCGCCTGTACACCAACCGGAACTGTGGACTTTTGAAGTGCTGCATAAAATCTACTCGGCCTGCAAGAACAATGCAGTGCTGGTGACTTATTGTTCAAAAGGAGATGTGAAGCAAACGTTGAAGGCCGTTGGCTTTGATGTTGAAACTTTGCCGGGATCAGGAGGCAGAAAAGAAATGATTCGCGCAATAAAATAATTTGGAAAAATGAAAGACATCAGGAAGGAATTGGAGAAACGCGTGCTGGTCATTGACGGAGCCATGGGAACTATGATTCAGCGGTACAAGCTGGATGAAAGCGGTTACCGTGGTGAAAAGTACAAGGATTGGAAAAGTGATCTGAAAGGAAACAATGATTTGCTGAGCATTACACGGCCGGAGATTATCCTTGAAATCCACAAGCAATATCTTGAAGCCGGTGCTGATATCATTGAGACGAATACATTCAACTCCACTGCCATCAGTCTTGCAGACTACGACATGCAGCATCTCGGTTATGAATTCAACCTTGCTGCAGCAAAAGTGGCGAAGAAGGCAGTTGAAGAATTTCAAGCTGCAAATCCCGAAAGAACATGCTGGGTTGCAGGCGCTCTTGGACCTACCAATAAAACACTGACTCTAAGTCCGAACGTAAACGATCCCGGTTTCAGGTCTGTCACTTTTGATGAAGTCAGAAGCGCATATGCAGATGCTGTGCGCGGACTCATCGACGGAGGCGTTGACCTCATCATGATAGAAACGATTTTCGATACGCTGAATGCAAAGGCAGCTTTGGTAGCAACGCAGGATGTATTTGTGGAGAAAAAGATTTCGTTGCCCGTCATGATCAGCGGCACCATTACCGATGCAAGCGGAAGAACACTGAGTGGACAGACGGTTGAAGCATTTCTGAATTCAGTATCGCATGTAGATTTATTGAGTGTAGGATTGAACTGTGCATTGGGCGCAAGAGAAATGCGTCCGTACCTGGAAGAACTTTCCGCCAAGGCGCCATTTTATATTTCATGTTATCCCAATGCAGGTCTGCCAAACCAGTTTGGCGAGTACGATGAAACTCCTGAACACATGGGTTCCGACATGCACGAATTTCTTGAAAGCGGTTTTGTAAATATTGTCGGCGGATGCTGCGGCACAACGCCCGATCACATCAGTCATATTGCAGAGCATGCACGCAAAACGCCGCCACGCAAAATTCCTACGGTGGAACCTTATTTGCGGCTGAGCGGTTTGGAAGCTGTTACCTACAGGCCTGAATCCAATTTTATGAATGTTGGTGAAAGAACCAATGTAACCGGGTCGAAAAAGTTTTTGCGGCTGATCAAGGATGAGAAGTATGAAGAAGCTTTGAGTGTTGCGCGTGAACAGGTTGAAGGTGGAGCACAGGCCATTGACATCAACATGGATGAAGGGATGCTTGATGCCAATTTCGCCATGACGAAATTTTTAAACCTCATTGCATCAGAACCTGATATTTCAAAGGTGCCCGTGATGCTGGACTCTTCGAAATTCGAAGCCATTGAATCAGGACTAAAATGTACGCAGGGAAAATCAATTGTGAATTCAATTTCGCTGAAAGGCGGAGAAGAAGAATTTATCCGCCAGGCGGAAGTGGTAAAAAA
>Ga0190274_10001866_pt1 | contig 12362 bp, 7 predicted proteins | sample Popmic531T_FD_133002 | JGI IMG/M metagenome (GOLD analysis project Ga0190274, IMG submission 133002) | Populus adjacent soil microbial communities from riparian zone of Yellowstone River, Montana, USA - 531 T | ecosystem: Environmental > Terrestrial > Soil > Riparian zone | place: USA: Montana...
TTGCTGAAGGCCATCATAAACAATTAATTCACCATGTTCAGGTTCCTCATAAATGATATATGAAAAATCGGTGTATTCAATCGGATAATCAAGTGTGAGTGGAACATCCTGGGTGGTCTGAAGGTCGTAGGTAAATACATTATCCGGTTCCAGGTCAGTCACATGAATAAGGACAGTTGCAGTTTCGCAAATTGTATCTTCGAAGCAAGTGGTGTATGTGAATTTATCTACGCCACGATATCCATAATTAGGGCTATAGGTATAAAGTCCGTTACTAACTTCTGAAAGAACTCCTTTTGTTGGATTGGTAAAATGATCTACTGTGTAATCCAGGAAATCATTATTGAGGACATTGAAGGTCACACTTAGGCTCGGTCGTACATAAAACCGATCGTCCCTTGCATGATAATTTGTATTTTTCTCGTATACCGTAATCGTATATTTCCTTGAAACTAAATTGAGTAACCCAACCTGGAAAGTATCCTGCCCTGTGAATCCAGGATTAGGCGTGTAGATGTATCCGTTATTACCTGATGTTTCAAGAGATCCATGTGAAGGTGGGATATCTACTGCAAACCCATCGAATGGAGTCAGTACTTCAAGTGACTCATTGTTGAGCAGATACTTGGCAAATACCAATTGGTCCTGTACTCCGGGATCACGAACCAGTACATGAATATTGCCTTGACCGCAATTGCCTGCTGAATCACAGGCGATATATTGAATCCAGGTATCCCCTTCAAAATCCGGATTTGGAGTAAAAAGGATCGCATCACTTTCAGCATTCACAACAGCCTCACCGGCGTTTGAAATTGAAACACTTGATAGTGAGAGTGTTCCGTTGGCCACAGAATCATTTTCAAGCACATTAAGTGGAATATCCACTGCTCCTTTATCCACTACATAATTGTCAGGAGCAGCTATAATGACTTCATTTGATAAATGGAAACGGTACCAACGCGTTACAGGATGCATTGGATCTGATACAGTCCAATAAGTAACAACGAGGTCAGCGGTTCCAATTGCTCCATCCTGAGGATCGAAGGTAACCTTGAGGATATTTGTGGAACTTCCCGAAACAATTTCTGCGAAACCAAACTGAGGGTCAACGTCTTGAATGACACTTTTGTCATAAATAGTAGAGCCACTAAATTGGTCAATGAAAGTTGAGCCGGTATTTTTTATGTTTACGTGGATGGGATCACCCAATTGTCCATAGCTCCATGATACGATCATGAATGAGAAAAATACTACCAAAAGGGTCTGTATTCTATACAGATTCTTCATTTTTGGTTCGGATGAATGGACAATCAATTAAATTTCCGGCAACAAGATACGACTTCCTCCCAGAGTGGACAAGTTTAGGGTTGAAAATAACATATTTTTTTATATCATTTGACAATTAATTGATTTTCAGACTATTGCAAACATAAAATGATTAAAATAAAGTAAGTAAATGTATTCAAATCAAAATAATATGCATGTTTTAAATTCTCATCTTTAATGCTTTACAAAATAAAAAATATTATATACAATTTAAGCTGATGAGAGAGACGAAACTTTACAAGGCACTCATCCAGTTAAACGGCCGGGAACTTAACCGTCTGCATAGGTTTGTGACCAGCCCTTATTTCAATCGCAATGAAGCCATAGTTAAGTTATTTGAATGGATCCGGGAAGACCTGAAAAATCAGAAGGAAGAATTATCTAAACAGGAATTATGGACCATATGCTTTGATCAAAAAGATCAATACGATGATGGGCGCTTTCGAAAATTGCAAAGTGACCTTCTCAAGCTGGTTGAGGAATATTACGCCCAGGAAGCCTTCGAGGCGAATCCAATCCATAAAGCCAAATATCTTCTTGAAACCATTTATTTAAAAGATCTGAAAGAGCTCCAATCCGGTTCATTAAAATCTGCAAAACAACTGGCAGAAGAGCAAAACATGAAACCTGCTTCTTATTATTATTACAAATATGAAATCGAACAAAACATATTCAATTTAACAAGGTCTCAAGTTGAAAGAAGCTCCAAATCCAACATTGAAGAAATTGCTGAAAATCTTGATCGATTTTACCTCGGTGAAAAATTAAGATATTATTGTACCATCCTCAATCACCAGAATCTTGCTGACATAGATTATAAAATGCTTTTTATTGATGAAATCATTGAGCATGTTAAAACGAATGATTATAATAATGTACCCCCGATATTAATTTACTACCAGATCTTATTAACATATACTGAACCAGAAAATAAAACACATTACATACAATTAAAGGAGCTCATTGATTTGCATATTCATTTATTTCCTGAACCGGAGAAAAAAGAAATTATAGATGCCGCTTTGAATTATGGCATTAAAAGAATGAATGCCGGTGAGGTTGAATATATCAGGGAAGTATTTAACTTCTACAGAGGTGCATTGGAAAAAGGTTTGCTCCTTGTGAAAGGACAAATGACACCATGGTCCTTTAAGAATATAGTTACTATTGGATTAAGACTTAAAGAATTTGATTGGGTTGAGAATTTTATTTATAGTTACAATCTCTATCTTGAACCTAGGTTTCAAAGTAATGCAAAAACTTTCAGCCTGGCTCAACTCTATTTTTATAAAAAAGATTATCCTAACGTTATCGGATTGCTGAGCAAAGTAGAATACAATGACATGAGCTATAATCTTGATTCTAAAACCTTGCTTATGGCAAGTTATTATGAGTTAGATGAGATGGATGCCTTAAGTTCGTTATTAGATACTTTCAGAGTCTACCTTAACCGGAACAAAGAACTCCCTGCTTTTCGTCGTAAACACTACCTGACTACCATAAGCATAGTAAGAAGATTGGCTAAAATCGTTGCGAGCGACAAGAAAGAAATCGAAAAGCTTCAAAAAGAAGTGGAAGCTACTCAGGGTGTTGTCAGTAAAAACTGGATCCTTGAAAAACTGTCCATACTGAAATCTTAGATGGAGCACAACCCCCAAGTGCTTTCGCAAAGTGGCTTTAGTGCTCGCAAAAATGGGCATAATGTTTTGATATTAGGATCCGGTGGTTACCAAATCATTCACTTTTAGAATTTGATGCTTTGTTTACATTTGTGTCTTATTAGTCTTATTTCCCATGCGTATATCAGCTATTTTTTTCCTCCTTGCCTTTATCCTTGCCTGTAAAGGCGCCCAATCGCCTGAAGAAAAAGCGGTCGATGCTCAAACGGAAATATACGAGAGCAACCCAACAGATAGCAGTGCCCAGGCCTTGGTACAAGCTATCAGCAAATACATCGAAGTCCATGGCACAAAGGATTCTACTTCTGCCCGATATATCCTTCGTTCTGCCCAACTTTCCACCAAACATCAACAATGGCAGCAAGCCCTGGGCTACTATAAAATCTACCTGGTAGAATACCCTGACCGTCCGGATATACCTCAACGCCTGGTAGAATTGATTGAAATCATGGACAAACTCCAGAAACCTGAATTAAATCAAGTCCTTTACAGGTCTTTCACGGAACGATTTAAAGACAATCCAAAGGCAGCAGAATTTGAGAGTAAAATCACCAATAAGGAAATCAGCACTGACTCGCTCCTCAAACAAATCGGACTGAGCATGTTCAACGATTCGATTTATAGGTTGAATGAAGAAATGGCTCGATTGTATGTCGATGCTTCTGAAGTTGCTGTCATGTCAAATCCAAATATGACAAAGGCTGCAGAATATCTTCACAGGGCTGCAGAAACAGCAAGGACACTGCGTAATATCCCAAAGGCGATCACCATCTATGACTGGATCATTGAAAAATATCCTAATGATAAAAGAGGTGCCACATCACTGTTTTTGAAAGCCTTTACCTTCGACAATGACCTGAAAGATTTTGTCAATGCCAAGAAATACTACGAGGAATTCCTGGCAAAGTATCCCAACAATGAATTCACTGAATCCGCAAAATTCCTGCTGGAAAACCTTGGCAAATCAGAAGAAGAGTTGAAACAGATCCTGGAGCAGAAGTCAAAGGAAAACGTACAGTAGTTCTGTCGTTGAGCGTTAGCCGAAACGACCAAGGCTAAACGATATTCACTGGTTTCTTGTCAAAAGGATTCAATGCGGTTCCTTCGATCTGGGCTTCCACTTCGAGCGTGTATTCTGATTTTACATTCTTGATCAGTTTAGCTGCATTGACTACTTTTTGAAGGACTATGTTCTTATCTCCCAATTCATCCATATCTGATTTGACGAGGGAGAAAGGGAGTTCAAAATCAATTTCTATCGGATCATCTGAAGGTACAACGATGTCTTCCACAGACTCGATTTCAGCTATCTTATAAAGATCAGCCAACTTATTTTTCCAACGACCCCTGGTGTATTTTTCTGTAAGGATCAATTTGATGCTTTTTACTGTTTGAGTATGCATCGTATGAAACCTGATCTTCCCAAAGATTATACCATCATCTCCTGAAACCTGTTCCGGTAAGAGCAACTCTATCTTGACTCCTTCTATTCCTAACCATCGTTTTACTTTTCCAAACATGTTGTTATCATTTTCAAATTGTGATCAGGCAAATTTTTTCATCCATGATTGCCCTAAGGGGACGACCCATTTGCTGATATAATCTTTTCGCGTAGCTACCAAATTGTCAAAAACCCTCGTTTCCTGATTCAGTTTTCCTTGTTGAACCGCTTCCTTTAATTCATTTAAAGGAATGATATGAATTTGTTCGCGATCATCAAGATACGCCACAAGGTTTCTATCTAACAGCCTTCGACCATACTTATGTTCCATGTTTTTGACGAAAACCAGTGATTTGTCGATCGAACAACCACTGGTCGAAGCTTTAGTCTCATCTACCACCAATACTACAAACTGATCATGCATGATTCCGCCTATGGCTTTCAATTCCCTGTTGTGACTCGTCCATTGATCACAGAAAGCTTCAATTTCTTCATTTGCAGGCATGATATCCTCATCGTTGAAAGGACGGTCAGCCAGGTAAACCCAGACTCTTGATTCATCAGGAAATGCAAGCAAATTTCTCATATAAGGAATAGAAATAAGAAGGTTAAGTTAGGGGAAAAAATGAAAGGGTTAAACGGTTATCAGGATCTCTTTTAATGCTGCATAATCAACTGCAAGTTTTATTGAATTAATTTCTCCGGCATTCCATGTCTTTTGCCAGGATGAGGGAAAGAATCCAATCGCTTTCGTGATGACCTCTTCGAATTTGAATGGATGAGCTGTTGAAAGAATAATTCCTTTTCCTTCATTTTTATTCAGTGCTTTCCAGGCGGTTGCTGTATGCGGGTCAAGAAGATAATCATGATCCTGCCAACATAAGAATATACTTTCCAGTATTTCATCATCTTCGACAGAGACTGCAGTAAATTGATCCCGGATGATCTCAAGATCATCATCCCATAAATATTTCAAACGTACAAAATTGCCCGGATCGCTGACATCCATGGCATTGGCAAATGTAGATATAGTAGGTCCTGGTTCATAGATACCAAGTTCAAGAAACTTTGGAACAGTATCATTTGCATTGTGAGCAGCAATGAATCGTTCGGCCTTGATTCCCATCCTTTGAAGTAACATACCTGCAGTTATGTTTCCATAATTACCACTGGGAACAGAGAAAATAAATTCAGCCTTTAGTTGAATCGCTTGTTTTAGAGCGAAAGCATAATAAACCATTTGTGGCAACCACCTTGCAATATTGATGGAATTGGCACTGGTAAGCGTGATAGATTCCCTTATTTGTTTATCTGAAAAAGCCTGTTTCACCAATCGCTGGCAATCATCAAAACTTCCATCGACGGCAATAGCTACGATATTACCTCCAAGCCCGGCGATCTGCTGTTCCTGTAACGGAGATATTTTACCGGCGGGGTAAAGTATGACCACTCTTGTTCCCGGTTGATTATAAAATCCATTTGCTACTGCTCCTCCTGTATCTCCGGATGTCGCCACGAGAATAGTTACTTCTTTTTCATCATCAGACCATGCAGATAAGCAACTGGCTAAGAATCGTGCTCCAACATCCTTAAAAGCCCACGTCGGCCCATGAAATAATTCGAGTGCAAAAATTTCCGAATCCCCTACCCGCTTCAGTGGAATCTCAAATTGAAAAGTGTGAGCGATGATTGATTTCAATTGTTCAACACTAAGGTCATCCCGCACAAACGGAGTCAACAGTGCAAATGCAAGATCATGGTCGCTTAATGACAATAAATGTTGCACACTTTCGGGACGCAACACCGGGATTTGTTCCGGAACAAATAAGCCACCATCCGGAGCAAGTCCTGCATGAACTCCTTCCCTGAAACCGACTTTGTAATTCTTATTATTGGTACTGATGTATTTCATGCCATCAGACATTCGATATGGAAATGACATCAGCCAAAACACCTGAAGCTGTTACCTCTGGACCTGCACCTGCACCGGCAATAACCATTGGACGATGTTCATACCGGTCAGTCCACATGAGAATAATATTGTCAGTGCCTTTCAGGTGATAAGCCGGATGCGTGCTGTCTATTTCTTCCAGGCCTGTGGCAACATGACCATCATCCAAAGTGGCCATATAACGCCAGCGTTTATTCTCAGCTGCCAATGCTATTCTTTCTTTTTCAAATCGATCATCGAGGTTTTTCAGGTTACCCAATAACTCTTCCCAACTATTACTGTCCAGCGTACCATCGGGCAAAAATGATTTATTCCGGATATCATCCATTTCGAGTCTTAGTCCTGTTTCTCTTGAAAGGATAAGGATTTTACGCATCACATCTTTTCCACTCAGATCAAGTGCGGGATTAGGTTCTGTATATCCTCTTTCACGGGCTTCTGTAACTGCGGTTGAAAAAGAAACACCATCGCTTCCGATTCTATCAAAAATATAATTGAGGCTTCCGGACAATACTGCCTGGATGCGATGGATACGATCACCCGTTAATACAAGATCACGAATGGTTTTAATAATGGGAAGGCCGGCTCCTACATTGGTTTCATTGAGAAATCTGACATTGTGTTGCGCAGATAATTCTTTTAACTGCCTGTAATCTTCATAGGATGATGAAGCTGCAATTTTATTTGCTGTGACCACATGCACACTTGAAGCCAGTAGATCATTATAAATTTTGCTCACTTCCTCCGAAGCGGTTACATCTACCAGGATACTATTTCGAAGATTGAATTGTTTTATCTCATTTTTTAGGTCCATTAAGCTCAGGGATTTACCTTGATTTGCCAAGCAAGATTCCCAATGGTCTAGGTCAATGCCCAAAGGATCGAGGCAAGTAAGCTTACTATTGGCTATTCCACATACTTTAAGATCCAGGCTACCTCCCTCTTTGAATGCTTTTTGTCCAATAGCAATTTGTTTAATCAGCGTAGCCCCAACATTGCCTGTTCCCAAAAGATAGAGGTGAACTGTCTTATATTTTGACAGAAAAAATCCTTCATGCAATACATTTAGGGTCTTGGTGGCATTATGCTGGTTGACTACAAAAGAAATATTTCTTTCTGTTGAACCTTGGGCAATCGCCCTGATATTAATACCGTTTTCACCGAGCAGGCTGAAAAGCTTTCCTGCAATACCGGATCGTTCGCGCATGCTATCTCCAACTACCGCGACCAACGCAAGATCGTACTCTATGTGGATGGGTTCTATTTTCCGGAGTTTGATTTCAAATTCATAAGCGGTCTCCATTACTCTTCGGGCTTTCTCGTCGTCCTGCCTGTTGATGACAAAACAAATGGTGTGCTCTGATGAAGACTGAGTGATAAAAAGAATATTTATTTCTGCCTCACTCAATGCATGAAAAAGACGCTGCGCAATACCAGGCACTCCTATCATCCCTGATCCTGTAAGTGTAACAAGAGCGATATCCTGAATGCAGGTCAGCCCTTTGACAAAATGGGAGTCCTTGTCAGGCTTGTTTGATATAGTAGTACCGTCGTGATCAGGTTCAAACGAATTTTTGATGACAATGGGGATCTGTTTTGCCATTGCTGGTTGGATCGTTGGCGGATAGATCACTTTAGCACCAAAATAACTGAGTTCCATAGCCTCCTCGTAACTCATGGTAGGAATGGTGATCGTATCTCTCACCAACTTCGGATCAGCAGACAACATGCCATTGACATCGGTCCATATTTCAAGACGAGATGCATCAAGCGCACCGGCAAAAATCGCTGCGGTATAATCTGATCCGCCTCGGCCCAGGGTTGTACTTTCCCCGGAATCACTCCTGGCAATATACCCGGGTGCTATATGAATCCTGGCATTAAGATCAACATGTTGCTTGATTCTCCAATTCGTCTCTTCAAAATCTACTCGCGCTGACATAAAATGATTATCGGTTACAATCATTTCTCTGCTATCGATGAAGATCACATCCAGTCCGGATGATTTCATTGCGGCATTGATGATACGGGATGACAAAAGTTCACCAAAACTCATGATATGGGCTTTAGTCTTCAGCGTAAGATCCCCAACCAAACTTAGGCCACGGCAAATTATACCTAGTCTATTGAGAGGTTCCCGAATCTGTGCGATGAGTTCTGATGAAATAGCAGGAGAAAATGGAAAGGATCCAATACATTCTTCATGGCGACGGATAATGGTGTCTAATGTGGAATGATAAGCTTCGTTTTTATTTGCTGCTTTCTGGCATGCTTCTTCCAGCAGGTTAGTGATTCCCGATAATGCAGAAACCACTACAACAACTGGTTCTTCATTCGAATGATTTCTAACAATATCAATCAGCTGGTGAATTCGAGCCGAATTTGCCACCGAGGTGCCACCAAATTTCATTACAACCATGTTGTTCTCTGTCTTTAGATCTATTGGAAGGGCAAAAGTATGACTTCGGAGGCATGAAGTAAATAAAAAAGGCCCTGTAGAGCCAGGGCCATGCTTACCTGAAAATTACTAGGCTTCACCTTCAAATGTCTTTAATTCATTTATTCAATCTCAAACCACTATTAGAAACATCCCCGGATGAAATAGGTTTATAAAATTTAAAAATTTTGTCCCCCTTCAAAGCCTTATTTTAGGCCTTCAATCTATACTACTTTCGTGTCCGTTTACCAATCCATCTTGTTGATAACCGCAGTTTTTGTGCTGGCGAGTTGTCAGGGTCAAACATCAAAAATGCAACATCAACATACCAATCAACTGATCAATGAAACCAGCCCCTATCTCTTACAACATGCGCATAATCCGGTAGACTGGCATGCATGGAATGAGGAGGCTCTGCAAAAGGCGAAAACCGAGAATAAATTAATCCTGATCAGCATTGGGTATTCTTCCTGTCATTGGTGCCATGTCATGGAACATGAATCATTTGAAGATAGCACCGTCGCTTTGATGATGAATGAACATTTCATCAATATCAAAGTAGACAGGGAAGAACGTCCGGATATTGATGATGTCTATATGACCGCTTGCCAGCTGACTTCCAATGGAAATTGTGGTTGGCCTTTAAATTCATTTGCACTTCCTGACGGAAGACCAGTTTGGGCAGGAACGTATTTTCCAAAAGGAAAATGGTTGGAAGTCCTTGAATATTTCAGAAAAACATATGCTGAAGAACCTGAAAAGCTGAATGACTATGCCGAAAGACTTGTTCAAGGAGTTCAGGATCATGGATTGGATGACCTGGTTTCGAATGAGGAACAAACGATCAGTCAGAAAGAAACACAGGAAATCACTAAATTATTCCTGAGCCGCATGGACCCTCATATGGGAGGACGACGCGGTGCACCAAAATTCCCCATGCCAAACAACTGGCAATACCTCATGCATGCAGCCCATCGAGATAAAAATGATGAAGCAGCCTCAATGGTAAAGGTGACATTGGATAAAATGATGATGGGAGGGATCTATGATCAACTGGAAGGAGGTTTTGCGAGATATTCAACGGACGCGATGTGGTTTGTACCACATTTTGAAAAGATGCTGTATGACAATGGGCAACTCGTTTCATTGTATGCACTAGCCTATGCATGGTCAGGTCAAACAGAATATTTGGATATCGTAAAGCAAACCTTAGATTTTGTGGATGCCAATTGGAGTGATCCATCAGGTGGTTTTTATAGTTCTTTTGATGCAGATAGTGAGGGTGAAGAAGGAAAATATTATGTGTGGACTGTCGAGGAGTTAGAACAGTTGATTCCGGATGAGATTGATCGTAAATTATTCTTTGCTTATTATGATATCAAACCCGATGGAAATTGGGAGCATGGAAAAAATATCCTCAACAGACACCGGCCGGCAAGGGAAATTGCTAAGTCATTCAATATACAAGTGTCGGATTTCTACGAAATCCTCCAAAGGCTGAATAACGTATTATTGGAAAAAAGAAAATCGCGAATTCCTCCGGGTCTGGATGATAAAATTCTTGCTTCCTGGAATGGGTTGATGCTGCAGGGTTACATTGATGCATACAGGGTTAGTGGTGAAAAACAATATCTCGACAGGGCATTAAAAAATGCAACATTTATCAAAACTCAATTGATCAAGGAAGATTTTCGCCTCGATCGTAATTATAAGAATGGAAAATCAACCATCAATGGATTCCTCGATGATTATGCCAATGTCATCCAGGCATTCATTTCTCTGTATCAAGCTACATTCGATATACAATGGTTGGATCAGGCCAAGGGGTTGACTGAACATGTAACGCAACATTTTGAAGGTGATTCTACTGCACTGTTCTATTTCACTTCTGATCTGGATCCTCCTTTAATAGCAAGGCGATTGGAAATCAGTGACAATGTCATTCCTTCGGCCAATAGCACCATGGCAAGAAATCTATTTGTCCTGGGAGAGTTACTTTATAAACAAGAATATTCTGACCGGGCCGAACAAATGTTCAGGCAGGTATGGCCTTTGATCATTAGGGATGGGCAACCTTCCTTTTACAGCAATTGGTGTCAATTGATGCTGACACTTTCGAAGCCTCCATATGAAGTTGCAATTGTGGGAAGCGATTTTATTACTCCATTAAGCGCAATGCAAAAGACATATCAACCTGATGCTATCTATTTAGGAGGGTCAGCGGAAGGAGAGCTTCCATTACTCAAGTATAAATTATCTGAAGGTCAGACACTTATTTATGTTTGCCAAAATAAAATTTGTAAACTACCCACAGAAGATGAGGCCAAAGCATTAGAACTTTTGGATTAAAGGACTTCTTTAATGCTTCACCAGGGATTACTTAGTTTCGCACCTACAAAAAAGAGAATAAGGAATGGATTTACATGAATACCAGGGGAAAGAATTGCTCCAACGATTTGGGGTAAAGATTCAAAGAGGAATTGTGGCTACTACAGTTGATGAAGCCATTAATGCTTATGAAAAGATCACGGCACAATCGGGAAGTCCCATAGCCATCGTGAAAGCCCAGCTCCATGCAGGTGGAAGAGGCAAAGGCGGCGGGGTCAAGGTGGTCAAGAACATCGATGACTTAAAAGAAAAAGCAACCAGCATCATAGGCATGATGCTTAAGACCCCTCAAACACCAGGTGGACTTGATGGTCCCGGCAAACTGGTGCGACAAGTCCTGATCGCTGAGGATGTTTATGTGCCCGAATACAACCAATGCAAAGAGCTCTACATGTCCATCCTGACTGACAGGGCAAAGCAATGCAATGTCATTATCTACTCTACAGAAGGAGGAATGGATATAGAAGCAGTAGCTGAAAACACACCTGATCTCGTACACACGGAATATATAGATCCGGCTCTTGGTCTCCAGGCTTTTGAAGGGAGAAAAATTGCCTTCAACCTTGGTTTAAGTGGAGCTGCGCTTAAAAACATGACGCAGTTCGTTTCAAAAGTTTACCAGGCTTTTTTAGAAAGCGATGCTACCCTACTTGAAATTAATCCTGTATTAATCAATGGCCATGGTGAAGTCGTGGCTGTAGATTGTAAAGCTTCTATGGATGACAATGCTCTTTTTCGTCATCCTGACATTGAAGCCATGCATGATCCGCATGAAGATGATCCAACAGAGCTTGAAGCCAAAGAATTTGGCCTTAACTATGTAAACCTCGATGGAAATGTCGGATGCATGGTCAATGGTGCCGGTCTGGCTATGGCCACAATGGATATCATCAAATTATCCGGAGGTTCGCCATCAAATTTTCTTGACGTTGGGGGTACAGCGGATGCGAAGAGAGTTGAAAATGCATTCCGTATCATCCTAAAAGATCCAAGTGTAGAAGCCATCCTCATCAATATTTTTGGTGGGATTGTACGATGCGACCGGGTAGCGCAGGGAATTGTAGATGCGTATCACAACATAGGTGAAATACATGTTCCCATCATTGTCAGATTGCAGGGAACCAATGCTGATCTCGCCAA
>Ga0190274_10001867_pt1 | contig 12358 bp, 10 predicted proteins | sample Popmic531T_FD_133002 | JGI IMG/M metagenome (GOLD analysis project Ga0190274, IMG submission 133002) | Populus adjacent soil microbial communities from riparian zone of Yellowstone River, Montana, USA - 531 T | ecosystem: Environmental > Terrestrial > Soil > Riparian zone | place: USA: Montana...
CGTGACCAGCACTGAAAGAGCGAGAAGGTGACGAGTCATGGCAGTCCTCCCGGCGATCATGCTAGATGGTGAGGACGAGCAGGATTGCGAACAGATGGTTCTTCGGCTCCAGCGGTGAGTCGCTGAAGCTGGTGAAAGCTTTCATGAAGCGTCCCTCCAGCCCGAGGCTCACGCCCTGGAGGTTCCATTGCACCCCGCCGCCCACCAGCCAGCTCCATTCCACCGACCGGAAGGTCCCGTCGCATCCGGTGAGCGCGATCGAATCGACCGGGCTTGTCGTGGCAACGGTGCAGCCAAGGTCGAAGCCGGCACTCGCGCCGCCAAATACCACCGGCCGGATGCCCCGCCCCTTGCCGGTGAGGCTCGGTGCGAAGCGCACGAGCAGCGGCAGTTCCAGATAACCGAACTCCAGGTTGGTCTTGTACCCCGCTGGCGTCCCGGGAAAGGGAAACGTGCCGCCCTTGATGGTCAGGTCGATCTCGGGCTGCAGGGATACCCACTTGAACACGCGGGTGCGCACGAACAACCCGACATAGGCGCCCTGACGATCCTCCGACGAAACGCCGAGGCTGTCGGCGCTGGTGGAGATCCAGCTGCGGGCATAGCCCACCTGGCCGCCTACCACGGTCCGATCCCGTTGCGCCGCCGCGCGGGATGGTGCGGTGGACAGGAGAACGAGGAGCGCGACGAGGACACATGGCAGTGGGCGTGGGATTCGCATCGCCTGCAAGATACGATGGCCGCAGGGCCGCGGCAGCGCCCCGTCGCTTGACGCGCCGAAGTCCCGCGGCATAGTGTTCCGCGTCCTGCGCACCCGGCGCACGAGGAGCCAGCATGTTCGAGGGTCTCAAGGCACGAATGGAACGCTTCTTTGCCGATGCCACCCCACCCGCCGACCGGCGGGCCCAGGCGGGTGCGCTCCGTTCGGCCATCATCGAGGCCAAGGTCGCGGTGGTCGCCATGCGCGACGCCCTGACGGCCAGTGAGCGCCAGGTCGAGATCGAGCGTCGCCAGGCGGACGACGCGGAGCGACGCGGGAAGCTGGCCGGCGATATCGGCGATCTCGAGACGGTGGCGGTGGCCGACAAATATGCGGCCCGCCATCGCGAGCGACTGGCGATGGTGGAACGACGAATCGCGGTGCAGCGCGAGGAACTCATGCTGGCCGAACGTGAACTGGCCGAGATGACCGAGGCGCTCCGCGGTGCCCCGGCCGATGCGGCGGGCGACAGCGTCCGTGACGCCTGGCGCGATCTCGAAACGGCCGGGGGCGTGCGTCCCGACACCGACGTGAAGGACGAGCTGCTTCAGCTGGAGCTCGACCAGGCCCGGCGCAAGGCGGCGGTGGACGAACAGCTCGCCTTCCTCAAGAAGAAAATGGGGAAGGAATGAAGGGCCGCCGGTTCAGCCTCCACTGTTCGCTGTTCACGCTGTTCTCCACGGTTCCGCTCGCCGCGCAGCAACCCATCGACGCTCCGCCGCATTTCTCCAAGCTCGCGCATACCTACAGCATCGTCGCCTGGGATTCCGTCACCGGTGACCTGGGCGTGGCGGTCGAGTCGAAGTTTCCCAACGTGGGCGGCATCGTTCCGTGGGCCGAGGCGGGTGTCGGTGCCGTGGCCACCCAGAGCCTGAGCAACACTGCCTTCGGCGAGAGGGGTCTCGAACTCATCGCGATGGGCGCCAGCGCCGAGGAGGCGATGCGCATCGTGATGCGGAGCGACACCATGCTGCAGGACCGCCAGGTCGGGATGGTGGACGCGCGCGGCAACGCCGCGAGCTTCACTGGCACCCGCACGTTCAACTGGGCCGGCGGCCGGGTCGGCAAGCCCGGTACGCCCGGGGGCACGCAGGGAGGGAAGGGCGTCGTGATCGTCGGTCACGGCTACGCCGCACAGGCCAACATCATGGTGTCCGACCAGACGGTAAAGAATCTCGCGGAGACGTTCGAGCGCACGAAGGGTGACCTGAGTACCCGGCTCATGGCGGCACTCAAGGCGGGCCAGGCCGGCGGGGGCGACAAGCGGGGCATGCAGTCCGCCGCGCTCCTCGTGGTGCGAAAGAACGGCGGCTATCTCGGCGCGAACGACCGTTTCATCGACATCCGGGTGTACGATGCCGCCGACCCGATCGCCGAGCTGGATCGCCTGCTCGCCTTGCATGTGCTCTTTTTCTTTCCCAGCCAGCCGTCCGACCTCATCGTCATCTCGCCCGCCATCGTTGCCCAGCTCGAGCCGATCCTCCTGCGCGAACCGGTGAACCAGCCGGAGAAGTGGCTCGCGAAGCCGCAGGGATCGGCGAACCAGGCGTTCCTCGAGGCGCTGCGCAACTTCATGTACTGGGAGAACTACGACGTCCGCGTCCGCATGGACGGAAAGATCGACCAGGTGGTGCTCGCCGACATCCTGTCGAAACACCCGTAGACCTACCGCTCACCCAAGGTTCACGTGACCGCCATCCCCGCACCAGCCGCCTTCCCCACGAGGCAGCCGAAGGGCCTCGCCCTGTTGTTCCTGGCCGAGATGTGGGAGCGCTTCTCGTACTACGGGATGCGGGCATTGCTGATCCTGTACCTCATCGACACCGCGACCGGTGGCTTTGGCTGGACCCAGGAGAGCGCAAGCCGACTCTACGGGTGGTATACCGGGCTCGTGTACCTCACGCCGATCCTCGGCGGGTGGCTCGCGGACCGGTACCTTGGCACCGCGAAATCGCTCGTCATCGGCGGCATCGTCATTTCGCTGGGCCACTTCACGATGGCGGCGGACACGCACTTCACCTTCTTCGCCGGCCTCGTCCTGATCATCATCGGCACCGGCTTCTTCAAGGCGAACGTGTCGACGATGGTCGGCCAGCTCTACGGGGAGAACGATCCCCGCCGTGACGCCGGGTTCACGATCTACTACATCGGCATCAACACCGGCGCCTTCTTCGGACCCCTCATCTGTGGCTGGCTCGCTGCGAACCCGCGCTTCGGCTGGTCCTACGGGTTCGGGGCCGCCGGCGTCGGCATGACGCTGGGCCTGATCTGCTTCGTGCTGCTGCGCAAGAAGTACCTGGGTGACATTGGCATGACGCCCATGGGCCAGACGCGCATGGCCGACGGGGGCAAGGCCTCGGCCGAGCCGCTCACAAAGGAGGAAAAGGACCGGGTCGTCGCGATCATCATCGTGGTGGTCTTCGTCGCGTTCTTCTGGCTGGCCTTCGAGCAGGCGGGATCGTCGCTCAACGTGTTTGCCCAGCAGAAGACGCAGCGCGCGGTGGGTGGCTGGCTCGGCGGCATCGTGCCGAATGGCGAGATCCCCGCGGCGTGGTTCCAGTCCGTAGGCCCGTTCTTCATCCTCACCCTGGCGCCGGTCTTCGCGATGCTGTGGAACCGGCTCGGCACGCGGCAGCCGAGCACGCCGGTCAAGATGACCTGGGGTCTCTTCTTTCTCGGCCTTGGCTTCGTCGTCATCGCTGCCGGCGCCTGGCTCGCGGGTGTCAATGGACTGGCGAGCCCGTTCTTCCTGATTACGCTCTACTTCCTTCACACGTGCGGTGAGCTGATGGTATCACCGGTGGGACTGTCGTTCGTGACCAAGGTGGCGCCATGGAAAATCGCGTCGACGATGATGGGCGTGTGGTTCCTCTCCAACTTCACGGCCAATCTCGTCGGCGGATACATCGCGGGGACGGTGCAGGCGGTGGCACGGGGCGAGGTCTTCACGCTGCTGGGCGGGCAGGCCGACTTCTTCCTCATCTTCGTCCTGACATCGTTTGCCGCGTGCGCCCTGCTGCTGGTCCTCACGCCGATGCTCAACCGGCTCATTCACGGCAAGGGATGACGCCGCCTCGCGTGATGGCGACGCGCCTTGGCGCGGTTGCCGCAGGTGCTCATGTCGCACCAGCGACGCGAGCGGTTCTTCGTCTGATCCAGATACAGGCGTCCGCAGCGGTCGGCCGCGCATTCCCGGAGTCGTTCGAGGTCGGGTGAGGAGAGCAGGTGCAGGGCCGAGCGCAGGACAGCTTGCAGCGGGTCGGGGAAGGGGCCGGCAGGTATCGTGAACGCGATGCCGTCGGCCCCTGGCGCGAGGGTGAATAGCGGGGGTGCGTCGGCGATGACGGCGTTGATCAGCGCAATGCTCGCCTCCGGCGGCTGTTCCCGTCGGACCACCGCACGGAAGCAGTCATGCAGGGCCCGGCGAAATCCCCAGACCCGGCCAAGCGCCCGACGGCGCGCGTCGGGATCCGCGGCCGCTTCTTCCCTCAGTCGATCGACGTCGGACTCCCGGAGTACGCCCCGTTCGGTCGCCCAGTCAAGCAACTGGCCGTACCCCCGGATCTGGTCGTCCCGCACCATCTCGAGACCGTCCCAGGTGACGGTACTGACGAATTCGAGGCAGAGGAGTTCTGGCAAATAACCCTCAAATTTGTGTTTGAGGGTTAAGTATTTACCGATTTGCAGAAACCGTCAATATTTACTTTGCAGGTTATACGGTTCGGTCGGCCGCGAACAGGTATACGTCGCCGACCTCTTCGTCCCATGTCGTCCCGATGCGCCGCATGCCGATTCGTTCCGCGATCCGCATCGACTTTTCGTTCCATGGCGGGATCGTCGCCGCGACGCGCACGACGCCGGGCTGCTGCAACGCCCACTCCATCAGCCCCTGGGCCGCTTCGCTCGCGTAGCCCTTCCCCTCAAAGCCCGGATACGTCGCGTACCCGATGATGACGGTGCCCTCGTCATTGGGCGGTCCCCCCAGGCCGACCGAGCCGATCGCCTGGCCCGTGTCGCGCCGGGTTACGACCCAGCTCCACCACCCGATCTGTGAGGGATCCTTGCGAAGCCGGTCCCGGAGGTCGGGCAGCATATCCTCCATGAGTGGCGGGGGTGCGAGTGGCTGGGGAAAGGCGCTCGCCGTGATCGCGTTCAGCCGCAGCGCGTTGCCCGCCAGGAGGGCGTCGATCGCGTCGGGCGTGAAGACCGTGAGGGTCAACCGTTCGGTGCGGATGGTCGGGAGTGTCATTGCGGCAAGCTTCTCGGGGGAAAGGCCATGGCGTACATTCGTCAGGACATAGTATACGCCCCGGAGGATCACGATGACCACCTTCGTCAAGACCACGGCACTTCCGACGCACGGCGCTGTCACGCTTCCGCAGCGCGACTACGTGAGTACCGCCGTGTTCCGGGAGGAGCAGGAGCGCCTCTTCGCCAACCGCTGGCTCTGCATCGGGCGCGAGGAACAGGTGGCCAGGCCCGGGCAGTATGTGCTGGTCGAGATCGGTGTGGAGAGCCTTATCGTGGTGCGCGATCGCAAGGGCACGGTGCGCGCCCTCTACAATGTCTGCCGGCACCGCGGTACCCGCCTCTGCGAAGACCCCTGCGGAGAGCTGTCCGAGACGATCCAGTGTCCCTATCACGCGTGGACCTATGGCCTCGACGGCCGCCTCATCGGCGTGCCCGACCAGCGCGAGCTGGAGGGATTCAACAAGGCCGATTATCCGCTCATCCAGGCGCACGTGGCCACCTGGGAGGGCTTTCTCTTCCTCAACCTTGCGGACGAACCCGAGCCATTCGCCGAGGCATTTGCCCCGCTGATCGGGCGGGTGGAGAAATGGAACCTGGCCGCGCTCAAGGCGGGGCGGCGCTTCGAGTATGACGTGAAGGCCAACTGGAAACTGCTGTTCCAGAACTATTCCGAGTGCTATCACTGTTCGCCCCTGCACCCGTCGCTGGTAAAGCTCTCGCCGCCGACCAGCGGCGAGAATGACCTGATCGACGGGCCCATCCTCGGCGGCTTCATGACGATCACGGAGCAGGGGGGCAGTCTCACGCTCAGTGGCGAGTCGTGCGGTGTCGCGGTCGGCGAGTTGTCCGACGATGACCGCCAGCGTGTCTATTACTACTCGATCTTCCCCAACATGCTGCTGAGCCTGCATCACGATTACGTCATGGTGCACACCTTCCAGCCGCTGAGGCCCGACCGCACGCGCATCACCTGTGAGTTCCTCTTTCACCCCGATACGCTGGCGAACCCGGCGTTCAATCCCGACGATGGCGCGGCCTTCTGGGATGGCGTGAACCGCGAGGACTGGCACATCTGCGAAATGGCACAGGCCGGCGTGCAGAGCCGGGCCTATCGCCCCGGCCCGTACAGCCGGAGGGAAAGCCTGAGCGCCGCGTTCGACCGTTACTATCTCGACGCGATGGGGGAGTAGGTCAGCGCAGGCCCAGGCTGAGCGACCAGATGTCGCTCTGGTGCTCCATGATGGTGAAGTAGAAGCGCCCGCCGCGCGGCTGGAAGAAGGCCCGGCGCACCCGCGGGCCATCGGGCGCAAACCGCAGGAGCTGGCGCTCCCGGCCGCCGCGTGCGGGGATGCTCCAGAAGCCGGCCGTGGAATCGTTCGCCGTCGACACGAAGTAGAGCTCCTTGCCGTCGTCCGACCACCGGACATGCTGCGCGGCCGTGGTCGTGAGCAGCTTCGGTTCTCCGCCCCGCGCCGGCACCTTCCAGATCCCCTGCGAGTTGATGTACGCGATCGTACTGTCATCGGGTGACCAGACCGGCCAGCGACCGCCGTTGTGCGTGACGCGACGGACCCGTCCCCAGTGGCCGACGGAGTCACGTCGCAGGACGTAGATCTCCCTTCGCTCGTCCTCCCGCGTCGATTCGAAGACGATCTGCATGCCATCGGCCGACCACCGCGGACTCCGGTCCTGCCCCGGATCATTCGTGAGCTGCTGCGTCGGCCCCCCCGTCGACGGGATGATGAACACGTCGCGGGTACCCTGGCGGATGCTGTGGAAGGCGAGCCACCGTCCATCGGGTGACCAGTTCGGCAGGAAGTCGTCGCGATTGTCGGACGTGAGGCGCACCAGCTCCCCCGTCACCAGCGAGAGCTTGTAGATATCCTGGTTGCCCTCGCGGTCGGAATCGAGGGCGAGCCAGTCACCATCGGGGGAAAGGTCGAATCCCTCGATCACCTGGGTGCCGCTGGTGACCGGCGCCACGGTCGCGAGCAGCGTGAGCGAGCGCGGGATGGGCGCGGAGTAGACGTTCGACCGGAGCTCGAGCCGGCTGTATACCAGCAACGTACCCGCGCGATCGATGCTCACCGTCTGCGCGCCGAGGCCCGTGGTCACCCGTTCGGCCGAGTCAGCGGGGGCGTTGGCGCGCGTGAGGGGCAGGCGATAGATGTCCCTGCCGCCCGCGCGATTCGACACGAACAGGAGGCCGCGGCCTTCGGGCAGCCACTGCGGGCTCAGGTTCATGGCACCATCGTCGACAAGCGTCGTCTCCGACGTGTCGGCGAGCGTCACGAGCGCGAGGCGGGTCGGCGCGAAGTTGGCGAAGTTGCCCACGCTGCCGTAGACGAAGTCGGCGTTCTCCACGATGAAGGCGATGGCCTTGCCATCGGGCGACCAGGCCGGCGCCGACGCCCCGCGGATATCCCAGCGGCCCTCGTGCAGCAGGCGGCGCCCGCCCTGTTCAGCGTCGGTGACGTAGAGCTTTCCGCCGACCGAGTATGCCAGCCGCCGTCCATCCGGCGCCCAGTCGAGCCCGAACAGCGGGCCGCCCGAGTCGCTGCCGGGCACCAGTTGCGCCGTTCCGCCGAGGGCCGGGATGACATAGATGCCGGCCGGCGTCTGCAGCGCGATGCGGGTGCCATCGGGCGACCATTTCGGCGAGCGGTGCGGGCGTGGAAGGCCGGGTGCCGCCTGCACCGGGCGATCCTCGTCGCGCTGCTTCACGTACAGCTCGCCCGACTCCGGTCCGCCCGCCACATACGCCAGCATCGTCCCGTCGGGCGAGAGCGCGGGATCGAGCTCCAGTCCGCTGTCGAAGGTGAGCTGCTTGTTCTGGCCCACGACCAGCATCCCCTGCGTGCCACGACCGCGAAGGACCGCCGTCAGCAGCGCGGCCAGTGCCAGACCCGCGGCCACGAGGGCAATCCATGGTCGTCGCCGAGGCGCGGGCGCGTCCACCCGCGCGGTCGCCAGGCCGGATTCGATGGCGGGCATCAGCTCGGAGGTGCTCTGCCAGCGACGATCGGGATCCTTCTCCAGCGCGCGCTCGATGCCGCGGGCCATCGCGTCGGGCGTGTCCGGTCGCTCGCCCTGGATCGGGGCCGGTGCTTCGGTCATCTGGCGGGCAAAGATCCGTTGCGCCGTCGAGTCGGAAAACGGCGTGTGACCCGCGAGCATCTCGTACAGCAGCGTGCCGAGCGCGTAGATGTCGGCGCGGTGATCGACCGTGGGCGCGGCCGCCGCCTGTTCCGGCGCCATGTACGCCGGGGTGCCGAGCGTCAGGCCGGCACTGGTGATGCCGCTGTGATCGGTTGCCTCGCTCAGCGCCTTGGCGATCCCGAAGTCCATCACATAGGCGTGTCCTGCGCCCAGCATCACGTTCTCCGGCTTGATGTCCCGGTGGACCACGCCCTCGCGATGCGCGTAGCCAAGGGCATCGGTGACCTCGCGCGCGATCCGTGCGGCGTCCGCGATCGTAAGCCGCCCCATCCGGGCGAGCCGGGCCCGGAGCGTCTCACCGTTCACGAACGGCATCACGTAGAAGAGGAGGTCGCCGGCCTCGCCCGAGTCGAACAGTGGCAGGATATGCGGATGCTGCAGGCGCGCGGCGATCTCGATTTCCCGGAGGAACCGGTCGGCACCGAGGATGCTCGCCAGCTCGGGCCGGAGCACCTTGATCGCCACGCGCCGGCCGTGCCGGAGGTCGCGGGCGGCGTAGACCCGCGACATACCGCCACGCCCCACCTCCCATTCGACGGCGTAGCGGCCGGCGAGTACCGAGCGGAGGTGGTCGATCGGGTCATCCCGCGTGGACCATGGGGAACGATGCTGGAGCATCTACCCCCTACGGAACCGCGGTCACATCGGCGTCAGACTCGCTGGGGCCGGCTCTTGAACACGCGGAAGAGGTAGACAAGCGACGGGACCAGCACCACGAACCCGAGGGCCAGGGCGGCCAGAACCAGTTCGAGCGTCACGTCGGGCGCGGCGGCGCCCGCGATGGTGAGGTCGGGGGGAAGGACATAGGGATACTGGCAGAGCGCCCACCCACCGAGGATGAGCACCGCCTGGATTGGGGCCGCCACACGCGCGAGGCGGTAGCGCCGCTGCCAGAGCGCCGCGAAGGTGATCAGTGCGAGCGCGGCGACGCCCACCTGGTACCCCGGGGCCCAGACGGTTGCGGTGAGGCCCTGCCACACCAGCGGCACATGCCGGCGCGCGAGGACGAGTGCAAACATCGCCGCGACGAAGACGCCAAGACCGGCGATGAAGGCGCGAAGGCGGAAGTCGTCCTGGAGGTCCGTATCATCCGTTTCCATCGTGAGGTACACCGCCGCCAGGTAGGCGCAGAGCGCGAGGGCCAGGGCGCCGATCGCGAGCGGGAAGGGACGGAGCCAGGGGTGCACGTACGCCTGGACGAAAGTGCCCGATGGTCGCACGGGGATGTCTCCCGCCGCGATCGTCCCTGCCACCACGCCGAGCAGGACCGGGGTGATGAGGCTCGCCCAGGAAAAGAGCACGCCCCACCGCTGCTGCACGTCGTCACGCTGGCTGTCGTACGTGCGGAAGGTGAAGGCCGAGCCACGCAACACGATGCCCACGAGCATCAGGGTGAGCGGGATGTGCAGGCTGACCGAGAGTCGCGCGAAGGCCGCGGGGAAGCAGACGAATAGCAGGACTACCGCCAGGATCAGCCAGACGTGGTTCGCCTCCCAGATCGGGCCAATCGACTCCGTGATGAGCGCGCGCTGCCGCTTCCGGCGCGGACCGGTGGCGAACAGGTCCCATACGCCGCCGCCGAAGTCGGCGCCGGCCATGACCAGGTAGGCGGCGAGTGCGGCCACGACGCCAACCGCGATGAGCAGCGCCGGCGTGAGCTCAGGCATCGCGCAGCGCCGGCGTGTAGATCCGCTGCCAGTCTTCCGCAGTGGGACTTTTCGCAATCTGGCGATACATCAGCCACACGACCACCACGCTCAGCAGACAGTACAGCAGGGTGAAGAACGTGAACGGAACCACCAGCCCGGGCATCGGGGTCACCGCGTCGGCCGTGCGCATCACGCCGTGGATGATCCAGGGCTGTCGGCCGAGTTCCGTCACCATCCAGCCGGCCTCGACCGCCAGGAATCCCATCGGGGTGGCGAGCGCCACGCCCCGGAGCAAGCCGCGGTGCTCGGCGAGCTCCTGCCCACGCCACGCCAGCCATCCCGCCCATGCGGTGATGGCCATCATGAAGGTGCCGAGGCCGACCATCAGCTGGAACGAGAGGTGGACCAGGAGGACATTCGGCCATTCGTCGCGCGGCACGCGATCCAGTCCGGTCACCTCCGCCTGCGGATCGCCATGCGCGAGCACCGAGAGCATGTAGGGGATCCTGATCGCGAAGCGCGTCTGTCCGCTCTCCGGGTCGGGCAGGCCGCCGATGATGAGCGGGGCCGCCGACTCCGTGCGGAAGTGCCCTTCCATTGCCGCGAGCTTCGCGGGCTGGTGCCGCGCCACCATCTTGGCGCTCCGGTCGCCCGAGAGCGGTTGCAGCAGGGCCGCCGGGCCGCCGACGAGCAGGGCGATCGTGAGCGCGCGCCGGTGAAATGTGTTCATCGGCTTCCGGAGGAGCAGGAAGGCGTGGATGCCGGCCACGCCGAACCCGGTCGCCGCGTAGGCGGCCAGCGTCATGTGGATCGTCTGGGTGAGTGCCGCCGGGTTGAAGATGGCGGCGATCGGGTCGATGCCGACGGGCTTGCCGTCGAGCATCGTGAACCCGGTGGGCGTGTTCATCCACGCGTTCGCGATCACGACAAAAATCCCGGACAGCACGCCGCTCAGGGCTACGACGATCCCCGCCCACAGGTGCGCGCGACCGGAGAGCCGATCCCAGCCATACAGGTAGATGCCAAGGAAGATCGCCTCAACGAAAAAGGCGAATCCCTCCAGCGAGAACGGCATGCCGAAGATCGGGCCGGCGAACTCCATGAAGTGCGGCCAGAGCAGGCCGAGTTCGAACGAGAGCACCGTGCCCGAGACCGCGCCGACCGCGAACATGATGGCCGTGCCCTTGGCCCAGCGCTTGGCGAGCTCGAGGTACACCATGTCGCCGGTGGTCAGCCAGCGGCGCTCTGCCAGCACCATCAGCAGCGGCATGCCGATGCCCACCACCGCGAAGATGATGTGGAATGCCAGCGACATGCCCATCTGGGAGCGTGCAGCGAGGAGGTCGTTCATTGCCCGGAAGGTACACCGCCCTATCCGGGATTGTTGCTAGAAGAACACCTCGATACCGAACCGCATCATGCGCGGTGGCCCGTAGAAGAAGACCGGCCAGAAGTAATCGCGCGCGGCGCTTCGGTAGAGGGGCAGCAGCTCGTCCGGACCCGACACCAGGCCATCATGGTTGAGGTCGGCGGAAGAACGGTAACGGGGAGATTCGTACGGGATCGGCTGCGGATTGGCGGCATAGGCCGCCTGCACCGCACTGTCGACGGTCTCCGGCGAGGCGTAGGGCGTCCCGGTCTCCGGCCGCACCGACAGCAGGTTCTGCCGGCCGAGCAGGTTGCGCACGTCGAAGTACAGGCTGCCCCCCACCTTCCCGAACTGGAGCGGGCGCCGGATGAGGAGGTCGATGGTATTCGTCCAGGGAAGCCGCGCACTGTTGGGCGGCAACGGAATCGTGAGCGACGGATCGACCGGAGTGTAGGGCAATCCGCTGAGGAACCGGACGACTACCGAGCCCTGCCACTTGGCGAACGGCTTGCTCCCGAGCACGGTCGGCCCGGCATTGGGTGACACGACACCCTGCACGATCGCCGTGAAGGCGTGCCGACGGTCGAAGTCGAAGGGGTACTGGATCTGTCCCGGGATGATGGTATCGCCCGTGGCGGGATCGATCGTGTAGGCGGAACGCACCAGGAACGCGTTGGAGGAATTCGTCTCGGCGAACTGCAGCGTGTACAGCAGCCGCACGCCCCAGCCCCCGACGATCGCGCGCTCGAAGATCGCCTCGAAGCCCCGCACGGTGCCGTAGTCGGTGTTGGAAAAGATGCTCGAGTCGGGGGTGAATCCCTGGGGCACCGACGACACGAGGCCGTACAGGTTGCGCAGGTAGACGCCGGTCCTGAGCAACAGGTTCGGCGTGGGGCGCATGCGCACATTGAACTCGAACTGCCACGCGCGCTCGAACCCGAGGTTCGGGTTGCCGACCCGGAACCGTCCGGTGCGGTCGACGTCGTCGAAGGCCGCGTTGACGAGGTACTGGTAGTCGGGGGCCTGGCTGAAGTAGCCGAAGCTGCTGACGAGGGTGAAGCTCTTGAGGACCGTGGAGGCGGCGATCCGCGGGTTGAGCGAGCGCTGCGA
>Ga0190274_10001868_pt1 | contig 12358 bp, 20 predicted proteins | sample Popmic531T_FD_133002 | JGI IMG/M metagenome (GOLD analysis project Ga0190274, IMG submission 133002) | Populus adjacent soil microbial communities from riparian zone of Yellowstone River, Montana, USA - 531 T | ecosystem: Environmental > Terrestrial > Soil > Riparian zone | place: USA: Montana...
TACAGGTACGACAATACTAGGGCTACCAACAGCTTTCCATTCTTCTAATAACAGATGCCTGACTCCGTCTGTCTCAGAAGGACGGGGGGTGCGATTACGCGGGGGTCTGAATTTAACCGTGTTGGTTAACCAACAATTTGACTCCCATATCATAGTTGGCTTACCTGGTGACGCGTAAGGCTGAGATCGTAGGCTAGCTAGCTCCATTAGTCGTCTCAGAAGTAGCCCTGACTCACCAACAAACGGTCGGCGACGTAGCTCCTCCTGAGCCCCCGGAGCCTCTCCTGCAATGAACACAGAGGGATTGTCACCCTCTCCTGATACGTACACAGGGGACAAATCAGTGTGGCTAGCACGCCAGGAAATGTGCCGACGTGCTAGCACATCTAAAGCGTCCCAATTAATATCGGGACTCATGATTATTTTAACCGCCATTCTTGGTTTCTACGGCCCATTCCAGGAAGCCCAGAATAAGGCCCGACTTTGAATGCACCGGGCATTCCGGGTGTTCAGAACCGCTGCGCATTTTACGCCTGCCTTGGAATGGGTGAAATTCTTCGGGAGACATCATCACATCATGCATTTGACTACCCTGCGGCGCATTACACACTCGACAACCATTTTCGGGCACGTCAACATCCTCAGGATGAATAGTCCACTCACACTTGCACATTCGATCGGTGGTTTCTGTCTCAATGAGACTAATCCACTCATCTACTAAATGGACTACCGACGGTTTATTTAGAATTATTTTCTTTGATAGTTCTGACTTCATTACTGGTTTATCGAATTCCATTTTCACTCCTAGGCTTATGCTGGCAGTCGCAAGAGGATATAGGTTTGCCTTCGTTAGCTATCATGCACTTTACGTGCCTACCCTCAGCACAGTCATCGCAAACGAAATTATTTAAATACATGATGTGACCTATCTATTTCACACTATCCGCCGTGCGGCATAAAATGCATAGACGTTAGCCACCTTGACAGATTCTCCCGGTTGTGGAGCATTCACATACTGACCGTCGCCGAGATAAATACCGACGTGCCCCGAGGACGGGAACACAATATCTCCGCGACGCATTTCCGACTGACTAACAGGAGTACCGTGATTGATCATTTCTCCTGTGTAATGCGGGAGGCTGATTCCGATCTGCTGGAAAGCCACCATGACAAGACCAGAGCAATCCCAGGAATCAGGGCCAGCAGCACCATAAACGTAGGGCTCTCCGACCTGAGAAATTGCAAACTGAATAACACTCTCCACATTGGAGTTAGATCGTGGCGCTGGCACAGTGCGCTGAACGTTAGTCGCTGCAACCGGCTTGCACTTCCGAGCATTTTTATAAATCCACTTACCAGGATAAATCACATTCGGGTTAGCGATACCATTCCGGCACGCCAACTTAGAAATTGAGATGTGCCAAGCCTTGGCGATTTTTCCGAGAGTATCTCCGGACCTAATTCGATATTTACTAACCGCTGCAAGACCCTTACCAATGGCGGTCTCGATAGCGACGGGGGGAGCAATGGGTGCACGGTTCATAAATTCATCACGACCACTAACCGGCATTTCGGGGTTCCGGCCAGTGGTCACACTATGGCTTGGTTCTTCGTCCGTCTCAGCCGTAGTAGTCACTACAGCAATCGTTGACCCTGACATCATCAACAAAATTCCAATAATTGCAGCCGTAATTATCCGCCGATTCATCAGAAATTTTTCCCTTCAAATTTTTGCAGAAAATTTGTGGTGAGAAAGGTGCCCATAAAAAATCGAAAAAATTATGGGCACTCTCTCACACACAAAAAATCGAAAAAATTATCTCAAAAAATTACTCGTCATCATCGTCGTCAAATTCATCACCAAATTCGTCGCCATCGTCTTCGTCAAATTCATCATCAAACTCATCTTCGTCGTCCTCTTCGGACTCCGGTTCTGAGTTGATTTCCCCCATCCATTTGATTTCCTTGCGGGCATTACCTTTCTCGTCTTCGCCGTCGCCAAGCTGCGCCGCAATGATTTCATCACCGTTGTTGCGCCACTTACCGATTTTCTTGATATTTCCTTCGTCATCGGTAACCGTGCCGTTGGTAAATTCGCGGCCGGTCACACCGATAGCATCAAGGAAAGGAACGTAACGGAATTCTGTCTTATCTGACACCGGGATGAATGCCATCATGAAATAGCCGCTGTATTTCTTCTCATTGCGACCCTTACGAGGCACAAGCTCAAGCCCTACACGGAGCTGAGGGAGCTTGGCCTTAGTCCCTGCAATGGACTTAAGCACCTTGATTTTCCAGTGATATACGGCATTCTCTGGAATCGGCCCGTCATACGGCTTGTATTGCGAATCACGGTCAAAATTATCGATATCCCGTGAATTAACGCCCCAATCAGCCTTAGGCATTGCCATTCCTCCTCAGGAATTAAGCTGAAATTTTTTCCAAAATTTTCGGAATAGTCGGGCTGTCCATGTACTTACCTAATGCACCACCAAATTTTTCACCACAAATGTACCTGACGTCATCCTCCTTTTTGGACTGTCTTTCGGGAGTTTCCCACCAAACTCTACGCACTAGGCGGGATTCTCCATCGCGTCTCCGAATTCTGCGAGACTCCATATAGCCTGTGAAGTCCATTAATCCGGAAATAGCGTTGGCTGTTTCGGTTACTTTTCCTTGGATACCGGGAAAAACGAGAAGCTCTCCGCCATCGGTGTCGTCAGTCCGGTAGGCATGAGCCGTAATCAGCAAGTTGACCGGCATATCTACTAATTGTGGAATCCAACTTTTTAGGAAATTCTGTGTGTTGAAATAGTCGGGTCTGTCCGGCAAATTGCGGTGTTGCCTCTTAGTCGGGTTAATGTCGAATGCCTCAGCGGTATAGCCGAGACGAAAACGATCCTGCATTGTGGACAGTCCATCTAGGATAATCCAGTCCAGGTAGGAGTAGCGCGGTTCCTTCTTACCCTTAGGTGGAGCATTAAGCCAATCAATGGCTGTAAGAGCCGTAGCTGTGTCGGCAATCCTCCTACCCATTCCCCGACCACCCATCCGGGCGGCTGTCTTATAGCCGGGCTCACACACTAGCCAAAAGGTTCTGCCAGGACATGTACCGCCTACATAGGTCTTACCGCAATTTGAGTCCCCATAAATGAGACCATTAATCGACTCACTGTTAGCCGATAGTTGCTCAATTTCGGCTTGGAAATCTGATAGAGAAACTGTCTCGCGTTCTGTCCTAACGCGATTTGATTGTCTACCGGCTGTGCTAGTCATCTGGATACCTAATCTTACGTACCAGGCCGTAGGGGGTGAGTACCCGAGGAATAGCACGATGCTCCACAACGGACCGTGGCTCACCGAATTGCATTGCAGTCATTTCATCAGGGGTAGCGCGACGCACGACAACGCCATGATCGTCAACAGAATGTACGACAAGAAAATCCATTTCTTTTGCCGACATTGCGAGGACCGTACCGGGCTCAGCCTTAATGCCATTCAGTCGCCCAATCGGCTTGAGGTTTTCATCATTCATGCGGATTCCTTATGCCACGAATTCGGGCTGTTTTTCCTGATTTGAAATCATTTAACGCCTCATTGAGAGCGCATACAAGACATTCGGTAACGTCTTTGTTGTAACGTCCCGATCCAGGGTGCACTAAATCCACATGAGAGCATTCCGGGCATGGCCTACCTACTACCGACCCTGCAATCATCATCTTTAATTTGCAAGCCATATCAGCTCATCTCAAATCCGACAGTGTCGTCAGTAGTTTCCGGTGTCTCATATGGATTCTGCCGACGAAACATTTCATGGGCCATAGACCGGATATCGGAGCCCTCTTCCTCAGCTACACACATAGCAAAAAATTCGCACGTACGCGGACAAGAATGATGTGGCGTTTTTTGCAAAAATTTTGGATCGATTTTTCCTGTGCGTAATCTGGCAGAAACACTAGCAATTTTTAGCGATTCTCTCTGTACACGTTGGAGGGTCAAAATTTTTGCTTTTTTACTCAAGCGAATTGGTTTGCGATAAAAGAATGCCGGTGGCTGTCGCTTTGAGACAGACCCGTTCTGATTCAGGTATTGACCCTGTTCATTTTGCAAACGTTCGTCAGGAAGGGCTTTCCGAGTGTAGCTGTACATCATTCCGCCCCATGGCTGATTAGCTTGGATTAGTCCAGCCTTGATTAGCGCTCGCTGCGCCATGGCGGAATACGGCCTAGCTTGGTCATCAATCGCTAGGTGTTCTGTGCTAATGGATTTGGCTGTCTTATGCTCCATCATCCATACAAGACCCTCAGCGTCCAAATAGACTAAATCAGGAGTCAGGCGGTGGTTGATAATGGGCTTTCCATTTTCATCCGGAATTGTGAATTCCAAATGAGTTTCGCTCATAACGACTCTAATTCCGGGATCGTTACCGTATTTATTCATATATCCGACCGCCATAGCCTCACCCAAGGCTATCAATTCTTCAGCTTTTTCTATAACGTGTTCGGGTGCTCCTGCCTCAATTGCATCGATTAGCGCTTCCTCAGCAATTCTGACGAATATCTCAGCTAGGTTGCCGGTACGCTTAAACCCCTTGCCGTACCATTCAGCTAATGCCGCGTGCCACCATGTGCCTAAGTCAAGCGCACCAAAGGACTTGACGCGCGGGATGAACCCCATACGCCAAGCCCAATACCATTTCTTAGGGCACCGTTTAAATGTAGCTCTTTCACCACCACGAATTACGGGTAGCTTCATTTCGACTCTACCCGCCATTCCTGATCTGTACGAGCATAAAGACGTTCAATACGGTCAGTGGGACGAGCTAGGCGCTTAACTTCCTTTAAGTCGCTACTCTCACACCATAAATTGCCGTCTTCGTCAATAGCCCGGTACCAGCGCGTAGGATGCCAATTTCCATCAGCTATCATTTCCATCCCTCCTAATAGGACAGACCCGGTAAGAGTGGCCACCCTTGGCACAGTAATAACCACTCTTACCGGGCTTTTTCTCACCCGGACCTACGGGGAGTCCTAATTAGAAGAGAATGTCGTCGTCACTTGCGGGCTTGCTACGTGCGGACTTCGCAGGAGCCTTTGTATTTCCACTCGCCTTCCGGCCCGTCGAACGGGCACGCCCAGCCGTTGACGCACGGGAACGCGTGCGCTTGGCAGGGGTGCGGGCGTTCGTAGTCTTGCGACGGGACTTTGGGGCTGGTGCAGGCTCCTCCTCTACCTCTTCGTCATCCTCGAATTCGTCATCATCCTCAAAATCATCGGAATCGTCATCGTCGTCAGCATCATCCGAAAAGTCGTCGTCATCATCCTCATCGGAATCATCTTCGTCATCATCAAAATCGTCTTCGTCTTCATCATCTTCGAATTCGTCGTCGTCGTCAACGTCCTCGTCTTCGAAATCTTCATCGTCGTCCTCGGGCTCCGGTTCAGCCGGTGCATTCTTAGGACCACGCTTTGCCGTGCCCGTCTTCTCGCGCCACTCCTCCAAAAAATCCGACTTCATAAATGCCGGACGGGCCGCCGTAGCAATTGACACACCACGAAGGAATGCCTTAAGCGGAGAATCCGCCTTGGGGTCATAACCGATTTCCTGCATAATCCACCGGGCGAATGCCTTGTGGTAATCAGTCGGTGTCTTCGTTGCGTAATCCGTCAGGTCTTGCTTCTGCCTCACTGGCATCTTGCGCTTGGCAGGAGCCTTGTTCGCTGCCTTGGTGCCCGTCCGACGCTGTGCAGCAGTCCTAGACGTGCTACGTGCCTTAGAGGCAGCCCTACGCCGCTGTGTTGCCATTTCGTACTTCCTCCTAATTGGACCGAATCATCGCCGATGGCGGAAACGCCAACGTAGTCCGATGGTGAATTGTTGTCAACTGACGGTCATGCCCTTAGCTACGGGATAAGTCGAGAACATGCCGGGTGTACTCGACTCCACGACGACCGTCTAACAGCCGATGTGAAATTTTGTCCGTCTCTAGATTGGTTAATGCGGTACCCACGTCTACGGTCTCTAGTGAACGCAAGTAATAGTAAAAGGTGTGGCGAGGATTGCTCACCCTGTGAATTCTATCCTCAGCCTGCTTTTGTTGATCAGGAATACTTGTCTCGCTAATGAAGATCATTCTATCGGCGGAATCAATAGTAATTGATGTACCTCCTGCCTTGACATTTAGGAACATAATTTGTGGACCACCGTCTGCATTGAATTCATCAATAATTTTCCGACGATTTTTCATCGGAACTTTCCCTGTGATTCCTGTACAAAGTGGACTGTCTGGTTTTACTCGAAAATGTCGATGAATTCCACGGGCAAATTCTCGCAAGACTCCACTGAAAAAACTAACGATCACTACTTTGTCAATTGGGTCCTTCGGATACCCCCACTCTTCCAATGAACTAATTATCCAATTGAATTTGTTTGATGGTAACTCTGGGAAGTACAAATCTTTTGGCCCTTTAAATCGCTCACCCGTTTCTCTATCCGTCTGCCACACGTCTTTTGTTTCTAATCTGCCGTAAGAGCACGCTAATTGCTTAAGCCTAGTAAGTTCTGTAATAGCCTCTAACGCATTAAGACGACCTGAATCGAGATGAGCAATACTGGTCTCCGCCATCTGGTCGTAGGCGGTTTTCTGTTTCCCTTCCATAGGTAGCCATATTCCAATAGGACTGTCATTATCCTTAGGAACTAACCTAGCTCCTACATACATTTTAGGAGGCAAATCCTTTGCCACTTCCTCTTTAGTTCTACGTAAGGCTATCGAGTCTAGAGAACTCCATAGCATTTTCTCGCGCTCGGTACGGAATTCTCCAATCTCGTATCCCGTGTAACCCCCTTTTGTCCAGTACAGCTCAGCCCAACGATAGAAAGCGCTGTATGTGTCGGGATTAAGCCAATTGAGGGTTCCCCATAGATAATGAGGTCTGGAATTGTACGGGGTACCGCTCATAGCTATTTTAACCCCGTCAGGGCGTACCTTGAGCATCTCCATTCCCCGCCTGCGTTGGGTAGGAGTCCCCTTGCGTTTGATCAAGCTATCCTGCGATTCATCGATCACTACCGCCCCCCATTCCACTTGGAACAGTTTAGGGTAATTTTCGATGTGCAAGCGCTTTGTGTGTCTATTCTTTACGTGACCACAATCGAGCATATGCAAATGTTTATTTTTTTCCTCTGTTCTCTTACCACATTCAACGATGCTAGTTTTTCCGGATTTTTTATCACGACGTTTGACGAGTTGTCTACACACGAAAACTGATTTAACTAACACAATTTCCGGGTGGACAATTAACCAAGTGTCCTTTGTGTATCGAGTTAGTCGTATCCGCCGTTCTCTGTCATAACGCCATTCTGGCAAGATCACTGCTCTGTGGTTAGTAGGTAACCATTTAACGATTTCTCGATTCCATGTTGTGTCCGTGGCAGTTTTGGGGCAGATAATCAAATACGGCCCTTCAATACCGGCTTCAATAATCCCTCCCATAGCCATAAGTGTCTTACCTAGTCCCGGATCGTCGGCTAAGAGCGTTGCTGGGTTGTCAGCAATGAACCGAGCACCAACTAGCTGATACTTCCGCCTGCGCATGGCAGCGTAAAGTTCAGGGGCCATTTTGGGTAGCCTGGTGAGCTTCGCTGTCTTAGCCTTAGAGAGTTTGCGCATTTGTCGGCGATTACGGACCACCCCATTAACCCACCGCTGCAACTCAGTATTTAATTGCAATTCCTTACCGAATTTGTGTCGTAACAGAATAAACGACTCTATAGAGAGCGGTACAGTCCAATAGCCAGAAACCGTTTCATATGCGCCGGGAATTGTGGTACGCATTCCGGGCAATGGCCTATTTGACCGAATTTCGATACGCTTTCCTTTCTTATTAAGCGTGATGGCCACGATCGATTACCTCCGTATCTTCCGGCCAAACAGGATCATCCCTTAACTCACCTTGCAGCCTATGACGGGCCTCGTCAGACCATTCCGTTACGCTTTCTTTGGGGTAGTAACTACGCCATAAGTTCCACGCAAACGCCCATAGCGGAATGATACTTGTAAAAAATCCATAGTGGTCAGTCAACCATCCAAAAAGGATTAGTCCTAATTGGACAGACAATCCAAGACCCCAAGCCCACCGGCGTTTACGCCAATTGTCCGACCCTGCCAGCATAACCGAGATGAACACCAACACTCCATTTAGGACAGAGATGATGTCGGCGAGCTGGAACTTGAGAATGAAAACCGTATTCATTAAGCCTCCATAGATACGACGAAAACCCCCAAGGATATTTCCGAGGGGGTAACCGTCTCTTGAACTCTCATGTGAGGGACATAATATGTCCGCACCGGCCGCACATCACGACAGCAGCAAATGCAAATTCTCGTATTTCCGGCTGATGCCCCTTTCGCATAACGCACCAAATGCGGCGCCATAAATCGCGGGTCATCAGTAATCTCCCTCGATTTCCACTTGGTCTTGCAAGTAGCAAACAAAACGTTCGTCATTGCTCAGAGGCAGCGCACAGGGCGCGTAGGCCCTGATGAGTACGAAATCCACAACCAGCAGCAGAATTAATACTGCTAATACGATCATGGCTTTCTGGAATTCCGACATGCCCGTCTGTTCCCATTGCTGGGTATAGGGATTCCAGCGCCACATCACGGGTTCTCACAATCAGGGCAACCTTTAACCGGTCCCGGAGTGTCTCTATTTGGGTGCCCTTTTTCATGGTCAGCGTAAAGGGCATCCCAATAGCGTTGTTCGAACCAATGATCACTATCATTACCGTCATCGTCAGTTTCTACCGGCACCGGATCTAGTTGTGGCGCATTGTTTGAAATCAAATCTTCGGTGGCTTCCGACCCATGTTCCTGCACATACCAACGGCAAAATTCGCACATCACATGCTCACCCTCATGAGAGCGTCCACATGGAATGAACGGAAGCCCCCACCGGTCGGGTCCACAAAGGATACGATTCGAAGAGGTTCGGTCGGCTCGATTTCCTTGCCATCGTCATCCGTCGGCATCGGATCGTAGAACGTGTGTTCCACCCTGATTTGCTTGGTGGACACAGTGGCTTTTTCCTTACCCGACTTAATTCGATTCCACCACTCGATTTGCTTGCCCCGCAACGCGGTAGCCAACTCGGCATCCGTCATCTCTTCCGGATTGAACGGGAGACGACTCTTAGGCTTACCATTCGCAGCCGGACTAACACTCGTGTCCCAGAGTGAATAATCTTGGCTAACCGGCTTACCGTCTTGCCACACGAGCATGAGGAATTCCTCACCACGTCGGGCAGTAAATTCCGCAAAAGCGCCAACATCGTCGATCCACGCTCGCGCTGAGCAGTCCCACCCAAGAGGCTCTAAGGTGTCCTTAGCCTTCTTGGCCAGCACAATCGAGGGATTGTGCTTGATGACCACGGGCGAGGGCTCAGGAGCCTCTAGAGCCTTGTTTCCGGTTGGTTTGCGCGCAGCACGTCGGAGCTTGTCAGGTGTCACAGTGAGGGCATTAGTAGCCTCTCGCTCTACTGCCTTTGTTCGGCTCGAAATATTCGATCGCTTAGGCAATTCACCCTTAAGCGTCCGCGCGGTGCGAGCTGCAACCGAATCAGTTTGACGCTTGCGCGCCATGTCGCACTTCGGGTAATTCCCTCCACAACGTGTGGGGGGGCGGCCACGCTTCGCAGGAACCTTGAAATTGCCGCCATGTTCGCGACATTGCAACGTCCTGAATTCCATTTTCTCTCCTCCTACAGAGTTATCTAGCGTGCCCTTAGTCGGATTCGAACCGACACTTGACGGAGTTTAAGTCCGTTGCCTCTGCCGTTGGGCTATAAGGGCCGAATAGACGGCCGGTAGGCGTTCATGCACATTCCATTTAATCGAATGTCCATCTTGTACATTCAAACCGTCTACGTGCCCCGTGTAGGACTCGAACCTACGACCTACTGATTAAAAGTCAGCAGCTCTACCAACTGAGCTAACGAGGCTAATTCCGGGCGAACTACTAAGCCGTTTCGTTTAAGGCTACCTGCGTTCAAAGGTAAACCCCCGGAACTATTTAGCTACTTCTTGTACTTCTTAGCGTCTTTATTTGCTGCTGCCTTAGCCGCTTTCTTTGCTAAGATCTTAGCTTTTCGCAACGCCACACGTGCTCGCTTCTTTTCGACTTTTGCAACCTTTTCAGCTTTGATCCTACCTCTTGCCATCGCAGCTTCATTGCGCGCTTGTCGTGCCATTTCGCGTTTTTCGGCCGGTGTTGGCTCCATCGTAGGCGGATCGATAGGACGTCCCCGGCGTGCCCGATCAGCCGTAAAGGAAGTCTTTTTGGGATCGGCTTTCTTTGCTAACTTATATTTGTTACCAAATGCCACGTCTGATTCCTCCTACAGAAAAAGATCAGTAGGAGAACGAACCGTCACCGATACCCGTCGCAAGCTGAGCCTTGCTCTCAGCTGACAAGGAAGACCACTCGGTACGGAACCGCGCAAGCGGGTAGGCTGCCTTGTCTTCCGTGGTCGCCTTACCGCCGTTGCGTGCCGCGAAGAAGTTGTACACGGCCGCGATCGATGCGGGCTTGTTCTCCATTTGAATTCTCCTCTTTGATTTCCTCAGGATATCGTTTGATAATCCCAAAGGGAGGTACGAGCATCCCCAAATACTCGCACTCCCGAGTGACCATCAACTCAGTACTTGTGCCCAATGAATTCGATCGATGCCGTGCGCTTGCGAAGGGTACGCCAGTCGCGGGAATGGTTTCGATTGGCGTTATCGGTTTCGCTGTTGAGCGCCTTACCTGGCAAAGTATCCGGATTACGCTCACCGATGCCGTAGTCCCGGAGACGCGTCACGTCAAGATCCGTAACGAATTTCTCCGCAATCATGTACGTCATGTGCGGGGGAACATCGCGAGAGTTGGTGCGCTTACGGAGCATCTTTCCGAGATTGTTGCTCATCTACATTTCCTTTGCAGCTTGTAATAGGCTTCCGAAAGGGCAAGATCGTACGTTTTACCCTTACCTTTGCCCATTTTTTGCTTTCCATCTTCGGGACTTTTAGCCGTAAGTGTTACCCGAAAATAAGGATGCATTTTCGTCGGCTTGGTAGTAACCCGATCGAATTCGGGCCACATTTTGCCCGTCATTTGATGTCTCCCCGACGCTTGAGTGCATTGCGGAGCATGCGACGCATCCGAGCATCCACTTTGGCCCTAAGCTTGCTACGAGCTTTAGCTTTAGCAGCAGCAGCACTAACCGCCACGCCTGTAGCACGGAGAAGCTTGCCCTTATACCGCGTAGTGAGACGCACGCGGACCATTCCATTGCTCAGAGCCTTCTGTCGACCCTGCTCAATGCTAGGCCATTCAGCCATCTACCTTTCCTCTCCTCCTAGGCTGTTCTCTGAACAACCGACTCAACGTACAAATGAAATTTGCACGCTGAACTATAATTCAGAAAATGATGTACGAATAACCCGAAATTGCCGGGCCTGCGATGAGTAGGCACCACGCACCAACACCAATGACCGTAAGTGCGAAGTGCCAACAAAGCGGAAGCTCACGCTTACGAGTAATGAGTTTCTTGATCATTTCTTTCCTTTACACATTTTCTTGCGTTTTGGGTCCCAATGAGCACGGAGCTTGCCATTTGGCATAATCGCTACCGTTGCCCCACATTTCGTACACTGACCGAGATTGGGCACTTACTACTCCGACCACGGGTCACCGTTGATGGTGTATGGGACATCTAAGTGATTAGCCCACCCACGAGCGGCGGACCAAGAATCGAACGATGCAGAGATGGGACTGTAAAGCTTGGTGTCTAGATTCTGTGCCCATACGCGGTACACCGTGCGCTCTACCGCCGGTGTTTTATTTACGTTTTTCATTGTCCATTCCCTTCCTAGGTCTCCAATTGGAGGCACCGACGCACAGCCGATGCCCCCTCCTTGGAAATCTAGAGGGGGAGAGAATTCAAGATCACTATGCAATTTCCAAAAATCAGGTGACCGGCTCACCCTTCGGGGAGATGACCCCGCGCGGAGTGCCGCACACGAAGGACACTAGGGGAAATTGATTTTATGGCAAGATCATCCGGACCATCGTTATCCAATCGTTACAAACATCCTGCCAACAGGCTCAGACATGGTGCAAGCCCCCTAGGAGTGCCTATTTAACACCCCTAGGAGGCTCACTGAGCGACGAAACTAGTTCTTAGGTACCTAGACCCTATCTACCCGGTTCTAGGCCGGTAGCGTGAATCTGACCTGGTCAGAGCACACGTAAATGATCTTGCTCTGAAACTAATTCACCGGCTTGTTGGTTACCTTGTAAATCGAGTACACCGTA
>Ga0190274_10001869_pt1 | contig 12353 bp, 9 predicted proteins | sample Popmic531T_FD_133002 | JGI IMG/M metagenome (GOLD analysis project Ga0190274, IMG submission 133002) | Populus adjacent soil microbial communities from riparian zone of Yellowstone River, Montana, USA - 531 T | ecosystem: Environmental > Terrestrial > Soil > Riparian zone | place: USA: Montana...
GTTGATGTCCACAATGTCTGCGCCCATACCCTCGACAATGCGGGCGGCGTCCGCCATGACCGCCGGGTCGCCCCCGAAGATTTGCACGGACACCGGACGCTCTTCCTCGGTGTATTCGGCGTACTCCAGCGTCCGGTCGATACCGCGAACCAGACCCTCTGAACTGACCATCTCGGTCACGACGAGGCCGCATCCGCCTTTACGCTTGACCAGTCTCCGGAAGGCGGTGTCGGTCATGCCCGCCATGGGGGCAAGACCGACCGGATGCGCCAACGTCAGGTTGCCGATCTTCAATTCCGCGCCATCCGCTTCTGATAGATCTCGCGGTAGCGATCGTCCTTCCACTCGATGACTGCCTGCGCGCGGAGGCGGGTGAGCAATTTCTTTGTCTGAGGCTCGATCCGTTCGGACTTGATGGCCGCGTCGACCTGCGGACGGACGGTCGCGAACGGCCTGACTTGAGGCACGGTGCGGGCTTCAATCTTGAAGACCTGGTAGCCTTTCGGGCCTTTTACCGGGGGCGTAATTGCGCCGGCCTGCAAAGTCCCAATCGCGTCCTTGAGCGCCGGCGCCAGGTCGTCGAGGTTGTAGGCTGGCAACAAACCGCCGGCCGCCTTACTCGGCGCTTCTGAGTTCTCGGTCGCCAGCTGGGCGAAATCCTCGCCCTTGACCGCGCGTTCCCGTAAATCCTCGATCTTCTTGCGCGACGCTTCGTCACTGACGGGACTGATCATTTCCTTGCCGTTGATTACCACGGTCGGGATTGCCACATAGAGCTCGCGCAGCGTCACCATTGCAGGCGATAGGAACTGCTCTTTGTGCGCCTCATAGTACTGGCGCTGCTCTTCCTGGGTAATCATCATGCTCGGGCCAATTTCGTGCTGCTGAACCGAGTTGATCATGTACGCACGTTCGAACCGCTGCCGGAGCTGCTCGACGGTCATGTTCTCCTGAGTCATGAGTTCTCTTTTGAACATTTCATCGTCGAGACGGTTGTCTTTTTTCAGTTTGTCGACGTACTGCTTGAACTGTGAGTCGTCGAACTTCACACCCATCTCCCGAGCTCGCTGCACGAGCAACAGATCGTCGACGGCACTAACCAGCAAGTCGGGCGTGACCCTGTCGAGTTCAGCCTGAATGCCCACATCTGACGATGCGGACTTCCCTTGGTCACGCAATGTGTCGATCTGCCGTTGCGTCAATTCCGACTGAGTGAAAATCTCGCCGTTGACGCGGACGATGACCCGCTCGATGATGACGCTTTTCTCCTGCGCCAGGATGGCTGGCCCTGCTAGGACGACAAGCCACACGCCAACGAGCGACAAGACCTTCTTCATGAACTCACTCCTGACCCTGGCTCTAAGGGTCTGACTCTCTACAGGTTAGCCTGTGACCATAGACTCGCTCAACTGCCCCAGTACGCTCGCCAGCCGTGCGAACAAGCCGCCAGGCGCCGCTGGATCGAAAGGTTTCTCTGCAAGAACCTGATCCCGCGAAAACCCTGGCGCCACCTCTGATGAGGCCCTGGCTGTCCACCACGACCCCGCGTCTTCGTCGGAGGGCCGGCCCGGCTTCGGACCTGGCGCCAGTCCGGATCGCGCCGATCCCGCACCCGCGGCAAGCCGAGGCCTGCCCGGATGCGCTTCTTCCGGGGCCGCCTTCTCGGGCCGGGTGAGATCGAGCCTCAACGTAGCAGGCGGCGCCAGGGTCAGGTCTCCGCGCGCTTGAATCAGGTGACCCAGCATCGCAGGGTCGACCTTGGCGTCTTGCCTGAACCTTAAGACCACGGTTGTGCCCTCACGGTCGAGCGTTTCAATCCCCAACTGGTCCGAGAGAAGTCGAATCCGGGCGTACTCCGCAAGGTTGTGAACCGATTGGGGCAACGGCCCATAGCGATCCTGCAGTTCTTCGAGCACACGGGGCACCTCATCCAGGTGTCGAGCGCTCGCGAGACGGCGGTAGACCATCAGTCGTTGGTTCATGTCGGGCACGTAGGCCTCCTCGACACGCAGGTTCAGCTTCAGATTGACCGCAGCCCGTCGCTCGTCTTCCAGGTCTTCGCCCTTGAGTTCCCGAATCGTCTGCTCGAGGAGGGTGACGTACATATCGAAGCCGACGGCTTCAATATGCCCGCTCTGCTGACCGCCAAGGAGGTTGCCGGCCCCTCGGATCTCGAGATCGAGGGCCGCAATGCGAAACCCGCTACCGAGGTCGCTGAACTCACGAATCGCGGCGAGGCGCCGGCGGGCCACCGGCGAAAGCGTCTGTTCGGCCGGAATCAGCAGGTAGGCGTAGGCACGCCGGTCGGCCCTGCCCACCCGACCGCGGAGCTGATAGAGCTGCGAGAGGCCGTAGCGATCGGCACGATTGATCACAATCGTGTTGGCGTTGGGAATGTCGAGACCGTTTTCGACAATCGTGGTCGCCACCAGGACGTCGAATGCGTGGCCGACAAAGTCGACCATGACCTTCTCGAGTGCTTCCTCGCTCATCTGCCCGTGCCCGACGGCAACGCGCGCCTCGGGGACCAACCGCATGACGAGGTTCGCCATCGAGTGAATGGACTCGACCCGGTTATGAACAAAGTACACCTGGCCGCCGCGTTCCAGTTCGGTGCGGATCGCCTTCGCGATAATCTCCGTCTCGAACCGGACAACCTGTGTTTGGATCGCCAGCCGGTCTCGAGGCGGTGTTTCGATCACAGACATGTCGCGAATACCCACGAGCGACATGTTCAGCGTTCGCGGAATTGGTGTCGCGGTCATCGTCAGGACGTCCACCTTTTTGCGAAGCTGTTTGATCTTCTCCTTGTGCGAAACGCCAAACCGCTGCTCCTCGTCGACGACGAGCAGTCCTAGATCGCGAAAGCGAACGTCAGCCGACAGCAGTCGGTGCGTGCCCACAATGATGTCGATTTGACCGCGGCCGAGGTCGGCGAGGACCGCCTTCTGATCCTGCTTGGTCCGGAAACGGCTGATCATGTCCACCCGAACCGGGAACCCCGCGAAGCGCTCCCTCAGTGTTCGCAGGTGCTGAAACGCAAGAACCGTGGTGGGTGCGAGGAACGCGACCTGCTTCCCGTCGATGACCGCCTTGAATGCTGCACGCATCGCGACTTCGGTCTTGCCGTACCCGACATCCCCACAGAGCAGCCGGTCCATCGGCGTCGGTGACTCCATGTCGCGGGTGATGTCGGCGATGGCCGTTTGTTGATCGACCGTCAGGTCGTACTCGAAGGCATCAGCGAACTCGTCCTGCCAGTGCGAGTCCGAACTGAAGGCGTGGCCCACGACGGCTTTTCGCGCAGCGTAGAGCTTCAGGAGCTCCTCCGCCATGTCGCGCATGGCCTTCTTGACGCGCGACTTGGCCTTTTCCCACGTCGTGCCACCCAGTCGATCAAGCGCCGGGGCAGCGCCTCCCGTGTACTTCTGGACAAGGTCGAGCCGCTCGAGCGGGACGAACAGCTTGGCGTCGTCCGCATAGCGCAGCTCCATGAACTCCTGCGGTTCGCGCCCCGGGCCGAGGTCGAGCCGTTTCAGACCGACGAAGCGGCCAATCCCGTTGTCGATGTGCACGACGAGGTCGCCGACCTTCAAATCGCGGAAATCCGAGATGAAGGTTCGGGTCGCAGACCGCCGTCGCTCGTGAACGCGGCGCTCTTCCTCAAAGAGATCCGCTTCGGCGAAGACGACCAACTGTCCCTGCGGCAGGTGAAAGCCTCGCGAGAGGACGCCGGTTGTCACGAGAACCGCTGCGTTGGACAAATCGTCCGCATCGCGAACGGGACGAGCCCGGACCTCATAATCCGAGAGGAGCTCAATCGTCCGGTCGGCCCGGCCCTGCGATGCAGCCACAAACACGACGGTGTCGCCGCGATCGCGCGCTTTGCGCACTTCGGCGGCCCAATCGCCGATGCGGCCACGGTATTCCTGAGCGGGCACTGTCGAGACATGCGCCGCGTCTGTCGCGTCCTCAATCGCCAACTGGCTAACGCGATGACCGCTCTCGAGCCATGCGGACAGCTCGTCCCAGGTTACTGCCACGTCTTCATACTTGGCAGGCGCACGGCCGTCACTGTTTACGGCGCTGGCCGACGACCGCCATTGGGCCTCCAGCGTCCGTCCGCGTTCATCTATGTCGTCGAGTTCGAAGACTGTGACGGCCGCGCCCGCGCGGCGTACGTAGTCGACCACGGTGGCAGAGCGGTCCAGCGTAACGTCGTCGTCAGGCGGTCCGTCGGTGGGCAGCAACTCGCGCTGTGGACTGATGACCACCCGGTCGATCGCGGCCAGGGAGCGTTGAGTCGATCCGTCGAAGCGGCGAATCGATTCGATCATGTCACCGATAAATTCGAGGCGCACGGGCGTGCTCTGCGCCGACGGAAAGAAATCGACGACGCCTCCGCGAACGCAGAACTCACCGTGCTCGTCGACCGGATCCTCGCGCACGAACCCTGCCGTCCCCAGGCGCTCCCCCAGCTCGTGTGGTGAGATCTCCACGCCGATCGACAGGCTCAGGCCTGCGGCGGCCAGCCTGTCTGCGGCGCTCAGGCGGACAAGGAGTGCGCGCGCGGAGGCAACGACGATTCGCGCGGTGCCAGTGGCGAGCCCGTACAGCGCTCGCGCACGGGTGGACATGACCTCGAGATGAGGCTCGATGGATCGGAACGGATCGACTTCCTGCGAGGGGAATGCCAGGACGAGATCGGAGACCTCGGCGTCCGACGCTCCGAGAGCGGCCGAGAGGAACAGGCACGCGTCGGCGGCTGTCTGTTCCGCGTCGGCGTCGGTCGGCACCACCACAAAGAGAGGTGTTTCTCTGCACGCAACGGCGATGTGAAACGCGAGCGCCGCTGGGGTGAGTCCGGTGAGACGCCGGAGCGGCCGGTCCAGTCCGGCACGACCCGCGGCGGACTTGATCAGCGATCGGAATGCCAACGAAGACGACGAGCCGATCATGCGCCTCGTGCTAGCGCGAAGGCCGTGCCCCGGCGCTTCGCTGGATCCCGGCGACAATCGCCGTCGTCGACCACCCCGGCTCGACCGCCACTCTCACAACGCGTCCGCCGCGAGCCTCGACGGTGTCACGCCCGACGATCTGATCCGCGGGCCAATCGGCTCCCTTGACGAGAACGTCAGGTTGGATTTCCTTGATGATAGCGGCCGGGGTCGGCGCGTCGAAGACGGCGACACCATCGACACACGCGAGCGCGGCCAGGATTTCCGCGCGTTCTCGTTCCGGCGTGAACGGACGCGCGTCGCCCTTGTTGGTGCGAACCGACCGGTCCGAGTTGACACCGACGACGAGGACATCGCCCTCGGCGCGTGCGGCTTGGAGGTACCTCACGTGGCCGGGGTGCAGCAGATCGAATACGCCGTTGGTGAACACAATCCGGCGGCCCGAACTTCTTTCAGCGGCAGCGAAGCGAGCGAGGTCTTCGGCAGTCAGGACGGCCACGGTGCGCCTCAGGGCTTGAGCCGGTATGTCACCGTCGGCGAGAAGATCCACCGATGACGCGGGCGGTAGACCCCCACATCCTTGAGTCGGGACTTGACGCGGAATGTATACAGGAGCCGATGGTAGTCGTAGGGGGCACCGTCGCGCTTGTGAACGGCCACGTCCAGCTTATAAGTACCCTCGACGAGCTCCAACGCCTCGATGTGGAAGTCTACCTGGGCGTCGGCGGCGACCGCGAGAGAGTCGTACTCCTCGATGTCGGTGTTGGTGCCATAGACGCACAGGCCTTCGGCATTGAAAATGCCAACCCCGAAGACGACGTCGGTCACTGGCGCCATCGCGCGGACTGCGAGCCGGACGGTCACCGCTTCGCCCGTATGAAAGATGTGTGTCGGCTGCTGCGCATCGCCGATAAGGCCCACATCAGAAATCTGGACCTGCCCCGACCCCCATCGTCCCTCCGGTACCTGCGCCATGTCCACTGCGGAGGAGGTGACCTCGACCGGACCCTCAGCCGCGTGGACGGCACCGCCACTCTCGCGTTGCACTCGCGCGTCGCCCGCCGACAGCAGCCGTTCCTCCTGGCGCTCCACGTCGGTGACGTAAGCGCCAATCACGCGTTTCGGATCGCCCACGCCACGCTTCTCGCCCCGGTCGAGCCACAGCGCTTCGTCGCAGAACCGCTCCACCATGCCGAGTGAATGCGTGACGAGCAGGATGGTCTTGTTCCGCCGTTTGAACTCAGCAAACTTGTCGAGGCACTTGTGCGTGAATCCTTCGTCGCCGACGGCCAGTACTTCGTCGACGAGCAGGACCTCGGGATCGACGTGAATCGCCACCGCAAACCCGAGGCGCATGTACATCCCAGACGAGTACGTCTTCACCGGCGCATCGATGAAGTCGGTCAGCTCGGCGAATTCAACAATCTCGTCGAACCGTTGCTGGACCTCGCGGCGCGACAGGCCCAACATGATGCCGTTGATGAAGACGTTCTCGCGGCCAGAAATCTCGGGGTGGAAACCGGCGCCAAGTTCGATCAACGCGGAGATACGTCCCTGCACGCGGACCGTGCCGCTTGTCGGTTTGGTGATGCCGGCCACAAGCTTGAGGGCCGTGCTCTTACCGGATCCGTTCCGGCCAATCACGCCCAGGGTCTGACCCCGAGGCACGGAAAAGGAGACACTGCGCAGTGCCGGAAAGGTCTCCTGCGGCCGCAGGTCACGCAGAATGCTCCGGCGCAGCAGCGCGCTCTTCAGCGTGGAGAACTGCCGGCCCCCATAACGGCGGTAGATCTTCGTGACGTCAGTCAGTTCGATCGCCGGTGTCATACGACCTCGGCAAAGGAGTCGCGCAGCCGGTCAAAAAGCCAGTAGCCGCCAAGGAAGAGCGCCCCCGAAGCAGCTCCAACGGCAAGCAGCCACCAGACGTGACCGAAGGACGAGCCTGGTCCGGCACCGTGAAAAAAGAGGATCTCCTGGTAGGACACCGCGAGATGAAAGAACGGGTTCACATTGAAGAACCACATATGGTCCTTCACGGTGGGCATGGCGTACGAGTAGATGATCGGCGTCGAGAAGAACCAGAACGTCAGGAGATTTCCCAGCAGCTCACGGATATCCCGAAAGTGTACCGCGAGGGCCGAGAGCGCGAGCGCCAGCGCCAACGTGAAGATCAACTGCACCAGGACGACGACCGGAAACCACGCGAGGTCGTTCCAGTCCGGGAAGTGGTGAAACCAGATCATGAACCCGGCGAGAATCAGCAGACCCAAAACGAAGTGCACCAGATTGGAGAGCACACTGACAATCGGCAGGACCTCGGCGGGAAACAGCACTTTCTTGATGAGGTTGCCGCCGCTGATGAGCGAGCCGGTCGCCTCGAGGAGAGACGCCGAGAACCACGTCCACGGCAACAAGCCGCTGAACATGAAGACCGCGAACGGCTTGAGCGCCAGGTCCTGATTCTGCAGAATCTTTTCAAAGACAAACGAGTAGATCGTGAGCAGCATCAGCGGGTTCACGAAGGACCAGAAAAACCCGAGGACCGAGCCGCGGTAGCGGGCCTTGAGTTCGCGCGCCACGAGACTCTGGATCAGCCCGCGATAGCGTACGAGCGCCCCGAGATTACGCCACATCGGCTCTTAGAATCGCGACGGTGATGTTGTCCGGACCGCCGGCAGCATTCGCAGCGTCCACCAGCGCCTGGCAGGTTGATTCGAGTGAGCTTTCCTGGCTGAGCAGTTCTTCGACGCGTGCCTGTGGAACGACACCGGACAACCCGTCCGAGCACAGGAGTAGCCGATCGCCATTCTGTACGTCGAGCGTGGCGATATCCACCTGTGGATCATCGCCGCCGGCAAGGGCCCGGGTGACGACATTCCGCCACGGATGCTGGCGCGCATCTGACTCGGTCAGAATCCCGGCGCGTACGCGGTCGCCGACCCAGGAGTGATCGAGGGTCAGTTGTTCGAGCGCACCGTTTCTCCAACGGTAGATTCGGCTGTCACCCACATGGGCAATCACAATGCTGCGATCGCCGACGAGCGCCGCCGATGCTGTCGTGGCCATGCCCCGGAGCGCAGCATCACCGGTCGCGGCTTCCGAGAGGCGACGATTCGCGAGGGTGAACGCCATGCGTAGGCGATTGCCCTCGATGCCATAGGCCGGATCGTAGGCGGGCCACTCATCCAAGTCGGTAGCCTGCCGCGTCCGCTCGATGAAGGATTCGATCGTATCGACGGCAAGGCGCGAGGCCACCTCCCCTGCGGCGTGTCCACCCATACCGTCGGCCACGAGATACAGGCCAAGGTCGGCACGGATGCAGTACGCGTCTTCGTTCTGATCCCGTCGGAGCCCGGGGTGCGACGCTGCCGCCGAGGCAATGCGCAGCATCACGTCAGCGAGCGCGGTGCTGGCGAATGACGTCTAGGCGTGTAATGGCTCGCATGAGTGCGACGCGCGCGCGTTCGGCGTCGAGATCCACGGCCGGGACTCTCGAGAGACGTTCTTCGGCGCGGCGTTTGGCGGCTTCGGCTCGCGCGGCGTCGATGTCTTCAGCCCGTTCAGCGACTTGAGCCAGGATCGAGATGCGATCGGGCAGCACTTCCGCAAAGCCACCGTCGACGAACGCGAACACCTTGACGGGTCCCTTGCGGTACCACATCTGTCCGGTCTTGAGCGCGACGAGCAAGGGAGCGTGCCCAGGGAGAACGCCGAAGTAGCCTTCCTCCCCCGGCAATTGCGCCTCGTCCACGTCGTCGTGAATGATGGCCCGCGCCGGAGTGACGAACTCGAGCCGCAGGTGCGTCGGAAGCGTCATCGCTACTGCTGCGTCCTCGCGCGTTCGATGACCTCGTCGATGCCACCCGCCAGATAGAAGGCCTGCTCAGGAATGTCGTCGTGCTGCCCGTCTACGATCGCCTTGAAGCCGCGGACCGTATCAGCGATGGGGACGTACTTTCCTTTGTAGCCGGTGAACTGTTCGGCGACAAAGAACGGCTGCGAGAGGAATTTCTGAATCTTGCGCGCGCGCGAGACGGTGAGCTTGTCGTCCTCAGACAGCTCATCGATGCCGAGAATCGCGATGATGTCCTGCAGGTCCTTGTACCGCTGGAGAATCTGCTTGACCGCCCGCGCCACCGCATAGTGCTCCTGGCCGATGATGCGGGGATCGAGAATCCGCGAAGATGAGGCGAGCGGATCGACGGCCGGGTAGATGCCGAGCTCGGCGATCGCGCGCGAGAGGTTGGTCGTGGCGTCGAGGTGGGCAAACGTCGTCGCGGGTGCCGGGTCGGTGTAGTCGTCGGCAGGCACGTAAATCGCCTGGACGGACGTGATCGAGCCTTTGCGCGTCGAGGTGATGCGTTCCTGCAGCTCGCCCATCTCAGTCAGCAGCGTCGGCTGATAGCCGACGGCCGATGGCATGCGGCCGAGCAGTGCCGACACCTCGGAACCGGCCTGCGTGAACCGGAAGATGTTGTCGATGAAGAGCAGCACGTCCTTGCCTTCGGCATCCCTGAAGTACTCGGCCACGGTCAGCGCCGACAACGCAACCCGCAAGCGCGCGCCAGGTGGCTCGGTCATCTGGCCGTACACAAGAGCCGCACGCGACTTCGAGGGATCCTGCGGGTCGATGACGCCGCTTTCCTGAAATTCGAGCCAGAGGTCGTTGCCCTCACGGGTGCGCTCACCTACGCCGCCGAAGACGGAGACGCCGCCGTGCTTCATGGCGATGTTGTTGATGAGCTCCATGATGATGACGGTCTTGCCAACGCCGGCGCCGCCGAAGAGACCAATCTTGCCTCCCTGCAGATACGGCTCGAGCAGGTCGATGACCTTGATGCCGGTCTCGAACATCCTGAGCTCTGTCGACTGCTCCTCGAGCGAAGGCGCCGGGCGGTGAATAGGCCAACGCTCTTTGGAGTTCACCGGACGATCTGGAAAATCGACGGGCTCTCCGAGAACGTTCAGGACGCGTCCGAGCGTCTCCGGACCGACAGGCATCGTGATCGGAGAACCCGTGTCCTCCGCCATCATCCCGCGCTGTAGGCCGTCGGTCGGCTTCATGGCCACCGTGCGCACGCGGTTCTCGCCCAGGTGCTGTTCCACCTCGACAATGATTTCGACCGACTGCGACCCGGCCTGGCCCGTGACGCGCACGGCGTTATAGATCGGCGGCAGCTCACCGCCCTCGAACTCGATATCGACGACCGGTCCGATGACCTGGACGACCTTGCCGACCTTGGTTGCTTCAGCCACTGCCATGTGTGCTCTCTCGATTCAGTAAAACGGTGGAGGCGTCTCAGAGCGCCTGGGCGCCGGAGACGACCTCGATGATTTCACGCGTGATTGCTGCTTGTCTGAGCTTGTTCATATAGAGAGTCAGCGCCTCGATCATGTCCGACGAATTGCGCGTCGCTGCATCCATCGCGGTCATTTGCGCCGCGAAGAATGCGGCGTTCGACTCGAGCAACGCACGCAACACCTGCGCCACGACGAGCCGCTGCAGGAGGACATCCAGAATCCGCTCCGGCGATGGCTCGAACAGATACTCGGTGGCCGGCTCCGCCGCCGTCTCCGGCGCCAGCGGCAGGAGTTGCTCGACGACGAGGTGCTGCTGCATCACCGACTTGAATTCGTTGTAGATGATGTGGACGCTGTCGACGCGGCCTTCGACGAAATCGCTGACCGCGGGCGCGGCAATCGACTCGGCGTCAGCGAACGAGATGACCTTCGGGAGGTTCACATAATCGAACCGGATCGGCAGGCCTCGCCGGCGGAAGAAGTCCCGACTCTTGCGGCCGACCAGACCGAGCGAGACGGGCCGGCCGCCGCTGTCGCGAAGGAACGCGCCGGCAGCCTTGATGACATTGGTATTGAAGCTGCCGCACAGTCCACGGTCCGAGGTCATCACGATGACCAGAGCTGGGCCTGAGTTGACCCCCGCGCGGCGCACGAGCAATGGATGAGCTGACTGATCCACGCGCGATGCGATACTCGCCAGCACGTGGCGGGCTTGCTTGGCGAAGGGGCGCGTCGCAATCACCCGCTCCTGGGCGCGCCGGAGTTTTGAGGCGGCCACCATCTTCATGGCCTTGGTAATCTGCTGCGTCGATTTGACGGCGCGAATGCGCCGGCGCATGTCAATCAATGAGGGCACGGGTTGGTCCCCTTGGTCCGCGACCTAGGCGGCGGCGCTCGACGCACTGAAGTCGCGGCCGAATTCGTCCAGCGCCGTCTTCAATGCAGCCTTGAGATCGTCATCCAGAATCTTCTTTTCAGCGATGGTCGAGAGCGCCGTCGGATGCCGGGTCTCGAGGAACCGATAGAGGCCCGTCTCGTACTCGGCGACGCGCTCGACCGCTACTGCGTCCAGGTAGCCGTTGGTGGCGGCAAACACAATGGCGACCTGCCGTTCGACAGGCAGCGGCTCGTATTGCGGCTGCTTCAGAATCTCCGTCAGCCGCTTGCCGCGATTGAGCTGGCGCACCGTTGCCGGGTCGAGGTCGCTGCCAAACTGGGAGAACGCCGCCAGCTCCCGGTATTGCGCCAGATCGAGGCGGAGTGAGCCGGCGACCTGCCGCATGGCTTTGATTTGCGCGGAACCGCCGACGCGCGACACCGAGTTACCGACGTTGATGGCCGGGCGCACGCCCTGGTTGAACAGATCAGCCTCGAGGAAGATCTGGCCATCTGTGATGGAAATCACGTTGGTCGGAATGTAGGCGGACAAATCGCCGGCCTGCGTCTCGATGATTGGGAGCGCGGTCAGCGAGCCGCCGCCAAGCGACGAGTTCAGTTTCGCGGCCCGCTCGAGAAGCCGTGAGTGCAGGTAAAACACGTCGCCGGGATAGGCCTCGCGACCGGGCGGCCGACGCAACAAGAGAGAAATCTCACGGTACGACTGTGCATGCTTTGACAGGTCATCGTAGACACAGAGGGCATGGCGGCCCGTGTCACGGAAGTGCTCGCCAATCGTGCATGCCGAATAGGGGCTGATGTAGAGCAACGGCGCGGGGTCGGATGCCCCCGCCGCCACGACGATGGTGTACTCCATCGCGCCGGCTTCATCGAGGGTCTTGACGACCTGCGCGATCGTTGACTGCTTCTGGCCAATCGCGTTGTAGATGCAGATGACCCCCAGGCCCTTCTGATTGATGATCGTATCGACCGCGACGGCTGTCTTTCCCGTCTGCCGGTCACCGATGATGAGTTCACGCTGGCCGCGGCCGATGGGCACCATGCCGTCGATGGCCTTCAGGCCGGTCTGCAGTGGCTCCCTCACGGGCTGGCGGTCAACGACGCCGGGGGCGAGCCGCTCGATCGGCAGTTGTGTCGTGGCCCCAATCGGGCCCTTGCCGTCGATTGGCTGGCCGAGCGCGTTGACGACGCGGCCGA
>Ga0190274_10001870_pt1 | contig 12349 bp, 28 predicted proteins | sample Popmic531T_FD_133002 | JGI IMG/M metagenome (GOLD analysis project Ga0190274, IMG submission 133002) | Populus adjacent soil microbial communities from riparian zone of Yellowstone River, Montana, USA - 531 T | ecosystem: Environmental > Terrestrial > Soil > Riparian zone | place: USA: Montana...
GCGTCCACCCCCGACGCCCCGTCGCTGACCGACCGCGAGCGCGCGCTGCTGGAGGAGATCCGCTCCGGCGGGGCCGCCGCCCGGCTGGCCCAGGCCGCCGCCGAGGACGTGACCGGCGTCAAGCCTACGACGGGGCATCACCGTGAGCGCTAGTACCAGCGCGCCGCGCCTGTACCCGCTGGCCACGGTCTACCGCCGCCCGCGCGTGCTCGACGAGCCCGCCGCCGACCACCAGCGGTCCGTTCTCTCGTGGCTCGAGCCGGAGCCGCTGGCCGAACCTGCCGCCGCGCGCTCCCAGCCTGCCAGGGCGCACCGCCGGGGCAACGCGGCGTCCGTGCCGCGCTACGCCGTCGTCCGGGCGTACGTCGTCGGCGGGTCCGCCGGTCCGACCTGGGTGGTCGAGGTCCTCGCGCGCGGCGTGACGCCGCTGGCCGGCGTCCAGCTCGTCGACGGCCTGCGGGCGCTGCGCGCCTCCGGGGAGAACCGACCGTGACGCTGCGCCGGCGCCCGCGCTCGCTGGGCTACACGACCGCCTCCGGCCAGGACGCGCTCTGGCAGACGCTGCGCCTGGTCGCCGAGGGTAGGACCAACCACAGCATCGGCGTCGAGCTGGGCGTCAGCGAGAACACCGTGAAGTCCCGGCTGCGGGCGATACTGCGCGACCTGAAGGCGCGCGACCGCGCGCACGCCGTGGCCGTCGGCATGCGCCGGGGCCTGATCGACGGCGCGTTCCACCACCGGGACTGCGCGTCGTACCGGCCGCAGCCCTGCGACTGCGGTGCCGTGGAACGCGACGTCGAGGACGAGGAGGAACCGTGACGGTCATCGTGCGTAAGCCCACGCTGTGCGACGTCTGCGGTCACATCGTGATCGCCGGCAAGTGCACCAACTCGAGGTGCGGCGCGAAGGCGACCCCGCCGCCACAGGAACCGACCCGACGCAAGCCGGACGAGGAGTGACCGTGACCCACCGCAACCCCGTCGCGCACGTCACCGTGAACCACGCGTGGCGGCTGACCGTTCGACCCGTGCCGCCGGCCGAGCGGTCCGCCGACCTGGCGCTGCTGCGCGCCGCGCTCGGGCTGCCGTCCGACACCGAGGTCCGGTGGTCGGCGTGCCGCTAGATCCCGGCCGGCACCGCCGGAACCCAGACGGGCTCGACCGCGTCCTACTGGTCGCCGCGACCGCCGTCATCCTGCTGGCGTGCGCCCTCATCGTGCTGGCCGTCGTGACCGCGTAGCACGACGACCGTGCCGCTGACCGGTACGCTACGACCGTTCGACCGTGACCGAGACCGAGGAGAGAGTACCGTGAGAGCTTCCACCGGACTAACCGTCGTCGACCGCGTGGCGTTCCGCGCCGCCGTGCGCCGCCTAGACCGCGTCGTGCCGCGCTGGCGCGAGCGCGTCGACCCGGACCGCCTGGACATGATGTGCGCCGACCGCTGCGTGCTGGGCCAGGTGTTCGGCGACTACGGCGTGGGCCTGACCGTGCTGGAGCGCGCGCTCGCACCGGACCTGCACGACCGCGCGTTCGGTGCCGACTTCCCGGCCGCGCCGTGGCTCGCCGAGCTGACGAACCGGCCGAGCCGCCCGGTCGACGACCGCGACCCGGTCGGTGCGGCGTGACGCCCCCGCCGGTCGTCGCCGTCGACGTCGCGGCGCACCGCGCCGCGTGGCTGACCGCGCTGCGCTCCGGCGACTACGCCCAGGCCCGGGGAGCGCTGCGGATCGGCAGCGGTTTCTGCTGCCTCGGCGTGGCCGAGGACGTCCGAGGTGCCACCTGGTACGCGCTGGACACCGACGAGCGCACCAGCGTGGACCACGTCGGGACGCACGCCGTCCAGCTCGGCGACGACTGCGACGGCGTAGCCTTCACCGAGGGCACGCAGCTGACCGCCGCTGGTGTCGCGTGGCTCGGCCTGGCGGCGCCCAGCCCGTTCGTCGTCGTGCGCGTCGCGGCCGAGGACTTCGACGACGACTTCGACACCGACCTCGACTACGACTGCGAGGAGCAGCCGGTGCGCTGGCGCGCCCGGACGCTGGCGGAGCTGAACGACGGCGGGTGGTCGTTCGCCGAGGTCGCCGACGCGGTAGCGGACCAGCCGGCCGACTGGACCGGCGGTCAGAACCAGGCGCGCGACCTCGCGGCGGCCCGCAACGCGGAGGCGTCGTGACGTCGCCGCTGGACGTCGACGCACCGCCGCGCCCGCTGACCGCTACCGAGGTCGCCGTCATGCGCGCCGCGCTGGAGCACGTCGTGAGCCACCCGGACGAGCACGACCAGGAGACCTGGGGGCTGCGCTACGACCGCGAGGTCGTCTACGACGACGCCTACGACCGGCCCGTGCCGGCCTGCCGCACCGTGTTCTGCCTGGCGGGGCACGCGGCGGTGACCGTGCTGGGCGCGCGGCCGGTCTGGGCGTACGTGGCCCCGGACGGCGACGCGCGCGGCAGTCTGCAGGGCGTCGTCCCACCGGGCGAGTCGTTCCGGCGCGACGTCGAGCGCTACGCGCGCGAGTCGCTGGGTCTGACGTTCCACCAGGCCAACCAGCTGTTCAGCGGCAGCAACTCGCTGCGGCGCGTCGCCGAGCTGTGCTACCTGTACTCGGACGGGCGCGTCGACCTGCTGGACCGGCTGCCCGCGCCGACCGCGCGCGACGTCGGCGTCGAGCGCGAGGTCCGCCTGGTGACGGAGGACCACGCGCGGCTCGACCACGAGCGCTGGCTCGCCGACCGTGCGTAGCTGGCTCCGCCGGTTCCGCTGGCTCCACGCGCTGGCGTTCCTGCAGTTCTGCGCCGCCGCGTGGAGCCTACCGGTGAACGTCGACCGGACCGTGACGTTCGTACTGGCCGGCGTCGTGCTGCTGCTCGTCGACGAGGACGTGCAGGTACGCCGCCGCGTGGCCCGGCTCGAACGCCGGGTCCACGACCTAAGCGTAGATCGAGACCGAGACGAGGAGACCGACCGACCGTGACCACAACCATGAACCCCGACGTCAAGCAGCTCTGGCTGACCGCGCTGGAGTCCGGCGAGTTCCGGCAGGGCCACTGCAACCTGGCGTACGTCGACACGGGCGGCAAGACGTGGCACTGCTGTCTCGGCGTACTCTGCGAGCTGGCCGTCCGCGCCGGCGTGCTGCCGGCGCCCACGTCTACCGTGGGCTTGCTGGGCCGCGAGCTGCTCACCTACAACGACTCCACCAAGTTCCTGCCGCTGGCCGTCGAGCGCTGGGCCGGTCTGGAGGGCTCCGGCGGCAACCCGCTGGCCGGCGACCGGACGCTCGCGTTCCTCAACGACGAGCGCAAGGCGTCGTTCGCCGAGATCGCCAGGGCCATCCGGGAGACCCTGTGAGGAGCGACGTCCGCGAGCTGTGGGTCGCCGCGCTGCGCTCCGGCCGGTTCCGCCAGGGCCCGGGTAAGCTGACCGTCGTGGTCGGGCAGCTCGACGACTCGACCGCCGAGTTTCACTGCTGCCTCGGCGTCCTGTGTGAGCTGGCGCGCGAGGCGGGCGTCACCGTGAACGTCCGCGAGACCGGCGAGCCGGTTCGCCGGGTGCGCGACTACGACGGGCAGCCGAACTTCCCGCCGGCCAGCGTGCTCGAGTGGGCGGGGCTGCTCGAGCGGAACCCCAGCGTCCGCTACGAGGACCGGATCGTGACGCTGGGCGTGCTCAATGACGAGGTCGGCGCGTCGTTCGCGACGATCGCCCAGCTCGTCGAGGAGCAGCTGTGACCGCGCGCCGCCGACCAACCGGCAAGGCCGAGCGCCGCGACCGCGCGGCGCTCGGTCGGCTCTGGGCGCTGCTGTACCGGTCGGTGCGGCGAACAGCGGTGCGGACGGACCAGCTGCACGCGTGCGTGAACACGCTGTCCAACCAGGTCGACCGGTTGCAGGACTACGTCGTCTCGCTGGTTCGCGAGGTGGACGTCCTGCGCGCCCGGCTCGAGGACGCGGGACTCGTCGAGGAGGGGGAGGGCCGGCCGTGACGGCCGCGCGCGGACGCCACCTGACGCGTGACACGCCCGGTCGCCGGTTGACGGCTCACCAGCTGGTCGTGCTGCGGTTCCTGTCGCACGGCTACGAGTACGCGCGGATAGCGGTGCGACTGGGAATCGGCGTCGACACGGTCAAGTCCCACGTTCGCGCGCTCTACCGCCGGCTCGGCGTCAACAACTCGGGGCACGCCGTGCGCGTCGGCATGGAGCGCGGGCTGCTGCGGCCGTTCGAGGCCGAGCCGACCGACGACGAGCTGCCCGCGCCGCGCCGCCGGTACCTGGGAGCGCGGTTCGTCGCTGACGACGAGGAGGAGTTCGATGGCACGCGGTGACCCGATCGTCGGCTTCCGGCACGGAACGACTCCCGGCTGGCACCGGCACCAGACGCTGCGCGAGCCGCCGTGCGACGCGTGCACGGCCGCGAAGGCGGCGTACGACGCGCGCCGCCGCGAGCGGCCCGGCGTCCTGGAGCAGGCCCGGCTGCGGTCGCGCGCGCAGCACCGCGCGCTTAAGCGGCTGAGCAAGATCTACCCGGACGTGTACCAGCTGCTCTACGAGGAGGAGAAGCGCCGCGTCGAGCGCGAGGAGGCGGGCGACGATCCCGGCCGCTAGTACGCTGCGCCGCGTGGTAGACGACCAGCACAAGTTAATCACAGGTTACCGCGACCTCACCGTCGACGAGATCCGCGTGATGAACCTGATCAAGTCCCTGGAGCGCGAGTTCGGCGAGCTGTGGCAGCAGGTCCGCGACGACGTACCGGACGCGGACCCGCGCTGCCTGAGCGTCGCTAAGACCACCGCGCAGGACGCGTTCATGTGGTTCGTCCGCGCGGTCACGCGACCCGAGGACCCGTTCGAGCGTCGAGTAGGTGGCTAGAGAAGGAGCTGACGACCGTGAGCGTTACCACCCGAACACCGGAGATCATCGAGGTCGAGCTGCTGCGCGCGGGCGACCGCTCGCAGCCTCGCGTTGTGCCGACCGGCTACGCCGCGCTGGAGTTCACCGGAGCGAACGAGACGTTCACGTACACGGTGACGACCGGCACGATGCGTCGCATGCTCGAGCACGCACTGAGTCAGCTGGACGCGTAGTGGTCCGCATGCTGGTCAACGTGCACGACCGAGCGCTCTGCGCCGGCTACCCGTGCTGCGTTCACAACCCGACCGAGACGGCCGTGACCTACGGCTGGCGGCAGCACTGGCGGTCCGACCGCCAGCTGATGGAGCGGCTGTGCCGTCACGGCGTCGGCCACCCGGACCCGGACCACCTGGACTACGTCCGGCGGTCGCGCGGCGACGACGAGGCGTGGGCCGAGTCGGTTCACGGCTGCGACGGGTGCTGTGCGGCTCCCGACGACGGTGATCTTGGTCGGTAGACTGATCTCGTTCCGTCGCGCGCCGCGTCGGCGACGGCCCTCCTCGACACGGCCGCGACGGAACTTCCGACCACTGACCCACGAGAGAAGGAGCAGAACTGTGAGCTTCACCGAGGCCGACCGCGACCGCTACCTAACCGCGTTCAGCGCCGTTCCGGTCGCCGACAACCCGCTGCCCGAGAACGTCCTCGAGGCGATCCGCGCCGTGCTGGACGAGGCCGTCGACCATCCACCGATCCCGGCGCTGCTGCCGCGCGACTGGCCCCGCCAGGTCGCGGAGCTGTGCGAGCGGCTCGGCGCCTCCGGCTACGCCGAAGACGAGGCGACCCGGTTAGTCGACGGCTGGGTGCTCGCCGCCGCCGACGCGTCCGCTGAGGAGGCCAGGTGACGTCGCGTCGAACGTGGGTCGTCCGGTACGTCGCCGCCACGCTGGCGGCGGTCGGAACGACGTTCGTACTACTGAGCGCGTGCGGCGTCGGTGGCAACAAGTACACCGAGCCGTTCAACGACGCGCCGCGCGGCAGGACGTACTCCAACCCCGTCGACATCATCACGATGCCGGACGGCTTCAACAACCTGGCGACGACGTGCGGACCTGGGCAGATGCGCTACACGTCCATCTACCACAAGGACGGCCCATACGGCGCGACCAGCGTGGTTCACGACCCGTCGTGCCCGAAGTAGCGACGAGTCGTGACGCGATGACGGCCTGGTCCGTTGCTACGATCGCGGCGACGGTTCGACCGTCACGGAACTCTGGACGTTAGGAACGACTGATGACGACCGAACTACTGCTGCCCGACGACGACGAAGCGGGCGAGGTCCGGAGGTGGTACCTTCCGATCAACGACCGGGATGCCGGCGACGTCGAGTACTACCGGACGTACGCGCGGTTCCTCGGTGTTGGGACGTCGCACACGGCGGCGCACTCCTCGGCGGTTCACGCCGAGGGCTACGTACCGAAGGGCACGCGCTGCAACGCGTGTCGCTGGTTCGAGGCGCGCATCTTTCGCGAGCTGGTCCTACCGGACGGCGTCGAGACGCTCGCCAACCTCGAGCACCCCGGCGACGCGCAGCTCGGCAGGTACGTGATGCACTACGCCGGCATGTCGATCGCGCCCGGCGAGGTACCGCTTTACCGGTACGAGACCACGGCGTCACCGTACATGGTCATCGAGTCGATGACCACCCGGCGGTTGACCGACCGAGGCCCCGAGGTGTTCCTCGCTAAGCCGTCCGCGCACGCGCTGGCGGCCTCGGCGGCGTACGACACGGGGCTAAGAGATGCTTATGAGAACAGGGCCGTTTCGTGAGTAACTGTCGAGTAGGATCGAAAAGATGACCGTGCAGTGGGTGAAGGCCAAGTACCTTCGACCGAAGACCGGCGGGCGCTACCGCTCGTCCAGCAACGACAGCGGCACGAAGGGGAAGACGCGCCGCAAGGCGACCGACGCCGAGCGCGCGGCGATGCGCGCGACGCAGCCTCACGTGACGCTGGTGCTGCTGCCGAGCGGTAAGCGTCGATTCGTCCGCGATGCGGTCGGTTAACGCTTGGCACCGGTGACGCCGGTCGCTAGTCTGCTACCAACACCGAAAACCAGCAGTACCTGACAACTGAACAGCGTAGGTCGCGAGCTGACCGTCGGTCGGTTACCCCTTTAAGGTCGCGGTTGCGGGTTCGAGTCCCGTCGTCGGCTAGCGTCGGCGTAGCTCAACTGGCAGAGCGCGTAAACCCGGCTAACACCACCCCGCTCGCGACCTTCCACAAGATTTCGTAGGTCGTCGGTGGTGAGCTGATCGCCGATCGGTTAACCATGCGGAGGTCGAGGTCGCCGGGTTCAAGTCCCGGCCCCGCGCTTCACCGTGCGCGGGTAGCTCAGCGGTAGAGCGCGAAAACCCGGTCAGCACCACCCCGCTCACCACCTCGACGACCTACCGGAGCGAGCTGACTGACGGTCGGTTAACCACACTTCCAATGTGACTCACACCCGGTCGTCGATCCCCCGCTCGCTCCACCTACCTCGGCCCGTCGTCGCGAGCTGAACGGTGGTCGGTTACCACACTGTAAATGTAAGAACACCGGTCACCCCACGCCCCGCTCGCGACCCGCGCCGACTACCAGCCGAACAGGAGTGCCGACCGATGACCCGCGACCCACTGGCGTCGATCTCGACGCGCGCCACCCCGCAGTCCCAGCAGGCCGACCCGCGCCAGGTCGCGAACAGCGCCGGTGGCTTCACGTTCACGCTCGACCCGCTCGCGCAGCTGCGCCGGTTCCTCGTGCTCGGCGTCGCCGGCGGCACCTACTACGTCAAGCCGGCCGAGCTGGCGCTCGAGAACGCGCAGGTCGTCCTCGGACTGACCATGACGCCCGCGACGCACCGGCAGCTCGTGGACACGATCGTCGAGGTCTCCGAGGAGGGCAGCGCGCCGCGTCAGCAGCCGGCGCTCTTCGCGCTCGCCGTCGCGGCGTCCAACGGTGAGGCCGAGGGCCGCCGCTACGCGCTGGACCGGCTGGCGCGGGTCGCGCGCACCGGCACGCACCTGTTCCAGTTCACCGTCTACGTCGAGCAGTTCCGAGGCCACGGGCGTCAGCTCAACCGCGCGCTCGGCGAGTGGTACCTCGGCAGGTCGGTCGAGGACCTGGCGTACCAGGTCGTCAAGTACCGCCGCCGACTGGACTGGACACACCGCGACGTGCTGCGCAAGGCCAGGCCGAAGCGGCCACCGGGCGACGTAACGCGCGGCGAGCTGTTCGACTGGGTCGTCGGTAAGACACCCGTTGGGCTCCAGCTGGACATTCCTCTCGTCACCGACAGCCCGCTGCGGCTCGTCGAGGGCTTCGAGCGCGCCCAGCGCACCACCGATCCGCGCGTCGCCGCGCAGCTGGTGCGCGAGTACCGGCTCTCCTGGGAGATGCTGCCCGACGCCGTGATTAACGCGACCCAGGTCTGGGAGGCGCTGCTCGAGACGGGCGTGCCGCAGACCGCGCTGCTGCGCCAGCTGCCGCGCCTGACGCGCCTCGGCATGCTGACGCCGCTGTCGCCGTGGACGTCGGTCGTCGTGAATCAGCTCGCCGACGTCGAGCGGCTGCGTCGGGCCCGCGTTCACCCGCTGAGCGTGCTGGTCGCGCTGCGCACGTACGCGTCCGGTCGGTCCGACCGGGGCTCGTCGACGTGGCAGCCGTCGCGTCCGATCGTCGACGGTCTGGACGCCGCGTTCTACGCCGCGTTCGGCGCGGTCCAGTCGACCGGTCGCCGACTGCTGCTGGCGCTGGACGTATCGCAGTCAATGGCCGGGTCGCGGATCGTCGACACGCCGCTCACGGCGCGCGACGCGTCCGCCGCGCTCGCGCTGGTCACCGCCTCGACCGAGTCCTCGTACGAGGTCGTCGGCTTCACATCCGGCACCGGTCACCGTGCGATAAGCCGTCGCGACGCCGCGCTGACGCCGCTCGCGATCTCGTCGCGTCAGCGGCTCGACGACGCGCTTCGAACCGTGTCGCACCTGCCGTTCGGCGGCACCGACTGCGCGCTGCCGATGCTGTACGCGCTGGAGCGCAACCTCGAGGTCGACGCGTTCGTGATCTACACGGACAACGAGACCTGGGCTGGGACGATCCACCCGCACGAGGCGCTGCGCCGCTACCGCGACCAGACCGGGATTCCGGCGAAGCTGATCGTCGTCGGCATGACGTCGACCGGGTTCACGATCGCCGACCCGACCGACGCCGGCTCGCTGGACGTCGTCGGCTTCGACACCGGGACGCCGCAGCTGATCTCGAGCTTCGTAAGGGGTGAGGTGTAGTGAACGAGTACCACAAGATCGACACCGTCTTCGAGCGCGACCGGCGGGGACGGATCGTCGAGGGTACGTACGCGAAGCCCGAGTTCGAGTACCTCGCCGACCGCGAGTGGGTGTTCACCGAGAAGGTCGACGGCACCAACGTTCGCCTAACCTACGACGGTTCCGACACGTTCCGAGGCAACGAGCACCTCTACGTCGCCGGTCGCACGGACGCCGCGCAGCTGCCGCCGCACCTGCTTAAGCGACTGGTCGAGATATTGCGAGCCGCTCCGTTGGAGGATGTGTTTGGACGAGACGCCGACGTCGTGCTGTACGGCGAGGGCTACGGCGCGAGTATCCAGCGCGGCGGTAGCAGTTACCTGTCGGACGGCTGCGACTTCGTCCTGTTCGACGTCAAGGTCGGCGACTGGTGGCTGCGCCGTGAGGACGTCGAGGACGTCGCCGCGAAGCTAGGGCTGGACGTCGTACCGATCGTAGGTCGTGGTCCGCTGTCGACCGCGATCGAGCTGGTTCGTGACGGCTTCCCGTCGGCGCGCTGGTCGGGCGTCGCGGTCGCCGAGGGCTTGGTGCTGCGTCCGGCGGTAGAGCTGTTCGACCGGCGCGGCGACCGGATCATCACCAAGCTGAAGCACAAGGACTTTAACTCGGTGGTGTCGTGATTGACGACCAAGGAGAGCTGATGACGACGGATGATCACGACTCGATGGGACCGTGGTGACGCGCTACGACGAGGTCGCCGGCCGCCCGCTGGCCGGCGTCCCACGTGAGCTACTGGAAACGATCTACCGCGCGCTAGGTGACTGGCCCGAGGTGGCGACGCTCGAGGACAACGACATCGTGTCGGTTGGTGACGCCGTCGCGGCTAACCTCCGCGTGCGCGGCTACTTGACGTGGCCACAGGCGGTCCCAGACCGCGAGTCGCTGGTGCTGGCGTGCCAGACGGCGGCGTGGGAGGCGGACGAGGAGAGGTCGATCGTGGAGGCGATCGTCGACAAGGTGGTCCTACCGCTGCTAGCCACGCTAGGAGGTGGTAAACGTGAGTAAAAGTGCGCAGATCTGGTGCGCGACGTGCTCGACGTGGGTGGTGCCCAACGGCAAGGGTGAGCCCAAGACGCACTACCCGAAGCACGATCCTAGCCGACCACTGTGCCCGAACGGCAGCGACTAGCGGGAACGTCACCGGTCCGGTGACGTCGGTTGGTACGGTATCGCCAGACCAGCGACCAACGAACCTAGGAGAAAGATGACCGGACTGATCGTGTTCGCGATCGTCGCCGCAGTCATACTTGCCGGCGTGATCATCACGGTTAGGTTGACGCGACCGGCTGACCAGGTGTCACCCAGGCGACGCGAGTTCAACCGGCTCAAGGCCACGCAGGCCAGCGCCGTGAAGGCGCTCAACAGCATCGACGACGTGATCGACTCGTACCAGCTGGCCGTCGACGAGGTCGGCAGGCAGCTGATCGTCGACGTCAGAACCAAGATCAAGGATCACGACCGTAGGAGAACGGAGATCGAGAAGTGAACCGACTCAAGATCGCGGCGCTCGTCGCCGTCGCGGCGGGCGTGCTGACCGCGTGCTCGACCGTGTCGACCGGCGCGTCCGAGGTAGCCGTCCAGTACGGCGGCGGTACGTGGGACTCCGCCAACTTCGTCGCCTGCTTCAAGGGCGGCTACAAGTCGACCACCGAGAGCCCCAGCGACTCGTTCAAGTACTACCCGACCGGCCAGCGCGACTTCTCGTTCGGCGACGACAAGTCGCTCGACTCCGCCGCGCTGACGTCGACGACCAAGGACTCGCAGGAGGTCAAGGTCACCGGCACCGTCAAGTTCACCATGAACCTGTCGTGCAGGTCGTTCACGGACCCGACCGGCAAGAAGTGGCCTGGCGGTACCGCGCAGTACTTCCACGAGCTGTACGGCGACAAGGACCACGCGTTCAACGACGAGGGTTCGCAGCCGGTTGGCGACGGCTGGGTCAAGATGCTGCGCCAGTACATGGGCTTCGCCGTGGACCGCGAGGTCGACGACAACGCGCTCAACTTCCAGCTGACGGAGCTGAACACCGACCGCGCCGCCAAGGACAAGTGGGAGGACGAGGTCAAGAAGGGCCTGCCGGACACGCTCAAGTCCATGACCGGCGGCGTTGAGATCTTCAAGATCACCGACGTGCTGCTCCAGCGGCCCGGTGTCCGACCGGAGATCGCGGACGCCAACGCCGAGAAGCAGGCGGCGCAGATCCGAGCCGACGCCGTGGAGATCGACAAGACGGCGGCGGCGAACTTCCCCGGTGGCATCGCCGGCTACCAGGCGTACCAGCAGCAGCAGGCCGTCAACGAGGCGATCAAGTCCGGCAAGGTGAAGGTCATTCCGATCCCGCAGGGCTCGCCGGTCATCGTGAGCGGCAACTGACCGATGAGGCGTGACGACGAGACGCCAGTCGAGCGGAAGTCCAGGCTCGGCTGGCGGTGGGCGGCTGGCCTCGGCGTCGCGTCGGCGGTGCTGTTCATCGCCGGGATCGTGCTGGAGTCCGGCAAGGCAGCCGGCGTCGGTGTGATCGTCCTGGCGGTCGCCATCGTCGTTGCCGCCGGCACGGCGCTGTACATGGACCGGAACAACCTGTAGCGGCTAGGAGGAACTGTGTACGAGCAGGACATAGCACGCGGCGTCGCGGTGCTGAACCGACAACTTCCCGAGTGGCGCGCCACCGTCGACGTCGAGCTCCTCGACCTCTCGAGCACCAACCGCTGCGTCGTTGGTCAGGCGCTGGGCGTCGTCGACGTCATCAAGACCGTACCGACCGACGTGAGCTGGTACGACGCGCTCGAGCAGCTCGGCGCGCCCGGCATCAAGGCTCACTGGGGCACTGCCGAGACGATCGAGTGGGTAGAGAACCACGGCTTCGAGGGTCGACGACTTACCGACGGGCAGCGCGACTACGGCCGGCTCACGTTCGAGTGGGTGGCGTACCTGACCGGTAACCTCGAACTTCCCGACCAGACCACCTCACCGGAGGACACCAAGTGAGCACCAAACTTCACACCGTCATCGCGGTCCGCGACGGCGTCCGCTCCGGCAAGACGCGGGCGCTGACGGACGCGCACCGGCTGTCCCAGAAGGCCGAGCTGTACGAGGGCCTAACGCGCTCGTACGCACCCAAGGACGAGGAC
>Ga0190274_10001871_pt1 | contig 12345 bp, 16 predicted proteins | sample Popmic531T_FD_133002 | JGI IMG/M metagenome (GOLD analysis project Ga0190274, IMG submission 133002) | Populus adjacent soil microbial communities from riparian zone of Yellowstone River, Montana, USA - 531 T | ecosystem: Environmental > Terrestrial > Soil > Riparian zone | place: USA: Montana...
CGCCCGGGTGGTTTGTGACGCCTAGGGTTACCAACGTTTCACTCCCCCCCGGAGGTTCGCATCACAATCCGAGTCCGGTCTTGCGATGATGACAGTCGGAACAGAGCGCCTGGAGGTTCTTTGGATTCCAGAACAGATCGGGATTGCCCTCATGTTTCACAATGTGGTCGACCTCGAGTTGGGGATGAATCACCCCACAGTGTGCGCAGGTATAGTTCGCATCAACGAGCACCCGCTCACGTTCCCGCTTCCAGCGCTCCCGGTAATACAGGCGCCGGATCACACGGTTCGGGCGCTGCTGTTCTTTCACCCGGGCATGGGTAGGGCAGCGCCCCTTCGGGACCATGACCCCACAGCCAGGCGCACAGCAGAACTGCATCAGGGCACATACCACGATCGGCCGCACACCTGGCAGAACCAGATATTCGGCCCCACACGTTCAATCAGGCGATCTTCGCCGCAGTGCTTACACCGCATACTTATGCAATCTCCGTGATGGTTATGCCGTGCACCGCTTCGACGATGCGCTTGCGGAGTCGGTAGGCTTCCGTCTTCGTGGGTGTGCTCTTCACATCCTCCACGATCCAGGTGCCCAGGCGATGGTCCCTGTATTTGAAGTCCGCATGAAACATGCCCACGGTGTGGAGGATCTCGGGGCCACCATCCCGGTATAACTCTTTCACGATGAGGGGGAAGCCTGGATGAATCTCGATGCTGGAGATCCGGCCGGCGGCGGCGAGCAGCTTGAGTTCCTGATAGCGGGCGGCTTCGCGTTGGGAGTCGAAGAGGATGCCATCGACGCGCACGGCATGCGCCTGATACTTGTTCGTGGCGGGGCGCGTCTGGACCGTGAGCGCCACACCCGACACGGTGCAGTGCGTCTTCGCCCATCGCTCCCATAGTTTCCCCTCACTCATGCGTCACACTTCGGGCACGGCCTCTCGCCCATGTTGATCCACGGTTCCTCGTCGTCGTTCGTCACCGACACCCAGCCGCCACACCCACACGTCACCTTTTCGCCATCCGTGAACAACCCCGTGGACGGGTCCGCCTTGGCGCCCACCTCGCCACAACAGGGACACTCCAGCGTTGGCAGATCAGCCCATACATCGCCGTTCATCGATGCCCGACCCACCGGCGGGCGGTCTCGAACGGCAACACGCCCCAGCGAAATTCGGTCGGGCTGTCGGTCGGGCCCGGACAGTGGTTGCCCAGCACGTCGACGATCCAGATGCCGGTGTCGCCGGCACTCGCCCGATAGGCGACGACATCCCGGGCTTGGGTGAGGCAGTTGGCGTCTTTGCAGAGATACCCCCAGCGGGCGTCACGTTGGGCGAGGACGGCGATCAATCCGTCGAGGAAGGCCCACGCCGCCTCGCCATCGGTGAGCTGGCAGGAGTGCGTCACCTGAGACGGGTGCGCGGCGGCATAGTCCCGAGCCACGCCTTCCCCGTAGGCCGGCAGCGGTAGTGCACCCGTCGTTGGGGGGGCGGGCGTGCCGGGAGTCGGGGTTGGCGTGGCCTCGGTATCGCTGCGGTCGACGGTGACCGTGGTCGTATTCGTGACGGTGACGTTGCCCGGGGCTGTGGGTGTTTGGACCACAGGCGAGGGCATCGTCAGGGCGATGTCACAGCCCAGACTGGTGAGCGCGAGGAGAAGGCTTAGTAGCCGCAATCGGCGCATTGTTGTTTTCCGCCTTTATAAACCCACTGATAACTGCCGCACCGTGGGCATCGGGGCGGTCCTTCGGTCGCTTCGGTCGTCACTTGTAGCCAAGTTTCCGCGCCATCTCCCACGGGGTGAGCTTGCGTTCGGGTTCCGGCAGCACTTGAATCCAGCGTTCTTCGCGTAACCACGTCAGCATCGACGGAATTATGTGCTTCTGCCATTGCTCACTCCGCTTGTGTTGCTCGAGCGCGGACACCAGTGTCTCAAAGGGCGTCCACTTCAGCGCGCGCACGAAGGCGGCATGTGCTTCCGGTGTGCGCGTGCGTCGCGCTTGCGGATACGCGGCGACGAATTCCTGGAACTGTTTGTCGTCATGCATTTTCGGAATTTCGGTTTCTATATATATATCTACTGAAAGGGTTATATCTTCCTTGCTAGTTGCGACTCCAAGCACACGGGGACTTCTTTTTTCCCGGATCCGGAAAACGAAATTTCCGAAACCACGAAAAACCAACTACAGGGATCTTGCACAACAGATCCGGGACGCGGCGCGAAGAAGTCCCCGGTGAAGCGCGGCCGCGATTTCTACTTACGCTAGGTTCGGTCGTTTACGTCGTTAATTTCTTGCAAGATATTTCCAACCCCGCCGAATTTCTTGCAAGATATTAGCGGCTAATTTGTGCCGCCCGGGCGCAAACGAATCAACGCTGGCGATCTCATCATTCCTGTCGGCACCGGTGTCGCCCAAAGCACCGTCGATTGGATGGATCATTTAGCCCTCAAAAACAAGAAATCCCGATCCGCAGTCATGCGCGACATCATTGAGGCCGTCCGCCGAAATTCTTGCAAGAAAATTGCGGCGGACATTATTCCGCTAGACACTCGATCGCATGACAGAACACCAGCGCAACTATCTTTCATACCTAGAGAGTCCAGAGTGGTGGACGATTCGCAAAGCAGCGATGCGACGAGCCCGGTTCCAGTGCCAACGACAAAAACCGGGTGAGCCCCGTCACGACGGCCCGCTCGACGTGCATCACCTGCACTATGAGACGCTGGGCCACGAAGGCCTTGACGATGTGATCGTGCTGTGCCGCTCATGTCATCGTGCTGAACACATCCCACGCAATAAACAGAAACGCCTGCTCGAAGCCTACGGGCAACAACGACTCCCCGGATTTGATCGATGGAGCGACGACGACGCCCTCGAAGCCGCTTAGACACATGACGGCGTGATCTTGAGTGATCACGCCGCGCCATTCCGCCCGCGATACACGCCCGCCTCATAGCGCGCGCGATCCGCATACTGCCCGCGCGCGATCAGCCCTTCCCAGAGGCCGGGGATCGTCACGAGATACCGGCAATACTCCGTCGGGCTCTTCCGCCAGGCGCCAATCAACGCCCAGGCGCCACACGTGTCGGCGATGTCGCCGAGCCCCCCGAGCCAGGCGTCGAAGTCGAGCGGGAGCACGGCACGCGGTTCCGCCTCAAAACGCCGCATCGGTCGCCTCCGCGAGCGTGACGATCTCGTTGCCCTCCGTCATCGTGATCGTGACGGGGGTCTGCTGTTCCTTGTAGGCAATCGCCGCCTTCGCGACGTCGTGATCGAGCGTCCAGCACTCGGCGCCGCCGGCGAGCGTGACGGTCGTTTTACCCGTGGTGCGCGAGCGCTTGCCGCCCACGATGATCGCGGTGACGGCCTCGGTGCGCACGAATGGCTTCCACGCCTCCGGGATCGGATCGTTCATGTTCGCCGGAACCGCCGCCGCTCCCGCAGCGGGCTCAGGATGAGGCACCGTCGAGGCAGTCCCCGCGACAGCCGGCCCCGGCGAAGGCGTCAGACTTTTATTCAACGGCGGGGGCGAGCACTCCCGCCCGAGGTCCACCGGCACGGGCTGCGCGCCGGGGATGCTCTCGACTTCGGATTCATCAAGTGTTGACAGTCCGACCAGCGAGAGCGTGACGCGCCGCTTCGCTTTCGTTTCACACTTCATCATCGCGTTGCTGCGCGACTCGCCCTTGAGGCCGGCGATCGGGACGGCCCCGATCGATTCGTCGTGCCGGCCATCGGGGAACGTCGCCCGGGCCGTCACGACATAGCAGTCCTCGACAAGCTCGCGCGCCGCGATCGTGACGCTGATGTTGTAGCGGTGCCGGAGTTGATCCGTCGCATTGCGCAAGGCATAGAGCACCAGGCGGCCCGAGAGCCGGAGAAACTCGAACGGCTTCGTCAGCGGGTTGAGCCCGAGCGAATCGCACACCGCCCGGTAATAGCTGATCTGCTGCTGGGGCGTGAGTTGGGCGAGGTCGCCGCCGAGCAGCACCTTCGAGATCACGTCGGGCGAGGGCAACGTGGGCGTGTTGGCGAGTGCGAGTCGATCCATGTCAGCCCCCTTCCGGAGTGCGCGATTGATCCGATCGTCCTTGAACTGCATGCGCCGTTGAATCGTGCGCATGTCGACGAAGCGCCGGCCCACTACTTCGCCCGCCGCAGCTCCAGCGCCGTCGTGCCCCGCAGCCACGCGTCCAGCTCGCGCGTGTCGAAGCGATAGCGGCCCCCGCACCGCAGATACGGGAGCCCCTGTTCTTTCATCAGGTCGTAGAGCGCGCCCGTATCGTTCAGGCGCAAGTAGGCCATCGCCTCGCGCGTGTTCAGATACGGCGACTGCACGGCGGGCTTTGGGGGATCGACCACGGCAAAGCGTTTCGTCATGGCGTTACCCTCGGCGGCGGCGGTCGACGACCGCCCGCTTCACATGCCCGTTGCCGTTCGTGGCTTTGGCGAGCTTCGCGTAGCGCCCGTGCGGGCGCTTCCGTAGCTTGCGATTGGTATCGAGATCCGCCTGAATCGCCGAGCGTTTCCAGCGGTAGGGGTATTTGTCCCAGGGTTCGGGTTGGAACGTGCCGCGCTGCAAGTCGCGGCGAATGGTGCCCGTGCTCAGGCCGTAGATCACGGCGACTTCGTTAATCGTCAGCAGGGGTTCGAGCCCCTGCACATTGCTCGAGCCGGGATAGGTTAGACGCCCCACGGGTGCTGCCTGCCTGCGGTGTGCTATCTTCATGTCGACTCCGATCGCGATTGAACGCCGTTGACGATCCGCTTCGCTGGGGGAAGCTCGCCGCCGCCGCCGCCGACCGTTCTTAGCCTTCTACCACCCTCCTTCCGATCGACCTAGTAACTCGATCAAATTTAGAATCTTTTACAATCTTTTAAGCACTCTGTATACTGACTCTGTTACGCGGAGCGACGTATATTGTTTACGGCGGGTTGCACATGAAACGATCCCGGGCGTTCGTATGCCCCGGATTAGTAACCCCAAATGGGTCCGTAAGACACAGTTGGGCGTGCAGTGTTACCGCTGCGATTATTGGTGGGTGCCACGGTTCGAGGCTGCGTTGCCGGGCACCTGTCCGAATCCGAAATGCCGCTCTCCGTATTGGGATCGCCCCCGCATAAAGCGGAAGAAGGCGCATCCCCAATAGGAGCCTGACTCGTGAGCAGGGACATCAACTTCAATCCCGACGATCCCGACACATGGCCGGTCGTGCTCACGCTCCCCGAAGTGGCCGAGATCCTCAATATGGGAGAAGTCGAGATCGTCTTGGCCCTGTGGGCGGGCACGTTTGAGCCCAGACCGTTAGCGGAGCTGTATCCCGATCATTTACGGTGGCGCAAAGTCGATCTCTTGGACAGAGACGAATGAGCGCCTACACCCGCCCTGATTCCAAATGGTGGTGGATCTATCTCGAAACCACGAAGACGAAAATCAAGACGAACATCCTGATCGGCACGACGCGCGCCCAGCAGAAAGACAACGCGATCTTGGCGCGCGATCTCTATCACAAGACGATGACGGATCTCGCGCAAGGTGTGAACCACGTCACGAAGAAGGCGATCACATTCAACGCCTGGGCGGATATTTACGACCGCACCGCCATCGCCCTGCATCGTGGGCACGAGCGCGAGCGGCAGATTCTTCCGCGCTTGCGCGCCGCGTTCGGGTCGCTGCTGCTGCGGCAGATCACGAAAGATAAAGTGCTCGAATGGCGTGCCCATCGGCTGACGACGCCCACGGTCATCGATCACTTCGGCGGCAAGAAGGGGAAGCGCCGCGTGCTGCCGCCGCCCGCGAAGGCCACGGTGAAGCGCGAGCTGAACTTGTTGAAGTCGATCCTCGTCGCGGCCGTGCCGACCTATCTTGCCGCCAGCCCGATCGCTGGGAAGGGCGGCCTCGGGCCCTCCGAGAAACTGCCGAAGCGGAAGAAGCGGATCATGACGGCCGACGAAGAGGCCAAGTTCTTGGCCGGCTTCCTGAATCCCGCTGACGCGTTGGTGTTCATGATCGCCGTCGACTGCCTTGTGCGATTGACCGATGTGCTGGACTTAAAGAAGGCCGACGACTTGGGCCTCACGTTACGGATCGTTGATCCCAAGAACGGCGCCGAGCTGCACCCGCCGATCTCGCCCCGCGTGCGGACAGCCCTTGACGCACTGCCGGCGAGTGCGGGCGTGTATCTGTTCCCCCATCGGCGCACCAGCCCAAGCGAACAGGATCGGCGCCACAGTTACTTAACACTCTGCCGCCGGGCGGCCGAGCGGGCGGGCGTGCCTTGGGGCAAGAAGGTCGGCGGGAACACGTTCCACTGGGCGACGCGGAAGACGGGCGCGGTGCGGTTGCTGCGCACCGGCACGAGCAATGACATCGTGAGCGTGGTGCAAGCGATTGGCGGCTGGGCCGATTCGCGCGTGCTGCTCGACGTCTACAACGAAGTGACGCACGACGAGATGGCGGCGGCCGTGGCGAAACTCCACAACGCCCGCTAACGCACGAACACCGCCAGCCATAGCAGAGGCCCACCCGGGCGCTCTGCGTGGCGTGGCGGGCTTATAAAGGCCATTCCCGCCCTGTTCCCGATCCTGTCCAAACTACTGTGTTTTCCTAGTAAATTCTGACGATACTTAGGCCTTCACACGGCGGGGGTCAGTGGTTCGAATCCACTAGCGCCCACCACAGCTTCCCCCCCTTTTTCCTAGCAAATCCCCTACTTCTGGACGATTTCAGCCACCACGCCATGAGGGAGTAAAAGGGCGAAAAAGGGGCTAAAACAGGGTTCCCATTCCCGCTGTGTTCCCGGTGTTCTGGAGCGTGCTGACAGCCCCGCCCGGTGTGTGCATCCTAGGGATATGCACACCCAGTCATCACCGGACGTGCTCTTACTGGATTTGATTCTGGCGGCCATCGACGAAGGGATCGTCGAGACGGAGCGCGATCTTGTGCGGCTTTACGTGTGGTTACGTGGTGTTACGGCAACGTCACGCCGATCAGCCGTAACAGCAGAATCACGATCACCAGCACCCCGACGACCCGCACGACGACCTTAATCGGCGCGGGCATGGGGATCATGCTCTCGACGAGATAGATAATCACGCCGACGATCACGACGGCGAAGAGAATCGAAATCATGGCTGCCTCGTCTCTGCGGTAGAATCCCGCATATGTCCTGGTGGTTCCGTCTCGTCGCGTGGTTGCGTCGTCGCCCCTCGGCCCCCTTGGCCGATCCCCGATCCGCGTGGCCGCTCGATCCGACGTGGCCCGGGTTGCCCGTGCCGCCGGAATGGCGCTCGCCCCCTACAGGAAAATCGTAAACACGCCGTTGATGGTGAGGTTCCCCGCCGTAAACGGGGTCGCCAACATATCCCGGAGAATTTTGATCTGCCCACCTTCGACGAGGCCATACCCGACACTCGCGACGATAGGCGTGCCCCCGACGTAATTGAAGGCCATCGCCGTTCCGCGCCCCTGCGTCAGCCCGCCCGGGATCCGCACCTGTAGATACGTCGGAGTGCCCGTGATCTGCGTCCCAGAGAGATAGAGCGCGACGAGGAGCACGTTCCCGATCCGGGCCACCGCATAAGTGGTGAGCGATCCCCCGGGGAAAAGCCAGCCCCCCGTGCCCACGACCGTAAAATCGGCGGCGTTATACGGCACATCCGTCCACATCCCAAACGCGGCATCGATCGGATCCAGCAGCACCGTTTTGATCTTGTCTTTGTTCCAGACGCTGCCGACGAGGTTCGATCCGTCGTCATCAACGAGGGCATTCCACGGGCCGCGATCAATGGGCATTACGCATCTGCCTTTCGAATCAACATCCGAAGCACCGCCTCGAACGAGGTCGACGCGTTGCTGGCCGTCACGGTGAACTTCGGCGCGAGCCCTTTGATCCCGAGCTCCGTGATCGTCACGTCTTGAATCGTCAGCGACTCGTGGATCGCGGGCGTCGGCACGGCGATCGTGACGGTCTTGCCGCTTTTGGTTTTGAGGTCGCGTGACGCATACGTGACGGTCGCGAGCGGCCGGCTATAGAGCGCGAGCTGCGCATCGCACACTTGGATGAGTGACGCCTCGGTGCGCCGCTCGTCACTCCAGATGTGCTCATACACGCCATCGCCGCTGCCGTCGAGGGCCGCCATGTAGGCTTGCGCGGCGAGATCGTCGCGCTGCACCCACACATGGATCGGCGCGTTGCGAATCACCGCTTCGAGAATCCCGGTCACGCCGACGAGCGCCGGGGCCGCCGTCACCGTCGAGTTGTAGGAAATGCTCGCGACGATCGCGCCCGGGCCGGTGGCGGGAATCCCCGTGAGCGCGGACGCCGATTTCCCGGTGAAGCGAATCACCTGTTCGCCGTTGCCGACGACCGCCCAGCCGCCGCCCGCCGCGAAGGGGGCCGGGTTGGCGAGGATCAGACTCGTCGCGCCCGCCGGCACTTGCCCGCTGGGTTGCACGAGGCCCGACGTGTCGACGCTGGGCGCCGGGGCGCCGAGGCTCGCGTCAGGCGTCGCGTCGTTCCCGACAAAGCCCACGGTATTGTTCGGGGACGTGTAGACCAGCAGCAGGGCGGATCCGCCGGCCGTGGTGCGATAGAGCTTGCGGCCCGTGACGCCGGTCCCGCCGATTGGGAGCGTGAGCCCCACTTGATTCGCCGCCGCCGTGTTCACGCTGGGCAGCGCGGCGCCCAGGGCGCTCGACGGCGCCGCGTCGGTGTAGGTCGTCGCGGTGTTATTCGCGATCGTGGTGACGAGCCGGTAGGCGGCTTGCCCCGGCGAGAGTCGATAGAGCCGCCGTGCGGTGACGTTCGCCGGGCCGATCGCGATTTGACTGATCGTCACCGCATTGGTGGGGAGATAGGCGGTATTCCCTGTGGGCGGCAGCACGCCAACACCAATGCCTGATCCGCTCTCTTGGTGGTTGCTCTGATACGTCGTCGTCACGTTATCCGCGATCAGCTTGATGAACCCATACCCGAAGTTGAGATAGATTTTGCGGCCCGTCACGCCCGCCGGGCCGAGGGGCAGCCCCGAGAGGCGGAACCCGCCATCGAGGCCCGTCGTGATCGCGCCACTCCCGATCGGGCCCGCTGGTGTTTCGCCAAACGCCGTCACAAACGTGACGCGGAATTCATACGTGTAGCCGGTCTGATACGTGCCGGTGCCGTTTTGCGTCACCGTGGGCGCTGTCGTCGGCGCGGGCGTCACCGTGCTCGACGCACTGGTGCCCACGGCCACGCCTTGCCACGCGGGCGGCGATGTGGTTTCCCCGCTCGTCGTGACGAACGTGACCGCGTAGTAGTGCGTCCCGGGATCGACCGCCCCGCCCCCGATGGGCACGCCCGGGACCGGCGGTGACGCGGGCGGCGCGATCGGCCCTACGGTGATCGTCCCGCGCGGCCCCGGCAGCGATTCGCCGGCCGCCGTCACGAACGTCAGGGCGTATTGATGCACCCCGGATTCGACGCCGGTGCCATCGGCCAGCGTGAGCCCCGGCACGGCTGAGGGTGCTGCGCCCGGCCCCACGAGGCCGCCCCCGCCGCCGAGCTGCACGCCCGTATAGGTCAGCACCCGCGACGCGGCGCCGTCAGGCGTGATCCCCGCGATCGCTTGCCCACCAACGGCGTTGAACATTTCGCCGTTCTCGATCGGCACGAGATCCGTGCCCGCCGCAATCGCCGCGATAATGCGCGTGCTCGCGCCCTTCCCATAGACGCGCGTCCGGACTTGCGACTTGTCGAGCGACCACGTGATCTGCGGGTCGTGCAGAAAGCGGCCGGGCGTATCGTCAATCGGATCGGGAGACGGCCCCGGCGGCGTCACGAAGAAGTAGAGCGTCTTCGCCTCGAAATACCAATAGCCCCCGATCAGCTTCGCGAGCGCCGTGAGGCAGCCTTTCATGCCGCCTTCGGAGCCGTCAAAGTTGATGGAGACGGCCGGCAGATTCCCTTCCACGCCGGCCGACGAGAAACCCGGGGCGAAGCTGGCGATCAGGTCGTGCGCGATCGTCGACGCGGACACGTTCACATACGGCCGCAGCGGCCGGCGCCGATTCGCCCGGGCCGTATCGTCGATCGCCGTCACCGGATGCAGCACCGTGGACGGCCGCCCCTTGTAGGTTTTGTCGACCGTTTGCAGCTCGCCGCCGAAGAGTAGCGCGGGCGCGTTGCTGTTGATCCAGACTTCGATCGGGGCGCCCACATTCGGGGCCGCCCCATAGAGTGTCAGTGCGCAGGTGTTCGGCGCATCGAACACGAGATCCCGGATCGTCATCGACTTATAGATCACGCGCGTCGGGCTGTCAGGTCTGGTCACATCGATCCCGCCGAGAATGATCCGAATGTGCGTCGGGCGATCGGCCGCCTGCGCCGCCGTCAGATAGTTCAGCCGGAAGTTGTTCAGCCGGGTGTTCGGGCCGAGGACGGCTGGCGTCGTCGCCATCAGTTCACCAGCGAGCCGCGTTGAATCTGGCTACTAATCGTCTCGCCAACTTTGCGCGCGAGCCCGTCTTGGGTGTCGACGAGATTGAACGTGTTCGTGACGGTCGGCCCGCGTGACGCGAGGCCCATCGAGAGCGCCCACGTCAGGAAGTCTTTCTGCGGCGTCATCGTGAACGCGCCGCCGAGCGCCCCGCCGCTGGGGTTCTTCCGCATGAATTCGGCGAAGACCGCCTCGAAGCCGCCCTGATACGTGACGTTCCCGGTGTTAATCGGGACGGGCGCGTTGCCCGGCGATTTCTGATCCATGCCTGGTGCGACGCCAGACGCGATCGCCACGCTGCGAAACACCGTGTCGAGCTTCTCCAGTTTCGGCACGACCGTATCGACGGTGCCGCCCGTCAGTTCCAGCATGGTCTTGAATTGATCGCCGGATTCGGCCGCCACGGCGAACTGTTGCCCGACCGTGCGCATCCACGTATCGAGGGATTGTGTCGCGGGTTCGAGGGCCGCCATCGTCGCGATCTGTTCGCGATACGCCTTGTCGAGCGCGTTGATCTGAATCGTCGAGAGGTTCCCCGCCGTGGCGATCGTCGTGAGCGATTCGCCCATCGCGATGTATTTCGTCGCCACGGCGGCGGCGGCGGGTTCGATGGTTTTCAGCGTCTCGCGCCAGCCGCCGCCCGCCTGGTTCAGTTCGAGTTGTGCGGCGTTGACTTTCTTGATGTGCGCTTCTTCGGCTTCGTGCCAGCCCTTGAGGATCTTCGCGTTCTCCGTGGCGCGCTGGGTGTAATACTCAATCGCCTCCCGGCTGATGCCGTAGTGCTGCGCGAGCTGCTGCACCGTGGAACTATGGTTTTTCAGTTCCGCCGTGATCTGCGGCATGTCCGCTTTGTGCGCCGTGATCTCCCGGTTCCAATCGGCGACACGCTGCGCCCCGGTGTTGAAACTCTCCGCGACTTCTTGATTGTGTTTCTTGATGATCTGCATCGCCTGATCGAAGTCTTTGATCTCCCGGCCGGCGATCTGCGTCGCGCGAGTCAGCACGTCCATGCTGGCCGCCGCGCGGGCCGCCGTGAAGCCCGAGAACGTATCGACCGCGCCCGCGATCGCTTTGTCGAGCCCCGTGAATTCGAGGGCCATCGTCGTGATCGCATACGTCGCCGTGCCGACACTCGCTGCGAGCCCGAGCGATCCCCACAGGCCGAGCTTCTCGAACGTGACGCCCGACACGTTCCCGAGTTCCTGAATCGCCCGAATCTGCGGGCCGATGTGGACCCCGAGCGCGGCAAGGGTTTTATCCGCCACGCCCAATCCTTCGCTGAACTCACCCATCGCGCTGTCGGTGTGCCCGGACGCGCTTTCGAGATCCTTGAGCTTCACGACGGACTTATCGATCTCGAAATGAAAGTCCGAGAAGTCCGCCGTCATCACGCCCGAGAGTTGCGCCATTAGACGAGCGCCTCCTGATCCGTCTGGCGACTTTGCAGATCTTCGATCAGCACTTCATAGACCGCTTGGGGCAGCGCGCGAATGTCGTCGTAACTCATGCCCATGATTTTGCAGAGGGCCAACGTCGTCATGATGCGAGCGCGGGTTCCTGGATTGTTTTTTTTTCCTCGACCGCGCGCCGATTCGCCCGCAGGTGTGGGGCGAGCGCCTCGACGATCTCGTCCATCGTCGCCGTGTCGAGGTTCCGCAGTGTCGCGCGGCGCTCGTCGATCGACTGCATCGGGCTATACGGGATCGGTTCGTTCCCCGCGCCGACGAACGACCAGCCGACGAGATAGGCGAGGATGACCGGCAGCGTGCGCGGGGGCGGTTCGGCCTCAAGGTCGAGGCCTTCGCCCGCGTTCAATTCTTTTTTGACGGTGATGAAGTCACCGTCCGAGAGCGGCAAGCGCACCG
>Ga0190274_10001872_pt1 | contig 12344 bp, 12 predicted proteins | sample Popmic531T_FD_133002 | JGI IMG/M metagenome (GOLD analysis project Ga0190274, IMG submission 133002) | Populus adjacent soil microbial communities from riparian zone of Yellowstone River, Montana, USA - 531 T | ecosystem: Environmental > Terrestrial > Soil > Riparian zone | place: USA: Montana...
AAGCTTCAGCTCACCCCCGCGGCCGAGGGCATGCCCGGGGCCGTGAAGCGCGCCGAAGAGATCGCGCAGTCGATTCCGCACTCGTTCATCCCGCAGCAGTTCGACAATCCTGCGAACCCCGAGGTGCACCGCCGCACGACGGCGGAGGAGATCTGGAACGACACCGACGGCGCGATCGACTACCTGGTGTCGGGTGTCGGCACCGGGGGGACGCTGACGGGTGTCGCGCTGGCACTGAAGCAGCGCAAGCCGACGCTCAAGGCCATCGCCGTGGAGCCGCGCGAGAGCCCCGTGCTCTCCGGTGGCAAGCCGGGACGCCATCAGATCCAGGGCATCGGTGCGGGGTTCGTGCCCGGTGTGCTCGACGTGCGGCTGATCGACGAGGTGATCCAGGTGGGGAGCGATGCCGCCATCGCGATGGCGCGCCGCCTCGCACTAGAGGAAGGACTGCTGTCGGGCATCTCCTCGGGCGCGGCCGTGGTCGCGGCTTGCGAGCTGGCGCGGCGCGAGGAGGCGCGCGACCGCCTGATCGTGACCATCCTGCCGAGCTTCGGCGAGCGCTACCTCACGACCGCGCTGTTCGAGCATCTGCGGTACGAGGGCAGCGACGACGTCTCCGCGTGACGCGCACACCCAAGAGCGAGTCGAGCCGTCGGCGCATCCTCGACTCGGCGCGCGGTGTGTTCTTCGAGCAGGGCTTCGAGGCCGCGAGCATCGACGAGATGGCGCGCCGTGCGGGCATCGCCAAGGGCACGGTGTATCGCTACTTCGAGAGCAAGGCCGAGCTCTACATCGCGGTGCTCGTCGAGAACGCCGACCACTTCGTGCAGCGCATGCAGGCGACGATCGAGCCAGCGCTCCCACCCGATGAGCAGCTGCGCGCGATCGGGCGCTTCTACCGCCGGCACTACACCGAGCACCCCGAGTACTTCCGCATCTTCTGGGCCGTCGAGAACCAGCGCCTGATCGGCGACGTGCCGGCCGACCTTCTCGCAGTCGTCACAGATGTGTGGCGCCGCTGCCTCGGCCTGCTGGCGACGCAGATCGAGCGCGGCGTGGACGTGGGTCTGTTCCGCCCATGCAACGCCTGGCAGACCGCCAACCTGTTGTGGATCCTCGCGAATGGGCTGATCCAGGCGGAGACCGACCCCGAGCGCCGGAGCATGGTCGGTGGCGAGCGAGGCGAAGTTTTTGCAAATGGGCTAGATCTGCTCATTCTTGGCCTGATGGCCGAGCGAGCCGGCGGTTGACAAGATCCGAGCCCACTACCTAGACTGGCCCTGACGGGGGTGACTCCGGTTCACATTTGGTTTCTCATCGCAAACTACCGCCTGGCAGACTACGAGATCCCTTCTGGGAAGCAGACGGGGAGCAGATGGCTGGGGTGGGCGGCGCACTTCGATTGGGAGGTTTCATGGCCATGGAATCGCTGAGCTCGAGCAGCACCACGATCCAGCAGCGGGTGAATGACATCCTGGCGGAGCAGCTCGGCGTCGAGACCGGGATCCTCACGCCCGAGGCGAACCTCGTGGATGACCTTGGCGCAGACTCCCTCGATGTTGTCGAGCTCGTGATGGCTCTCGAGGAAGAGTTCGGCGTCGAGATCCCCGACGAGGAAGTCGAGAACATCCGCACCATCCGCGACGTGATCGACTACATCGGCAGCCACGCCACCGCGGTCGCCTGATTCCCGCACGCGATACTGAATTCAATCCGTGAAGGCAGTGATCCGAGGGACCGGTGCGAGCATTCCCACCGCGACCCTGACCAATGCCGATCTCGAGGCGCTGGTCGACACGACTGACGAGTGGATCGTCGCGCGCACGGGGATCCGTGAGCGCCACCGCCTCGAGGCGGGCAAGGGTGCGAGCGAGCTGGCGACGGCGGCCGGCAGAGCGGCGCTCGAGTCCGCGGGTCTGCAGCCGTCCGACCTCGACATGATCGTGGTCGCGACCTGCACGCCGGACATGCCGATGCCTGCGACGGCGGCATTCGTGCAGCGCGATCTGCGCGTGGGTCGACCGATCCCGGCGTTCGACATGAACGCCGTCTGCTCTGGCTTCCTGTACGGCCTCGACGTCGTGCAGAGCCAGATCGAGTCGGGTCGCTACGGCTGCGTGCTGCTGGTCGGCGTCGACGTGATGACGCGACTGATGGACTACCAGGACCGCTCCACGTGCGTGCTGTTCGGCGATGGGGCAGGGGCTGTCGTGCTCGTCGGCGAGCAGAGCGAGCGCGGGATCCAGGTCACGAAGATCAAGTCCGACGGCGAGTTCTGGGACCTGATCCACGTGCCCGGCGGCGGCTCGCGACGCCCAGCGTCGCCGTACATGCTCACGCAGCGCGAGCAGTACATGCGGATGAACGGGCCGCAGACCTTCAAGCTCGCCGTGCAGTCGATCGAGCAGATCGCGCGCGACACGATCGAGGCCGTCGGCTGGACGCTGGCGGACGTCGACCACGTGATCGTGCACCAGGCGAACGGCCGCATCGTCGAGGCGGTGGCGGAGCGACTCGGCCTGCCGCCGCTCAAGCTGCCGACGAACGTCATGCAGATGGGCAACACGTCCGCCGCATCCGTCCCCGTGCTGCTCGACCAGTGCAACCGCGAGGGCCGGCTGTCCGCGGGCGACCGCGTGCTGTGCGTCGCCTTCGGCTCCGGGCTCACCTGGGGTGCGAGCGCGATCGTCTGGGATTCATAACTGCGGGACCCCGGCGCGGCATAGCCGCGCCACCCTAGCTACGCTCGCCTCCGGCTCGCTGCGCGCGCCGAGGCGCTTGCGCCTTCGCTCAGCTTGCCGAGCTCAGCCCGCTGGCGGAATGCGCCGCAGCTGCTCCAGGTAGGCGTCGGGGAAGCCCCAGTGGGCGCCCCAGCGGATCATCTTGTCGAGGTAGAGCGGGTGAGGTGCGGTGATCTGCTTCACACGCACCGTATAGGTCAGCACCCCGTGCGCGGCGTCCGCTGCATCGCGGACCTCGAGCGCGACTCGCTCGTAGCCGAGCTCGAAGCCGTCGAGCGTCACGAGCTCCGGTGCGGCGAGCTCGTACACGGCGCCCCACACGATCGAGCCGGGACACGGCAGCACGTCGGCGGCGCCGCCGTTCCAGCGGCGTGACGGATACGTGAAGTCCAGCCGATAGTGGTCGAGCCGGGCGAGGAAGCGCGGCGTCGCGCTGGCGCAGCGGTGCACCATCTGTTCCCGGTCCAGGTTGGATCCGTAGGCGAAGTAGAGCACACGTGCCGCACGGGCTACATCGGTGGGGTCGCCCACATCGGCTGGGAACGACGGCGGCAGGGCAGGGCTCATGTCGCGGAATGATTCCGCGGGGTGCGGTCTTGACGCAAGAGCGAGAGGGGCCATCTTGGCGGCGATGCAGGTCGACTGGGACGAGATCGAGGCAGCACTGCACGCGCAGGCCGGCCCTGGCTTCGAGCTCGACCGCAAGCGCATCGAGGTGTTCGCGGCGGGCATCGCGAGCCGGCGTCTGGGCGTCGAAGCCAACCGGCTGAGCGGGGAGCTCGCGCCCGCTGGCCCGGCCGACGTCGACCACCTCGAGGTGCTGGGTGCCGCGGAGCGGGAGCAGCGGCACCTGCGCGGCAGCGAGGCGCTGGCGCGCGGCGAGGTCGCCGTGGCCGTGCTCAACGGGGGCATGGCGACGCGCTTCGGCGGCGTGGTGAAGGGCGTCGTCGAGGCGTTGGGCGGGCGCAGCTTTCTCGAGATCAAGCACGCACAGGCGCGCGCCGCGGGGCCCGGTCCCTTCCTGGTGATGAACAGCTTTGCCACGCACCGTGCGACGCAGGCCTTCCTGCGCGAGCGCGGTCTCGAACGCGACGCCGCGTGCTTCGTGCAGGCCGTGTCGCTGCGGCTCACGCCCGACGGCGAGGTGTTCCGCGGCGCCGACGGGAAGCCGTCCTTCTACGCGCCCGGCCACGGTGACTTCCCGTGGGCCCTGCGCACCTCGGGCGTGCTCGCCGACCTCGAGCGGCGCGGCGTGCGCTGCGTGATGCTCTCCAACGTCGACAACCTCGGCGCCGAGCCGGATCCGGTCGTGATCGGCCATCACCTGCTGTCGGGGCGCGCCCTGACCTGCGAGCTCGCGGCGGTGCAGCCCGGCGACGTGGGGGGCTCCCCCACCTGGGTGGAGGGCGCGCTGCGCGTGGTCGAGGGCTTCCGCTTCCCCGCGAGCTTCGACTTCGCGCGGCTGCACTATCTCAGCACCAACACATTCGTGATGTCGATCGAGGCGCTGCGCGAGGAGTTCCCGCTCGAGTACTACTACGTCGAGAAGAAGGTCGATGGCCGACCCGCGGTTCAGATGGAGCGGCTCGTGAACGAGCTCGCGCTGTTCGTGCGGACCGGCTATCTCGTGACCCCGCGCGAGGGCCCCGCCGGTCGCTTCTTCCCGGTGAAGGCGCCGGGCGACCTCGAGGCGCTGCGCGCGGATTCGGCGCTGGTGCGGCGCTTTGGCGCGCGCGCAGCCGCTCCCGGCCGCTAGAATCGCGGCATGGCCGAGACGCTGCTCCTGATCGATGCGAGCTCGAGCATCTATCGCGCCTTCCACGCGCTGCCGCCGCTCGCGAACGCCAGTGGCGTGCCCACGCAGGCCACGCTCGGCTTCGTGACCATGCTGCGCAAGGTGCTGCGCGAGCAGAAGCCCGATTACGCGATCATCGTGTGGGACAGCACGGGCGCGCCGCAGCGCCGGCGCGAGGTCTACGCTGCGTACAAGGCGACGCGCGACTCCATGCCCGAGGACCTGCGGGCGCAGCTCCCGCACATCCGGCGCGTGGTCGGCGCGTATCCGCTGTGCTCGCTGGAGTTCGCGGGCGAGGAGGCCGACGACGTGATCGCGACGCTCGTGCGCTCGGCCCGCGCCGATGACGTCGACGTCGCCATCGTGTCGACGGACCGGGACCTGATGCAGCTCGTAGACGACCACGTCCGGCTGCTCGACACGATGAAGGACCGCGTCTACGACAGCGCCGCGATCGAGGCGCGCTTCGGCGTCCGCCCGGAGCAGATGCTCGACTTCCGCGCGCTCACGGGCGACAGCTCGGACAACATCCCCGGTGTGCGCGGCATCGGCGACAAGGGTGCTGCGGCGCTGCTGCGCGAGCACGGCTCCCTCGACGCACTGCTCGCGGCAGCCAGCACGCTCTCGGGCAAGCGCCAGCGCGAGGCGCTCGTGCAGGGCGCGGACGATGCCCGGCTGTCGCGCGAGCTGTCGCGCCTGCGCGACGATCTGCCGCTCGCCTTCGATCGCGACGCAGCGCGCGTGCGCGAGCCGGACCGCGATGCGCTGCTCGCGATCTTCCGCGAGCTCGAGCTCAAGCGCCTGATCGAGGAGCTCGAGGGCGATGCACCGAGTGCGCCCGCGGCCGTCCAGCTCTCGCTCGTGCCCGCTCCCGAGATCGCCACGCGCGTCGTGCGCGATGCCGCTGCGCTCGGCGCGCTCGTGAAGCGGCTCGTTCCCGCGCGGCAGCTCGCGATCGCCTGTGTGCTCGAGCCCGAGGGCGCGATGGAGGGCGCGTTCTGCGGGCTCGCGCTGTCGGACGGCGACAAACAGGCCGATCTCGTGGCGCTGCAGGAGATCGGCGAGGGGGATGCGCTCGAGCAGCTGCGCCTGCTGCTCAGCGACCCCGCTCGCAGCTGGGTCGGACACGATCTCAAGCGCGAGTGCGTCGCGCTCGGTCGCCGCGGCATCGAGCTCGCGGGCCGGCTGCGCGACAGCGCGGTCGCGGCGTACGTGCTCGACGCCTCGCAGCAGGTGGAGCGCCCCGAGGTGCTCGCGCGCAGCCACCTCGGCCGCGACCTGCCGGCGCGCGACGGCGCGTTCGGCAAGGGCGCCAAGCGCCGCGGGCTCGACTGCGTGCCCGCGGAGGAGCTGGCCGCGTTCTACGGCCAGCACACCGCGAGCGCCTTCGCGCTCCAGACCGCGCTCGAGGCGAAGCTTGCGCAGACCGGTCAGCTCGGTCTGCTCGAAGAGCTCGATCTGCCGCTCATCCCCGTGCTCGCGCGCATGGAGCGCGCCGGTGTGCGCGTCGACGTGTCCGCGCTCGAGCGGATCGGGCAGGACCTCGCTCGCGAGCTCGCCGCCGCGGAGGGCCGCATCCACGCGCTCGCGGGCGGAGCGTTCAACATCCAGTCGCCGAAGCAGCTGCAGCACATCCTGTTCGAGAAGCTCGCGCTGCCGCCGAGCAAGCGGACCAAGACCGGCTTCTCGACGGACGAGTCCGTGCTCGAGGAGCTCGCCATCAACTACGAGCTGCCGCGCGAGGTGCTCGAGTACCGGCGTCTGAGCAAGCTCAAGGGCACGTACGTGGATGCGCTGCCGCCGCTGATCCATCCCGAGACCGGCCGCATCCACTGCCGCATCAGCCAGATCGTGGCGGCCACCGGCCGCCTCTCGGCGTCCAACCCGAACCTGCAGAACATCCCGATCCGCACGCCGCAGGGGCAGCGCATCCGCGAGGCCTTCGTCCCCGCGGAGGGTCGGCGGCTGCTCTCCGCCGACTACAGCCAGATCGAGCTGCGCGTGCTGGCGCATCTGTCCGGCGACGCCGCGTTGACCGAGGCGTTCCTGAGCGGTCAGGACATCCACGTGCAGACCGCGGCGCGCGTGTTCGAGATCGCGCCGGCCGACGTGAGCAGCGAGCAGCGCTCGCAGATGAAGGCCGTGAACTTCGGGATCATCTACGGCTCGTCCGCCTTCGGCATCGCGCGTCAGCTCGGCATCTCGCAGAGCCAGGCGGCCACGTTCATCCGCGCGTACTTCGAGCGCTACCCCGGCGTGAAGGGGTATCTCGACCGTACGGTCGGTTTGGCGCGCGAGCGCGGCTATGCGGAGACGCTCGACGGCCGCCGTCGCTATCTTCCGGACCTGGCCTCGCGGAACCGCGTGCTCCGCTCGGCCGCGGAGCGCATGGCCACCAACTCGGCGATTCAGGGCACGGCCGCCGATCTGATCAAGCGGGCCATGGTCCGGATCGACGCGGAGCTCCGACAGCCCGGGGCTCCGGCGGCGGAGATGATCCTCCAGGTCCACGACGAGCTGCTCTTCGAGTTCCGGCCCGAGGCTGCGGCGAGCCTGCGCGACCTGGTGAGCCGCCACATGCAGGGAGTCGCCCAACTCTCCGTCCCGCTTGTGGTTCATCTGGGCGAGGGCGGGAGCTGGCGAGAGGCCCATTGAGCGGCCCCGAAGACGGCGGATCTGGGCGAATTTCCGGAGGAAAGGGCCCGTCCAAGCCGCTGGACACGGAGCCGACCCCCGAGACTGCGGCAGACCCTGTGGTGGACCCTCTGGGGAAGCCGACAGCGAGCCGATCGGAAGGACTCGCAGGGACGCAAAGCTCCGAGGAGTCCGAGGAAGATGAGGCGTCGATGGGATCAGGAGTAGCTGCGCTGGACCGCACCGAGCACCTCGGGGTCGAGCAGACAGACTCTTCCGGCAAGCCTGCAGAGATCGCCGACGCCGAGCTCGTCCAGCAATGTCGAAAGGGCAGCAACGACGCCTTCGGCATCCTGGTCCGGCGCTACTCGGAGCGCGCCTTCCGCGCCGCCTACCGCGTGGTCCGCGACACGCACCAGGCCGAAGAGATCGTCCAGGAAGGCTTCATCAAGGCCTACCGCGCCCTCGAGAGCTTCGAATCCCGCTCGTCCTTCTACACCTGGCTCTACCGCATCATGACCAACCTCGCGCTCGACCGGCGCCGCCGCGAGCAGCGCGCGCCGATGCTCGAGTGGGACGACAAGGTCGCGCCGCGCATCGATCCGCGCGCTCTGTCTGCCGCTCTGCCGGACCCAGAGGTCGCGTCGCGACGCGCCGAGGTGCGCGCCTTCGTTGCAAAAGGTGTGCAGGAACTCCCCGACGGTCAGCGTGAGGTGCTTCTGCTCCGCGAGGTCGAAGGGCTATCCTACGAGGAGATTGCTCAGAAGATGCAGATCTCCAAGGGCACGGTGATGAGCCGGCTCCATTACGCCCGCAAGAAGATGATCGTGTTTCTGAACCAGCACGGCGTAGAGCCGGAGGACGTGCAATGAAGTCGAGGCTAGAGAAACGGCTCGAGAAGTACCGCGATGGCATGGCGAGCGCGCGCGAGCGGGCACGCCTGGAGAAGCTCATCGCGAGTGATTCCGAAGCCGCCTCGCACTTCCACACGACCGAATGGCTCGGGCGAAACGTGCGCGAAGCCTGGCTCGACGGACCCCCGGCGCCGAGCCCCGAGCGCATCCTCACCGCGATCCGCCCGGCGCTGCGCCAGATCGATGCCGAGCGCGCGCTCGCGCGCGAGGCGCGCTGGAGCTGGCGCAACCTGTTCGGCCCCATCCCGCTGACTGCGTTCGGTGCCGTGGCTGCAGCGCTCGCGCTGTTCCTGGTGCCGCTCGAGATCGAGGCGCCGTTCGTGCGCTACGCGAGTGTGATGTCGCCGCAGTTCGGTGCGGTGCCCGTGGCGAACGACTCGCTGCAGTCGCCGACCGCGATCTACGATCTCGCCCAGGAGGGCGACAAACCGGTCATGGTCTTCGAGGCAGAGGACGGGTCCACCGTGATCTGGCTCCTCGAAGAAGACGACGGCATCTCGTCGACCGCGAGCAAGAGAGGATTGGTCTGAGATGGTGACACGAGACCTCGCGATCGGCTTTGCGTTCTGCCTGCTGTCGTTCGGAGGCAGTGCCAGGCTGGCGCAGGCGGACTGTCCCACGCCTGCGAGCCCCGATCGCATCGCGCTCTCGATTCTGATCGCACACGGCTCGCAGGAAGAGATCGACGGCGTGGGCGGAGTCGACGCGGAGTGCACGGCCCTGCAGGGACGCCTGCCCGTCGCGTTCTCGACGCTGCGCACCAACGCCCAGCGCTGCTTCAACCTGGCCTTCGGCGAGAGCGCCGAGATGACGCTGCCCTCGGGCGGCACCGTGCAGTTCCTGCCGATCTCGATCGTGGACGATCTGCTGCACGTGCAGCTCCAGATGCCGGGCGTGCTCAACACGCGCCTGCGCACGCCCACGGGACGCGCGGTGATCGTCGCCGCGGGCAAGGACGAGATCGGTCAGCTGTTCATCGAGCTCACGCCGAGCTTCACGCCGCCGCTGCTGCTCACGCCGGGTCAGCAGAAGGTGCCGAAGGTGCGCCAGGCCGGCGACCACCGTCCGTAGCCCCGTGAGCGACACGGCGGCGCAGCTGCGCCGCGAGCTGCGCGGCATCTTCCAGCAGCGCCGCTTCCTGCTGATCGGCGGCGCCGTGAGCGAGCAGCTGCGCCTGGGGCGCGAGCTCTGCGCGCTCGGTGCCGAGCGGCCGTTCCTGCTGGGTCAGGGCAGCGGAGCGGGCGTGCTGCCCGCAGCGGGCGAGGCCGACTGGCACGCGCTCGACGTGAGCGGTGCGGACCGCCTGGCCGAGGCGCGGGCGTACGAGGCCGCGCTGCGCCAGCCCCCCTTCGAGGTGCTGGTGGCCCTCGACACGTGGGACCCGGAGTACCGCGCGCTCGCGGTCGGCCCCGGGGTGCTCGGCGACCTGCGCAGCGTGGCGGGGCGTGCGCGCTATGCGCGTCGGCTGCCGCACTGGCTGCGCCTCGAGGACAAGACGCGCCTGCACCGCTTCCTGTCCGCGCTCGGCATCGAGGGTGGACCGCACGCCGTCGTGCGCGCGCGCCCGGCCGACCTGAGCAATGCGGCCATGCATCTCGACGAGGGATCCGGAACCGTCTGGTCCGGTGACACGAGCGAGGGTCCGCACGGCGGTGCGACGCGCGTGCGCTGGGTGCGCACGGCGCAGCAGGCTCGGGCTGCGGGTGACTTCTTCGCGCGCCACTGTCGGGCCGTTCGCGTGATGCCGTTCGTCGAGGGTGTGCCGTGCAGCATCCACGGCCTGGTCCTGCCGCGCGGCGTGGCGGTCTTCCGCCCGGTCGAGCTCGTCGTGCTGCGCCGCCCGGATGTCTTCGAGTACGCCGGTGCAGCGACGTACTGGGATCCGGATCCCGCGGACCGGCATGCGATGCGCGAGCTCGCCCGCTGCGTGGGCGAGGGCCTGCGCGTGCGCAGTGCTTATCGCGGCGCGTACACGGTCGACGGCGTGCTCGGCGCCCACGGCTTCGTGCCGACCGAGATCAACACGCGGATCGGCGCGGCGTTCCACCTGCTCGCGCCGGAGCTGCCGCTCGCGCCGCTCGCGCTGGCGGCGGCCGAGGGCGAGACCCTCGACTGCGATCCCGCGGAGCTCGAGGCGTGTGTGCTGGAAGCGGCCGACGCGGAGCGCGGTGGCGGTCTCACGGTGGCGGTCACCGGGGCGCCCGCGCAGCCGCTGCGACACGCTCTGGTCGAGACCGCGGACGGGTTCCGTCTGGCGCAGGACGGCGAGCTCGAGGCGGCGACGGTGGTCGTCGGGTCGTCGCACGGTGCGGGCTGGCTCAGCGTGCGACCGAACGCCCGCCGCACGGCCATCGGACCGGCCTTCGCGCCGCGAGCCGTGCGCGCGCTCGCGCTCGCGGAGTCGTTGTGCGGTGTGCACGTGGGTCCGCTCGAGGCCGCGCGACCGGTGCCCCGCCTGACGTGAGCCTGACGTAAGATGGGCGGAGCCCGCAGCCTCCGGAGGACTCCATGCCCGCTCTCGATGGAATGCGCATCCTCGATCTGACCCAGTGGGAAGCCGGCACGTCGTGCACGCAGGCTCTGGCGTGGCTCGGCGCCGACGTGCTGAAGATCGAGCCGCCAGGGCGGGGCGATCCGGGCCGCGAGGTCGCGCTGGAGGCGACCAATGGTCTCGACACGCCGTACTTCCTCTACTGGAACAGCAACAAGCGCAGCGTGGCGCTGGATCTCCAGCAGCCGACCGGCCGCGACCTGCTGCTGCGCCTGCTGCCGCACTGCGACGTCTTCGTCGAGAACTTCGGGCCCGGCGTGGTCGAGAAGCTGGGCCTCGACTACGCGACGCTGCGCGCCATCCATCCCGAGGTCATCTACGCACAGGTGAAGGGCTACGGGACCTGGGGCCCCTACGCGGACTACAAGTGCATGGACATGGTGGCGCAGGCGACCGCGGGCTCGCTCTCGACGACCGGCTTTGCGGACGGTCCGCCCACGCGACCCGGTGCCACGATCGGCGATGCCGGAACCGGCGTGCAGCTCGCGCTCGCCATCACCGCCGCCTACGTCCAGAAGCTGCGCACGGGCGAGGGCCAGCGCATCGAGCTGTCCATGCAGGAGGCCGTGACGTACTACCTGCGCACTGCGATCGCCAATGGCTCGGCGCTCGGCGAGCGCGCCGCGCCGCGCCGGGGCAACGGCGAGGGCGCCATGGTCAATCTGTACCCGTGTCGGCCCGGTGGGCCCAACGACTACGTCTACATGATGGTGGTCAACACGCGGATGTGGCAGAGCCTGTGCGGTGGCATGCAGCGCCCCGACCTCGCGGACGACGCGCGCTTTGCGCGCGGCCGCGACCGCCACACCAACGCCGAGGCGCTGACCGAGGAGATCTCGAAGTGGACGCGCTCGCTCACCAAGCACGAGGTCATGCGCATCCTCGGCGAGGCGGGCGTCCCGTGCGGAGCCGTGCTCGACACGCACGACCTGTTCCGCGACCCGCACCTGCAGGCGCGCGGTTTCGTGAAGATGGTCGAGCACAAGACCCTCGGCCGCGTGCCCGTCCTCGGCTGGCCCGCCCGCCTCGAGAAGAGCGACGTGCCGATCAAGGCCGCGCCCCTCCTGGGTGAGCACACCGACGAAGTACTGCGCGAGTTCCTCGGTCTCTCCGACGCCGAGCTCGCAGCACTCCACGCCCAGCCCGTCCTACCCCGACGCAGCGCGGACTGACCTACTGACCCTGCAAGCCCTGCGCGCAGCGAGCCGCAGGCGAGCGTAGAGCGGGTGGCGCGGGCCGTCCCCCCGCAGTCGCAGTCAGACCTCGATTTCGAGGATGACGCGGTGGCCGATGCGGAAGAACAGCGTGGAGAAGGCGTCGAGCACGCGCATCTGCCAGCCGTACTTGCTGCGCAGGGCCTGGTACGCGCGGGACTCCAGCGTGTCGTCCGCCACGATCCGGGCGAGCGCCTCGGTCCACTCGCCCCTCGGCTCGCCGGTGGCGCCGCAGGGCGCCACGCGCGCGCGGCTGGAATTGCGCAGGCGCTTCGCCTTGCCCGAGCGGCCGTCGGTGAAGGCGTAGAGCTTGTTGTCCAGGCCGGCGAACCACAGGGGGGTGGCCACGGGGCGGCCGTTCCGCCGGAACGTCGTCAGATTGATGTAGCGGGCTCGGTCGAAGGCCATCGTCGGGGATCCTACCTTACGTGCTATAACGGCCGCATGCCGCGAAGCCTTAGCCGGCGCGCCCAGGTCCTGCGGGCGTCGCCGATC
>Ga0190274_10001873_pt1 | contig 12343 bp, 10 predicted proteins | sample Popmic531T_FD_133002 | JGI IMG/M metagenome (GOLD analysis project Ga0190274, IMG submission 133002) | Populus adjacent soil microbial communities from riparian zone of Yellowstone River, Montana, USA - 531 T | ecosystem: Environmental > Terrestrial > Soil > Riparian zone | place: USA: Montana...
GAGCATGTTCATGTCTGCGTCCTCGATGGGTGATGTGTCGATGCTCAATGGCCGAACGGGTCCGGCCGGGATCGACAGCCCACGCGGGGCGACTCAGCGATATTTGAACTTGAACGCGAGAATGACGGCGGCGAGCGCGGCAGCGGCGTAACCCAGCCATTCGGTGTTCATGAAACGGGATCCGTGCTGCGAAGAATGGTGGCCGGGGTCGGAATCGAACCAACGACACGCGGATTTTCAATCCGCTGCTCTACCAACTGAGCTACCCGGCCACTGTTGGAAACCCCCTCCTGGAGGGGCCCTCGATCGAGGGGCGCGTATTAGAACGGCAGGCCCCGGACCCGTCAAGCAACCGGGCCTTCAAAGCCTTGATTTGTGGCGCTTTGCCACCAATTCGGGCCGATCATGAATACCGCACCCATTGTCGCAACCTCCCCGCGAGCGGTCATCCAGACCCTGCGCGGCCAGCCCGCCTCCGACGGAGCGGGCGTGAAGCTCACGCGTGTCATCGGCCAGCCCAAGCTGCCCGATCTCGATCCGTTCCTGCTGCTCGATGAGTTCGGCACCGACAAGGCCGAGGACTACATCGCCGGATTCCCCGAACACCCGCATCGCGGCTTCGAAACCGTCACGTACATGCTCGATGGCCACATGCAGCACGAGGACCATCTCGGCAACCGCGGCGACCTCAAGCCAGGCGGCGTGCAGTGGATGACGGCCGGCCGCGGCATCATCCACTCGGAGATGCCGCAGCAGCAGAGCGGCCGCATGCGCGGCTTCCAGCTGTGGATCAACCTGCCGGCGAACGAGAAGATGAAACCGGCGGGTTACCGTGACATTCCCGCGGGTGAGATCCCGCAGCTCGAGCCCGCTCCCGGCGTGCGCGTGAAGGTCGTTGCGGGTGCGCTCGACCACGATGGCAAGCGCATCGAAGGGCCGGTGAACGGCACGAGCGCGCGACTGAGCACGGATCCGACCTACCTCGACGTCGAGCTGGCACCCGGCGCGCGCTGGACCCACCACATCGACCCGCACCACAGCGCGTACGCCTACGTGTTCGAAGGCAGCGCGCGCGTGGGTGCGCAGGCCGACGCATGGCTGCGCGAACACCAGGGCGGCGTGCTCGCGGCCGGCGACGCGGTCGAGCTCGAAGGCGGTGCGCAGGGCGGCCGGCTGCTGCTGCTCGCGGGCAAGCCGATCCGCGAGCCGGTCGTGCAGTACGGTCCGTTCGTGATGAACACGACCGAGGAAATTGCGCAGGCGATTGCCGACTATCAAGCCGGCACGCTGACCGCCGCGTAACGCGGGTGCGACGCCACGCGACCCCTGCGCGTGATCACGATGCAGGGGCTCGCGCGGAGGGAGCGTCATGCGCGCAATCGCAATCCTGCCGGTGCTCGCCGGCCTGTTGTGCGCCATTCCCGCCTTCGCGATCCCCCTGCGATCACCAGCCGCCCGTGGCGCAGCGACGCTGACCTTCGACAGCTGCACATCGGGCACGGCGAGCTGGACGTCGGCCATCGCCGGCTACGGCAGCGGCACGTTCCCGATCACGCGACTCGGCAGCATCAGCGACACGGTTTGCCAGTAGGAGCCTCTGGTAAGTTGCGCGCTTCGTCCCGACGGAGCGCGCCATGCGATCGACTCGCCCTGCCCTGCTGGCCCTCGCGCTCGTTGCGTGCGTTGCGCCAGGCACACCGTCGTCGGCGGGCGCGCGCGATGACGGTGCAGCACGCCGCATCGAAGCCGACGTGCGCTTCCTGGCGGATGACCTGCTCGAAGGTCGCGAAGCCGGCACGCGCGGCTTCGACCTCGCGGCGCACTACGTCGTGCAGCGCATGCGCGCGATCGGCTTGCAACCGGGCGGTGTCGATGGTGGCTGGCTGCAACCCGTGCGGATGGTGCGCGGCGTGCGCGAGCGCGAAGGCGCGAAGCTCGCGATCGCATACGACGGCAAGGTGACCGAGCTCGCGTTCGAGCAGGATTTCCTGCCGACGCAGTCGTTCACCAACCCGCGCATGGCGATCACGGCGCCGCTGGTGTTCGTGGGCTATGGCGTCGAGGCGCCGGAGCTGGGCCACGACGATTTCGCCGAGATCGACGTGAAGGGACGCATAGCAGTCGTCGTGCAGGGCGCGCCGCCGAGCTTCCCGAACGACCAGCGCGCGTACCACTCCTCGTCGGCGCGCAAGTCGCGCGTGCTCGTGGCGCACGGCGCGGTCGGCATCGTGAATGTCCGCCCACCCGAGGACGAGGTGAAGCGCCCGTGGACGGTCGACTCCGGCAACTGGCAGCGCGCTGCGATGCGCCTGCTCGATGCGCAGGGCCAGCCGATCGACGACTTCCCGCAGCTGGCCGGCCGCGCCGGTGTGCGCACCGACGCAGCCGTGGCGCTGTTCGCGGGCGCACCGAGCACGCTCGCTCAGGTGTGGGCCGCGCGCGCGGCCGGCACCATGCGCGGCTTCGCGCTGCCCGCCACGATCACGCTCGAATCGAACACGGCGTTGTCGCAAGTCGAAAGCCACAACGTGGTTGGAAAACTGCCCGGACGCGACGCGAAGCTCGCCGGCGAGTACCTCGTGTTCAGCGCGCATCTCGATCATCTCGGCACCGGTGCGGCGGTGAACGGCGATGCGAACTACAACGGCGCGATCGACAACGCACTGGGCATCGCCACGATGATCGAGGTCGCGACGGCGCTCGTCGCGGATCGGCCGCGGCGCAGCATGCTGTTCGTCGCCACGACGGCCGAGGAAAAGGGCCTGCTCGGCGCACAACGCTTCGCGCGCGAGCCGACAGTGCCAGCGGCCGCACTCGTCGGCAACATCAATATCGACATGCCGGTGCTGCTCGCGCCAGGCAGCGCCTACATCGGCTGGGGTGCGGAACACACCACGCTCGGACCGCAGTTCGAGCGCGCCGCGCGCAAGCTCTCGCTTGCCGTCGCGCCCGATCCGTTCCCGGAAGAAGTGGTGTTCGTGCGCAGCGACCAGTTCCGTTTCATCGAACAGGGCGTGCCCGCGATCTACCTCGGCACCACGCCCGCGGCAGGCGACGACGCCGGCAAGCAGGCGGTCGCGACGTTCCTGAAGACGCGCTACCACCTGCCTGGCGACGACGTGGCGCAACCGATCCAGTGGGAAGGCGCCGCGCAACTCGCGCGCATCGCCGAGTTGCTCGCGCGCGATGCGGGCGATGCTGCTGCGCGGCCGGCCTGGAACGCGGGGGATTTCTTCGGGCGAACGTTCGGCGCGGCAGCGCCGGCCGCGACTCAGTGAGGGCGATTCGGCGCAGCCGACAGCACGACGGGTGACGCGATGCGCGGCTCCGCGCGCTGCACGCCGAATACACGCGCTTCCATCAGCCGGCCGTCCATCTCCTGGAATTCCACGAGCGCGCGCCCGCCGTGCGCGGACCACTCGGCGTAGGCACGTTCGGTCGCGTCGAGCATTGCTTCCCACTGCGACGGATGCACTGCGAGCAATGCGCCGTCGCGGCGCACCGACCAGATGCCCGAGCCCCACGCGTCGCGATGCGGCCCGACGACGAAGCGTGCTGTGTGGCTCTCGCGCATCGAGCGCAGGTGCCGCTCGCGACCGGGGCCACGCACGAGCTCGGCGTCGCCGTCAGTCGCCGCCTGTGCTTCCGGGTCGCGCATGCGCCAGGCAGCGGCACCGGGCCGACGAAGATACGAGTTGAACGGGTTGCGGGCGTTGTCCATGCCCGCGGAGCATGCAGCGCGCGTGCCGTGGCTGCATGCGCCGGCGTCAGGAATTGTGCCCGCGTGAGGCTATTCGTCCGCGTGCGTAGAGCGCGCCACGCAGTCGGCCTCGGTGCCCGGGAGCACGCGCTGGATCGGGATGGTGCCGGCGAGGCCGCCGTCCGACGTGATCGCGTACGTGGCCGTGCCGGCGGTGCAACTCTCGAAGCGCATCGTGAGCGTCCCCACGTTCGTCGTCGAAGTACCACCGCCCTGGTCGAAGCGGCCACCGGTGGTGCGGAACAGCTGCAACGTGGCCGTGTCGCCGCTGTAATTCCCCTGCGCCGTGAGCCAGCGGTGGTCGGTCGCGCCGACCTTGCCCGCGGTGGTCGCGCCCGCGCGCTCGTATGTGAACCAGGCAATGAACATGGAATTCGCCACGGGATCCACGTCGACCAGGAAGCCCTGGCCGCTCGTGGGCGGGTTGAACCACGCGCCCGCAATGCCGCGGTTGATCGAAAACGTCGGCACCTGCGGCGCGACGACGGTGATGCGCCCGCTCATCGCACTGTTGATGTCCAGCCCGGGCGCGCTGTGCACTTCGCAGAAGTAGCGCACGACGCCCGGCTCGCTGAACTCCCGATTGAACACCCACGGGTTCCCCGCGATCTGGTTGCGGAACGAACCATCGTCGGCCGCGACGTTGTGCACGCCTTCGACGTTGGTCCAGCGCACCGTGTCGCCGGCCGCGATCGTGATGTCGTTCGGCACGAAGCGGAAATTGCGCACCTGGACGTCGACCACGGCGGCGCGTGCGGGCGCACCGGCCACCAGCGTCAACGCAATCAACACGATCGATGCAAGGCGCATTGCACGCTCCTGGCTGAAAGCTGGCCTCGACCGGCATTCCCCCGTGATCAGGACGACCGGACGCGGCGCAGCGTCGCAGCGCCCGGCCGCGCGCGCCACCGACTTTGGTCACCCGCCACTTCATGACACAGCGCGCGCATTGACCCCGACGTTGCCGACCGCCACGGTGCGGCGATGCCCGACGACTTGCCCTCTGCCGAACCCGGCCCGCGCGCCGCGTCGCAACTGGCCGTTCCAGTGCTGGTCAACGCCAGCGCGGGTGGTGGTTGCGACCCCGAGTGGGCGCGCGCGCTCGCAGCGAAGTTCCGCGACCAGGGCATGGCGGTCGACGTCAGCCTGGTGCACGCCGGCGAGGGACTCGCACAGTCGCTGGCGGCGGCGATTGCGCGCTCGCCGCCGCTGCTCGTCGCGGGCGGCGGCGACGGCACGCTCAATACCGTGGCGGCTGCGCTGCTCGATTCACGCACGACGCTCGGCGTTTTGCCCATGGGCACGCTCAACCACTTCGCGCGCGACCTCGGCATTCCGGTCGACCTCGATGGCGCCGTCCGCACCGCGGTGCACGGGCGCGACGTCGAAGTCGACACGGGCGAAGTCGGAGGGCGACTGTTCCTCAACAATTCCAGCATCGGCATCTATCCGCACTTCGTGATGGCGCGCGAGCAGCACCAGCGCCTCGGCTGGCCGAAGGGCCCGGCCGCCGTGCGCGCCGCGATCGCGGCGCTGCACCGCTTTCCGAGCGTCGACGTGGAGCTCGAGATCGACGGCAAGTCCGTGCGGCGCAGCACGCCCTGCGTATTCGTGGGCAACAACGAGTACACACTCGGCGGACCGGGCCTCGGCGAGCGCGAACGCCTGGACGCTGGCTACCTCACGGTGCACGTGACGCGACGCATCGGCCGGCTCGGCATGTTCCGCCTGGCACTGCGCGCGCTCATCGGGCGCCTCGAGAGCGACGACGACTTCGATCGTTTCCGCGTGCACGCGCTCCGCGTGCACACGCGGCACGCACGGATACGCGTGGCGACCGACGGCGAAGTCGGCGTACTCGACGCGCCGCTCGACTATCGCGTGCGGCCCCGCGCGCTGCACGTGCGCGTGCCAGCAGGCTGAGCGGCAGGCTCTTTCGCCGCCGGCCGCTTCGCTGCCGGCCGCTTCGCAGCGGGCGCGCTGGCGCCGTGGCGCCAGTGCATCGGTTTGCCGTGCGCAAGCCATTCGATCGCAGTCGCGATGCGCCTGTCGCGCGTGTCTTCGCGCTTCGCTTCGTCGATCCACTCGACGTACTCGCGGCGATGACTGGGGCTGAATGCCGCGAACGCCTTGCGCGCCGCAGCGTTGCGCCCGAGTGCCGCCGCGAATGGCGGCGACGGCGTCGGTGCCGGTTTCGGCTTTGCCGCGCCGCGCGTCGGCGCCTTCACGCCCTGCTCGTTGAGCTTCGCCGCCTGCTTCGCGTAAGCGACGAGGACGCGCTTCGACGGCAGGTCGGCGACGCGGGTGATGCGCCCGAACTGGCCCATCGCCTGTTCCGCGGAACGCCCGGCCGCGTCGAGGATCAGTGCGCCCTTCCAGAAGCCGAACGCCGCGTGCGCCTTGAACGCCGCCATGTTGGCCACGATCCCGTGGTGGTCGAAGAACGGCATGCCCCACTTGATCGTTTCCTGAACCTCCGGAACCGCCTCGTGCATGATCGCGCGCAGGTGCTCGAGCACCGGCCGCGCGAATTCGGGCGCACGTGCAATGTAGGCGTCGATGCGGGGATCGCGATTCGGCATGGCAGGTTTCCGGCCGCAGACCTGCCGCAATCGTCGCAGCAGGCCGGAACTCGCGCCAGTCAAGCGCGCCAATCAGAACTGCGCCGGCCAGTCCGTCCAGCGCGAGAACACCGCGTCGGGCGCACGATCGGGCGGCGGCTCGAACACCACTTCGTCGTCGAGCGCCACGAGGATGCGAGGCGACGGAAATTCCGAGTAGCTGCGCCAGCGGTAGTTGCCGCCCCGGATCAACACGAACGCGTCGCCGCTGCGATAGCCTACCTGCAGGTAGCCCGGCCCTTGCGCCGCGGAGGCCATCGGCACGGCGTCGGGCGTCCATTCCACGACCGTATCGGCCTCCAGGCCCGTGTACCAGCACTGCTCGTGTCTGCCGGCGGGCGGCTCGGCCACGAAGCAGACCAGCAGTAATGGCAGTGCCTGGATCATGCCTGCGGTGGGTGCAAGAAGCGGTCCGCCCTGCCTCGGTCCGCCCGCGGCGTCTCAAGTGCTTGATCAGGCTTCCATTCCACCCGGGTTATGGCTAGAATGCGCGGCTGTTTTGTCCCTGCCACCATTGCGCGCAAGGTTTGCCATGAAAGTCCTGTCCTCCCTCAAGACCGCGAAAACCCGCCACCGCGACTGCAAGGTCGTGCGCCGCCGTGGCAAGGTGTTCGTGATCTGCAAGTCGAATCCGCGGTTCAAGGCGCGCCAGCGCTGAGCCATGGCGGGCCTCGAGCCCGCCGCGGAGCCCAAGAAAAACCGGCCCTCGCGGGCCGGTTTTTTTTCGCCTGTACAGAGGCTTGCCGCGTATTCCTGCAGTCGCGTCGAGCACACCGCAACGCGCGTCAGAACGCCTGGCGATAGCGGACGTACCAGAAGCGACCCGGCAATTCGTAGCTCGGGTCGAAGTTGCCGGCGAAGGTCGAGAACGAGACCGGCGGATCCTCGTCGAATGCGTTGCGGAGACCGGCCGTGATCCGTGCGTTCCACGGTGCGTCCCAACTGGCCTGCACGTCGAAATACCAGGCGTCGTCCAGCCGGTTCACCGGCGATCCACCGAACTGCGGATCTTCGAAGTCGGGATCGCTGCACAGCGCCGGCTGGCCGAATACCACCGGCAGGCCGCAGTCCTCGTCGGTGCCCGAGACATAGCGGGCGGCGACACTCGCGGCCCAGTCGCCGCGCTCCCAGCTGGTCGTGATGTTCGACCTGATGCGCGGGTAGATGTTGCCGCGATCGAAGTACGTACCCGCGAGGTTGCCGCCCGACCCCAGCTCGGAGACGCGCACGAGCTCCGACGGCTCGAGCGTCCGCTCGTAGTACGACAGGTACGTGGAGCGCCAGTCGATGCCGAAGCGCCCGAAGTCCGTTTCGAAGCGATAGTCGACGACCAGGTCGTAGCCTTCCGTCTCGATGAAGCCCGGCAGGTTCTGCAACCCCGTGAAGGCATCCAGCAGGTCGCCGCTCGCCTCGCGGGTGATGAACGCACACGCGTTCAACGAGCCGTTGCGGTAGCAGTCGTCCATCACCGCCTGGACATTGCGCGGGGCGATCAGGTCTTCGACGCGGACGTGGTACCAGTCGAGCTGGACCTCGAGGCCTTGAGCCCAGCTCGGCGACCAGCCGACACCTAGCGTTTTCGTGCGTGCTGTTTCCGGGTCCAGGTCCGGATTGCCGCCGATCGTGGTCCTGATCTGGCTGTTGGTCTGATCCCAACCGATGGGCACGGGCAGGATCCCGCCGATGCCGTTGCGGCAGCGGGCCAGCACTTCACCAGAGGGCGACTGCGAGGCCGCGCAGGGGTCGAAGAGTGTCGGGAAGTTGTCCGAGTTGCCCGTGAACAGCTCCGAGATCGAGGGCGCGCGGAAGTTCTCGGAAAGACTGCCGCGCAATACGACGTCTGATATCGGCTGCCAGCGGAAACCGAACTTCGGGTTCGTCGTGTCGCCGAAGTTCGAGTAGTCCGAGTAACGAGCCGCGACCGAGATCTCGAAGACTTCGGCAAACGCGAGGTCCTTGAGGATCGGGATGTTGAACTCGGCGTAGAACTCGTCGAGGTGGAAGCCGCCTTCGGTCGGCTGGCGGAAGTTGCTCGTCGACGCGCCCGAGGCCGTCAGCGCATCCGGCTGGTCGAAGCCGGACTCACGGCGGTATTCGTAACCAGCGGCGAAGCCGAGCGGGCCGGCCGGCAGTTCGAACAGGTCACCCGTGACGCTCGCCGTGTAGTCGTACGTCTTCTTGTAGATGTTGTCCTGCTCGGTGAACCCGGCGAAATCCGCCATTTCACGCGTGAAGCCGCCGGGACCGCCGAAGATGTTGAGCGGCACGCAGCCCGCGATCGGGGCAGTCGGCGTTCCGCACGTTGCCACGCCATTGGCGTCACGGAACGATGGTCCAAGGCCCAGTGCGAGCCGGTTGACGTCGTACTGGCCGGTATTCGCGTTGCGCAGCTCGTTGTCCGAGTAGATGTAGTTCACGTCCCACGAGAAGTGGCGATCGACCAGGTCGAACGAGCCTTCGAGGCCACCCGAGAAGTAGAACGTGTCGGCGTCCTGGTTGAAGTTGCGCAGCTCGATGGTGTTGCGGTACTGCGCACGTGTGACGGGCACGCCGAACGGGTTGTACAGCGCGTTCGCCGGGATCGTGAAGCGGTTCAGGCCGGAACCCGCGGTACCGAACACGAACGGGATGGCAGCGAGCTGCTGCCCCGAACGACGCTCGTTGTAGGCGATCGCGGTGTTGAACGAGATGCTGTCCGTTAGCTGGTAGCGACCCTGCACAAACAGGCTGGTGCGCTCCTGCGGAGTCAGGATGTAGTTGTCCGGCGCGAAGTTGTAGCCGTCGGTCGCGGCTACGTATGGACGATAGTCGCCGGCAGCCGTTCCGGGGCGACCCGGGATCAATACCAGCGTGCCCGGCGCGCCGTTCGGCAGGCGGCCACCGTTGGCCGAGAAGCCGAAGCGGCCGAAAGGCGTCGTCGAGGACGAGCCGACGTTGACGTTGTTGCCACTGAAGCCGAACAGCAGGTTCTCCGAGATCTCGCGGTCTCCGGCGAGGATCGGATCCTGCTCGGTGTGCGACGCGACCAGCGCGACGTTTCCTCGATCCGTCGTCGAGCCGATCGCGAGGTCGTACTGCTCGGTGCGGCCGTCGCCTTCCTCGTTCTCGCCGAGGTATGCCGACGCTTCGGCGCCGTCGATCGCGCTACGCGTGACGACGTTGATCACGCCCGCGATCGCATCCGAACCGTAGATCGCCGAGGCTCCATCCAGGAGGACCTCGACACGGTCGACGATCGCGAGCGGGATGGCGTCGACGTCCACGGCGCCGCCGAGGTTCGCAATCCAGCGTCGGCCGTCGACGAGCACAAGCGTGCGTTTCGCGCCGAGATTGCGCAGGTCGACCTGCGTTTCGCCGTTGCCACCGCTGTTGAACAGTGTGTTGAGCGCGGCGCCGCTGTATGTGAGCTCCTGCAGGATATCGCCCAGCGAAGTGAGGCCCGTGCGTCGCAGGTCTTCGCGCGTGAGCACGACGATAGGCGCAGCCGCGTCCGGCGTCGTGCGCGGAATGCGCGATCCGACTGCCACGCCGACGCGCGCCTCGACGCCTTCGCTCGCGTATGCCGCTCCCGCGGCGAGGACAGCCGTTCCGCACAAGGAAGCCCGTACGACGCGGGCAATCACGGTCGTATCGATCTCTCGCATGTTGCTCCCCGAATCGAAGCGATCCCTGGATACGTACGCGTCAATCGCGGAAGAACCAGCTCATCGTCCGCACTCGTGATCAGGACGCGGGAACCGCACGAAGCGTCGCGCCTCGCGATCGTTCGAAGCTCACCGGAAAAAGTCACAAGCATCGTGCGTCATGGGATGCGCCGCGGCGGACTGCGGGCGGATTTCGCGCGCAAGGACGCACGCGCACTGCGAATCGTCGCAGCGGAAACGAAGAGCGCCGCGATGACCGCAGCGTCGTACAGCTCCGGATCTCCCAAAAGAAACGGGCCCTTGCGGGCCCGTTTCGTGAAGCATGAAGCAACTTCGTTTGCGGCTCAGAACTTCTGGTTGTACTGCACGTACCAGAACCTTCCCGGCACGTCGTAGTTCGGGTCGAAGCTGTTGGCGAAGTTGCCGAACGCCACCGGCGGATCCTCGTCGAACAGGTTCCTGATACCACCGGTGATGCGCGCGTTCCACGGCGAATCCCAGCTGACCTGTGCGTCGAAATACCAAACGTCGTCGAAGTGGTTGGTCGGCGCGCCGCCGAACTGCGGATCCTCGTTGTCGGGATCGGTGCAGAGGTCGGGCTCGCCGAAGATGACGGGGAGCGAGCAGTCCTCGTCCACGCCGGAGATGTAGCGCGCCGTCAGGTTCGCGCTCCAGTCGCCCAGCTGCCAGTTGGTCGTGATGTTCGTCTTGAGGCGGCTGTACAGGTTCGTGCGATCGAACGACGTACCGGCCAGGTTGCCCAGGGAAACCGTGCCATCGGTGAGCGTGTCGCCTGCGTCGGGCTGGCCGACGTCGCCCAGATACGACACGTACGCCGTGTCCCAGTTGATGCGGAACTTGCCGAACTCCGTGTCGAACTTGTAGTCGACGGTCAGGTCGTAGCCCTCCGTCTCGACGCCACCGATCAGGTTCTGCGCGCCCGAGAATAGGTCGAGCACGTTGCCGTTGGCCTGGCGCGTGATGAGCTCGCAGGAGTTGTTGTTGCCCGCGATGTAGCAGTCGTCGAGGATGAACTGCGCGGAACGGAAGGAAACCGCGTTCTCGACCGCGATGTTGTACCAGTCGAGGTAGATGTCGAGACCTTCGGCCCAGCTCGGCGAGTAGACCAGGCCCAGCGTCTTGCTGGTCGCGGTCTCCGGCGTCAGGTTGGGGTTGCCACCGACCGTCACGCGGATCTGGGTGTTGGTCTGCTCGTATCCCGGTGGTGTCGGACCCACGCCGCCGAAACCGCTGCGGCAGCGCGACAGAACTTCGCTGGACGGCTGCTGCGAAGCCGAGCACGGGTCGAACACGGTCGGGAAGTTGTCCGCGTTGCCCGTGAACAGCTCCGAGATCGATGGCGCGCGGAAGCCGTCGGCATAGTTGCCGCGGACCAGCAGGTCGGCAAACGGTTTCCAGCGGAAGCCGAACTTCGGATTGGTCGTGTCGCCGAAATTCGAGTAGTCCGAGTAGCGCGCTGCGAGCGAGATCTCGAAGATCTCGGCGAATGCGAGGTCTTTCAGGATCGGAATGTTGAACTCGGCGTAGAACTCGTCGAGGTTGAAACCGCCGCGCGTCGGTAGGCGGCCGTTGCCCGTGGTTGCGCCCGACGTCGTGATCGCATCTGGCTGGTCGAATCCGAATTCGCGGCGGTACTCGTAGCCCGCGGCGAAGCCCAGCGGGCCGGCCGGCAGCTCGAACAGGTCACCGGTCAGGTTCGCGGTGTAGTCGTAGGTCTTCTTGTAGATGTTGTCCTGCTCGGTGAAGCTGGCGTAGTCCGCCATCTCCCGCGTGAAGCTGTCGGGACCGCCGAAGATGTTGATCGGCACACAGCCCGCAATCGGGGCAGCTGCGGTTCCGCAGGTCGGAACGCCCTGGGCATTGATGAACGACGGGCCGAGGCCCAGCGCGAGCTTGTTGACGTTGAACTGGCCGGTGTTCGAGTTGCGGAGCTCGTTGTCCGTGTAGATGTAGTTCATGTCCCACGAGAAGCCGCGATCGGCCAGGTCGAAATCACCCTCGAGGCCACCCGAGAAGTAGAACGTATCCACATCCTGGTTGAAGCTGCGCAGGCGCACCGTGTTGCGGTACTGCGCGCGCGTCACGTCCTGGCCGAACGGGTTGTAGAGCGCCGTCGACGGGATCGTGAAGCGGTTCAGTCCCGAACCCGCGGTGCCTAACACGAACGGCACGGCCGCGAGCTGCTGCTCGGACTTGCGCTCGTTGTAGACGATCGCCGAGTTGAACGAGATGTTGTCCGTGATCTGGTAACGACCCTGGACGTACACACCCGTACGCTCCTGCGGCGTGACCAGGTA
>Ga0190274_10001874_pt1 | contig 12341 bp, 11 predicted proteins | sample Popmic531T_FD_133002 | JGI IMG/M metagenome (GOLD analysis project Ga0190274, IMG submission 133002) | Populus adjacent soil microbial communities from riparian zone of Yellowstone River, Montana, USA - 531 T | ecosystem: Environmental > Terrestrial > Soil > Riparian zone | place: USA: Montana...
TCCGGGTCCCAGTACGGTGCGCCCAGCCCGGTGAACGCCGGGACCAGGTAGACCCCGCCCGTGTCCGGCACGAGCTCGGCCGCGATCCGCGTGTCGGCCGCCGTCTCCACCAGGCCGAGCTGGTCGCGCAGCCACTGGACGGCCGCCCCGGAGACGAACACCGAGCCCTCGAGCGCGTACTCGATCTTGCCGTCGATGCCCCAGGCAATCGTGGTGAGCAGGCCGTTCTCGGAGCGCTTCGGCGTCGTCCCCGTGTTCATCAGCAGGAACGAGCCAGTGCCGTAGGTGTTCTTGGTGGCCCCGGCGTCGAAGCACGCCTGGCCGAACAGCGCGGCCTGCTGGTCGCCCGCCACACCCGCGATCGGCAGGCGTGCGCCCTCGAAGACGCCGTCCGCGGTCTCGCCGAACGACCCGCTCGAGTCGCGCACCTCGGGCAGCATGACGGCGGGAATTCCGAGCACGTCCAGCAGCTCGGCGTCCCAGCGCCGGGCGTGGATGTCGTACACGAGCGTGCGCGAGGCGTTGCTGTAGTCGGTGGCATGCACGCGTCCGCCCGTGAGCTTGTAGACGAGCCAGCTGTCGACCGTGCCGAACAGCAGCTCGCCCCGCTCCGCCCGCGCGCGCGCGCCGGGCACCGCGTCGAGGATCCACGCGATCTTGGTCCCGGAGAAGTACGCGTCGACGACCAGGCCCGTGCGCTCGCGGAACAGCGGACCGAGCCCGCGCTGCTTCAGCTCCTCGCACAGCGGCGCGGTCTGGCGCGACTGCCACACGATGGCGGGTCGCACGGGCTCGCCCGTGGCGCGGTCCCACACGACCGTGGTCTCGCGCTGGTTCGTGACGCCGACGGCGGCGATCTCGGTCCAGCGGATGCCCGCCTTCGCGACCACGCCGCGCGCGGCCCGCAGCTGGCTGGTCCAGATCTCGTTGGCGTCGTGCTCGACCCAGCCCGGCTGCGGGAACGACTGCCCGAACTCGTGCGCCTCGACCGCCACCGGGCGCGCCGCCGCATCGAACAGGATCGCCCGCGAGCTCGTGGTCCCCTGATCCAGCGCAAGGATGTACCCGCTCATGCCAGACCGAATACCAGCCGGCCGCCCCCCCATGCAAGCAAAGGTCAGAATCCCGCGCTCAGGCCGCCGAGCGAGCACCAGAGGCGCGGCGAAGCCGCGCCGTGCGGCAAGGCGAGCGGCAGCTCGCCGTCAGGCCGCCAGGACCCGAGCTAACGACGCGGGGCGCGGAAGCGGCGCACGGTCTCGATCTGGTCGGGAGTCTCCGGGGACGTCCCGTCCAGGCCGTGCGGCTCGCGCAGGGTCTGCATCACGGCGAGGAAGTTCGCGGGTGTCGCGATGCCGCGCTCGATCAGGTACGCGCCCACCACCGTGCCGGTGCGCCCGCGCCCGCGCCAGCAGTGCACGTAGACGGGCCGGTCGCGCTCGATCGAGGCTCGGATCGCCGACAGGATCTTGTGTAGATAGGCGTGGTCGGGCGCGGTGTAGTCGGGGATCCCGAAGCGCAGGCAGTTGCACTCGAGCGCCGCGGTGCCGGCCACCTGGCGCAGCAGGTGCGTGTAGGCTGCGGGCGTGCGCGTGTCCTGGCCCTCTTCGACTGCCTCCATCAGGTTCACGAAGGTGCGTATCCCGCGGTCGAGCAGCCCGCGCAGCTGACGGCGCGCGAGCGCACGATCGTGGTCACCCGGGTACGCGCCCGCCATGAGGCGGCCAGGCTCGACCCAGTACGCGCCTTCTATCCCGAGGCCCAGCACTGCCTCTGAATGTATCAGGCGCAGCCGCGCGCCGCCCCGTCCCCGAAACGACCCCGCCCCAGTTGTCGCTCGCGTCGTCAAAATGGGAAACTGAGGCGCAGGGAGGCGCAGGTGCGGGAGATGCAGCAGCCAGATCGGCTCGGGGACGCCGAGCGGACGTTCTACGACACACACGGCTACTGGATCGTGCCCGGGCTCTTCGGACCCCAGGAGCTCGCGGCCTTCGACCGCCGCTTCGAGGACCTGGTCGAGGGGCGCGCGCCGGTGCCCGAGACCATGCTCGTCATGCGCGATGTCATGGTCGCCAAGGGCGCAGTCGCGCCGCGCTCGCGCCTGGCCGCGATCGCGAAGATCCAGAACTTCGAGGACGACGCGCTGCTGTACGGCGACTACGTCTGCCATCCGCGCGTGCTCGACTGGGTCGAGTCATTCGTCGGGCCCGACATCAAGAGCATCCACACGATGCTGATCAACAAGCCACCCGACGTGGATGGGCGTCACCCTCTGCACCAGGACCTGGTCTACTTCCCGTTCCGACCGGCGGACCAGATCGTCGCCAGCTGGACGGCCATCGGACGCTGCACGCGCGAGAACGGCTGCCTGGTGGTGCTGCCGGGCAGCCACAAGGGCGAGCTGATGGAGCACGGCAACCCGGACTGGGAGTGGGTCAACTACGCGTACTTCGGGGCCAAGGGCGTGGGCGCGGAGACGAGCCGCGTGCACCTCGAGATGGAGCCCGGCGACACGGTCTTCTTCCACCCGCTGCTCGTGCACGGCTCCGGGCACAACGCCACGCCGCACTTCCGGCGCTCGATCTCGGCGCACTACGCCAGCTCGCGCTGTCGCTACATCGCCGAGCACCCGGCGCCGAAGCACCCGCCGCGCTACCTGCTGGTGCGCGGCCGCGCCTACGACGGCTGCATCTGACGGACGCGGGGATCTGAGGGTGAGGCGCGACGCAGTCGCGCCGTGCGGCAAGGCGAGCGTCAGCTCGCCGTTAGGCCGCTAAGACAAGTCAGAAGACGACGCGGTTGCGCCCGGCGGCCTTCGCCTCGTAGAGCCGGCGGTCCGCGGCCTCGACCAGATCGGCCGCGCGCTCGGCGTCCGCGGGGTACGACGCCACACCGATGCTGAGCCCGACCTCGGGTCCGCCGGCAGCGGCGAGCGTGGCCAGGATCTTGCGGCTGAACGAGGCGGCGCCGGCGAGCGGTGTCTCGGGCAGCACGACGGCGAACTCGTCGCCACCGTAGCGCGCCGCGATGTCCGAGGCGCGGCAGCGGCTCTTGATCGCGCGCGCCACGCGCATGAGCAGCTCGTCGCCCTCGACGTGGCCGTGCTCGTCGTTGAACTCTTTGAAATAGTCGACGTCGATCATGACCAGGCTGAGCGCGTGGCGATGGCGCTCCGACCGGCTGAGCTCGGTCTCGACGGCGCTCCAGAAGTGACCGTGGTTGGCGAGCCCGGTGAGCGAGTCGTGCTGGCTGCGCTCGAGCAGGTCTTCGTAGCGACGCGCGTTGTACAGAGCCACGGCCGCGTGGCCGGCGAGCGCCTCGACCAGGCGCTGGTCCTCCAGCGTGAACGGCTGGCGCGAGCGCTTGTTGTTGACGTTCAGCACGCCGAGCACCGCGTCGCGGAAGTTGATCGGGACGCTCAGTGCCGACGCGTTGTAGTAGCGCTCGTGGTTGGTGCGCGAGAAGCGCGGATCGGCCTCGATGTTGGAGATCAGCAGGGACTCGCCGCGCGCCGCCACCCAGCCCGAGATGCCGTCGCCGAGATTCACGACGGCGTCGCGCACGACCTCGTCGGGCAGGCCGCGCGCGACCGCGATGCGCAACGGACCGGCCTGCGCATCGACCGTGAGAATCGACGCGATCTCGGCCCCGAGGTGCATCATGGTGCGGTCGAGCAGGCGGCCCAGCACCTCGCGTGCAGAGAGCGTGGAGGTGAGATCGCGAATCGTCTCGAACAGCAGCTCCACGCCCGCGGGCGTGTCGTTCGCCGGATTCGGATCGTGCGAGTCCGACACGTCGCTCACCTCCGATCGCAGGTCGCGCAGACCCGGTTGCGGCCCAGCGACTTCGCGCGGTAGAGCTGCTTGTCCGCAGCCTCGAGCACGTCGCGCGGCGTCTCGCCGTCGCGCGGGAACGTGGCGACGCCGGCGCTGATCGAGAGGCGCGCTTCGTCGCTCGGCCCGAACGCGAGCGCCTCGATGCTGGCGCGGATCTTCTCGCCGAACGCCTGCCCGCCCTCGATCGGCGTCTCGGGCAGGATGACGCCGAACTCCTCGCCGCCATAGCGGCCAGCCATGTCCGAGGCGCGACAGCACTGCTGGATCCCGCGCGCAACCTTCACCAGGGCCTGGTCGCCGGCCAGGTGGCCGTAGCGATCGTTGAACGACTTGAAGAAGTCGACGTCGATCATGACGACGGAGACCTCGCGCTCGTAGCGGCTGGCGCGCGAGAGCTCGCTCTCGAGCGCCGAGCGGAAGTGACCGTGGTTGGCGAGGCCCGTCAGGGCGTCGTGCTGCGCGCGCTCGAGCAGCGCCTCGTAGCGCTGTGCATTCAGCAGCGCGACGGCGGCATGGCCCGCCAGCGCCTCGAGCAGGCGCCGGTCGCTCTCGGTGTAGCCCTCGCGCGAGCTCTTGTTGTTGACGTTGATGACGCCGCGCGTCGTGCCCCGGAACACGATGGGCACCGACAGCAGTGAGTTCGTGTAGTAGCGCTCGTGGTTGGAGCGTGCGAAACGCGGGTCGCTCTCGATGTCGCCGATCAGCAGGGACTCGCCCGCGGCCGCGACGTGACCCGAGATGCCATCGCCGACCTGCGAGCGCGTCGTGCGCACGATCTCCTCGGGCAGACCGCGCGCGACGGCGATCTTCAGCGCGCCGTGCGCGTCGAGCGTCAGGATCGAGCCGATCTCGCTCGCCAGGTGCTCCAGAGCGCGGTCGAGCAGGCGGCCCAGGACCTCGCTGACGGCCAGTGTCGACGTGAGGTCGCGGATCGTCTCGAGCAACACATCGAGCTGTGCCGCCGGCGGCGGATAGGCGACCGCGTCACCAGGCGTGGCGGAACCGCTGCGTTTTCGGTTCATCGCTGGACGCCCCTCCTCCCGCCCCGCACATCGACGCGTAGCGTCCTCGTCTTGAGGCGGCGTGCGCTCGAGGCACGCCGACGCGCGGGGAAGCGCGCACGTTCGCGCTCGAAAACAGGTCGCTATGGTAGCCTGCGGCCATGCGTGCCCGCATGGCACCTCTCACCCTTGGCACCATTGGCGGAGGTAGCAATCGATGGAGCTGCGCAAGCTGGGACCCACGGGCTTACAGGTCTCGCTCGTCGGACTGGGCTGCAACAACTTCGGTCGCCGTTGCGACGCCGAGACGACCCGCGCCGTCGTCGACCGCGCGCTCGAGGTCGGGATCAACTTCTTCGACACGGCCGACATCTACGGACGCGGCCAGTCGGAGGAGTTCCTGGGCAAGGCGCTCGGCGTGCGGCGCCAGACGGCGATCGTGGCCACCAAGTTCGGCGGCGCGATGGGTGCAGACCCCGGATCCGGGGGTGCTTCCCGGCGCCACGTCATGCGCGCCATCGAGGCGAGCCTGACGCGCCTGGGCACGGACTACATCGACCTCTATCAGATCCACTTCCCCGACACGAACACGCCCGTGCAGGAGACACTGCGCGCGCTCGACGACTGCGTGCGCCAGGGCAAGGTCCGCTACATCGGCTGCTCGAACTACTCGGGCTGGCGGCTGGTCGAGGCGCTCTGGGTCTCGCGGAGCCAGGGCCTCGAGTCGTTCGTGACCGCCCAGAACGAGTACAGCCTGCTCGACCGGCGCATCGAGCGCGACCTGCTCGAGCCCGCGCGCAGCTACGGGATCGGCATCCTGCCGTTCTTCCCGCTCGCCAGCGGGCTGCTGACCGGCAAGTACCGACGCGGCGCGGAGCCGCCGAGCGGCTCGAGGCTGGCGGCCACGACCGCGCTCGCCGAGCGCCTGCTCACCGAGCGCAACTTCGAGAAGGTCGAGAAGCTCGAGCACTTCGCCGAGGCACGCGGCCACAGCCTGCTCGAGCTGGCGTTCGGCTGGCTGGCGGCGCAGCCCTGTGTGCCGAGCATCATCGCGGGGGCGACCTCGGCCGCGCAGGTGGAGGCGAACGCGCGCGCCACGGTCTGGCAGCTCACGCCGGACGAGCTGAGCGCGATCGACGAGCTGGTGTAGCGGGGCTCAGCTCCCCGCGAGCAGCAGCACCTTGCCGGTGGTGGCACGGCTCTCGAGCGCGCGCTGGGCGTCCGCCGCCTGCTCGAGCGGGAAGCGCGCGCCGATGCGCACGTCGAGCTGACCGGCGCGCACCGCATCGAACACGGCGCCCGCGCGCAGCTCGAGCTCCTGGCGGTCGCGCGTGTAGTGCCCGAGCGACGGGCGGGTGACGAAGAGCGAGCCCGCCCCGTTCAGTCGGTTCAGGTCGAACGGCGGCACCGGGCCACTCGACTGCCCGAACAGCACGAGCAGACCGCGCGGCCGCAGCGACGTCAGGCTGCCCTCGAAGGTGGCCTGTCCGACGGAGTCGTAGACCACGTCGACGCCGCGGTCGCCCGTGAGCTTCTTCACCGCGGGCTGGAAGGGCTCGCGGTCGTAGCGCACCACGTGCGCGGCACCCGCGCCGCGCGCGAGCTTCTCCTTCTGCTCGCTCGAGCAGGTGCCGATCACCGTGGCGCCGGCGCGCACGAGCAGCTGGATCAGCAGCAGGCCCACGCCGCCCGCAGCGGCGTGCACCAGCGCGACGTCTCCCGGGCGCGTCTCGCGGCAGCCCCACACGAGATAGTGTGCAGTCATGCCCTGCAGCATCAGCGCGGCGGCGGTCTCGTCGGACACGTCCGCCGGCACGCGCACGAGCTGGGCCGCCGGCGCGAGCACGACCTCCGCGTACGAGCCCGGCACGGAGGTCCAGGCCACGCGGTCGCCCGGCGCGAGACCCTGGACGCCGCTGCCCGTGCTCTCCACGACGCCCGCACCCTCGAGGCCGGCCACGTACGGCAGCGGCCGCGGATAGAGCCCCGTGCGGAAGTACACGTCGATGAAGTTGACCCCGGACGCGGCGACGCGGATCCGCGCCTGACCCGGCCCGGGCGGGCCCGGATCGTGCGGCTGAAAGGAAAGAACCTCGGCTCCCCCGGTCTTCTCGACGACGATCGCGCGCGGCATGCGGGGAGTCTACACTGCGCCGGCAACCCCGGAGCTCCGAGATGCCGAAACGCCTGAGCGTCCTGACCCACCTGCCCCTGCGCTTTCTGCCCGACGCGGTCGAGCGCTTCCCCGACGTCGAGTTCATCGTGATCCCGCGCGAGGGCGAGCTGCCGCCGGACGTGCACGGCGAGGTCCTGTTCACGAACGCCCACGGCGCGCCGAACGTGCCGGGCGTGCTGCAGCGCGGCGTGCGCTGGATCCACACGCTGGGCACGGGCATCGACCGCTTCCCGCGCGAGGGACTGGCCGGAAAGGTGATGAGCTGCGCGCGCGGGGGCAGCGGCGTGCCGATCGCGGAGTGGATCCTCGCAGTGATGCTCGCGTTCGAGAAGGACCTGCCGGGGAGCTGGCGGCGCGAGCCGCCCGAGACGTGGGCGCTCGCAAACCTGGGCGGCCTGCGCGGCCGCACGCTCGGCATCGTGGGCTTCGGCGGGATCGGCCGCGAGACGGCCCGGCGCGCCCTCGCCTTCGACATGAACGTGCAGGCCACGCGGCGCTCCGACGCACCGAGCGAGATTCCCGGCGTGCGCATCAGCAAGCTGGACGAGACGCTGGCCAGCGCCCACCACCTGCTGCTGGCCACGCCGCTCACGCCGCGCACGCGCCACCTGCTCGGCGCCGCCGAGCTCGCGCGCCTGCCGGAGGGCGCCCACGTGATCAACGTGGCGCGGGGTGGCCTGATCGACCAGGACGCGCTGCGCGCGGCGCTCGACTCCGGGCACATCGCGCGCGCATCGCTCGACGTCTGCACGCCCGAGCCCCTGCCCGCGGGCCACTGGCTCTACGAGCACCCGCGCGTCCGGCTCAGCCCCCACGTCTCGTGGTCGGCCCCCGGCCACGCCCAGGACTTGGGCGAGCGCTTCCTCGCCAACCTCCGCCGCTACCTCGACGGCCAGCCCCTCGAGGGAATCGTCGACCTGGACGAGGGTTACTAGTCCTAGTGGCCTAACGGCGAGCTGCCGCTCGCCTTGCCACACGGCGCTCCTGCGTCGCGCCTCGGGTGCCCTGCTGCACGACCGAGTCGGTCTTACCGAGCCGGTCTCACGTAGATCTGACGCCGCGTGCCATGACGATCTTGCCGGAGCGCACGAGCTCTTTCAGACCGTAGGGGCGCAGCAGCTCGATCACGGCGTCGAGCTTCTCGCTCGAGCCGTAGACGCGCAGCATGAGCGAGTCGGCGCCGTAGTCGACGACCTTCGCGCTGTAGTGCTCGGCGATCTGCAGCAGCTCGGTGCGCGAGTCCAGGGCGCACGCCACCTTCACCAGCGCGATCTCGGTCTCGTACGAGTGATCGCCGGTGTGGTCGACGGCGTGCACCACGTCGACGAGCTTGGCGAGCTGCTTGATGATCTGCTCGAGGATCTCGGGGTCGCCCGACGACGTGATCGTCATGCGCGAGAAGCCGCTCTGGTCGGCCGCGCTCACCACCAGGCTCTCGATGTTGTAGCCGCGCCGCGCGAAGACCTGTGCCACGCGCACCAGCACGCCCGGGCGGTCGTTCACGTAGAGCGAGATCGTATGGCTGCGCGTCGGGCTCGGATTGCCCCCGCTCGGATCAGGTGCTGCCAACGGGTTTCTCCAGCTTGTGCTTCGGGGGATCGATGAGCAGCTGCGACACGGGCGCCCCAGCCGGCCACATCGGGTACACGTTCTCTTCCTTCACCACCTCGGCCACCACGACGCACGGACCATCGTCATACTCGTGCGCCTCGCGCAGCCTGCGGTCGACATCGGCCGCGCGCCGGATGCGCAGCGCCTTGATCCCGTACGCCTCGGCCAGCTTCACGAAGTCCGGATTGCCCTCGAGGTCGACGCCGGACAGGCGGTTGTCGAAGAACAGCTCCTGCCACTGGCGCACCATGCCCAGGTAGTTGTTGTTGATGATGAGGCACTTCACGGGCAGGCGCTGCACGGCCGCCGTGGCCAGCTCGCACTGCGTCATCTGGAAGCCGCCATCGCCGACGACGGCCCACACCTTGGTATCGGGTCGCCCGAGCTGGGCGCCGATCGCCGCCGGGAAGCCGAAGCCCATGGTGCCCGCCCCGCCCGTCGTGATCCAGTTGCGGTTCGTGGTGGCCAGGCAGAACTGCGCCGCCCACATCTGGTGCTGGCCCACGTCGGCGGTGATCACCGCCTGCCCCTGCACGAGCTGCTGCAGGCGGTCGAGCACGTGCTGCGCGTGCAGCCCGCCGCGCTTGGAGTACTTGAGCGGGTACTGGCGCCGCCAGCGCCCGACCTGGCGCAGCCAGTCGTCCGTGTCGAGCATGTCGACGAGCGGGATCAGGTCCTCGATCGCGAGCCGCGCGTCGCCGTGGATGCACACGTCGGGGCGCACGATCTTGTTGAACTCGGCGGCGTCGATGTCCACGTGGATCTTGCGCGCGTTCACGCAGAACTCGTCGACCTTGCCGGTCACGCGGTCGTCCCAGCGCCCGCCAATCGACATCACGAGGTCGCAGTGCTCGAGCGCCTTGTTCGCGTAGGCCGTGCCGTGCATGCCGAACATGCCGAGGTGCAGCGGGTGCGTCTCGTCGGCGGCGCCCTTGCCGAGCAGCGTGTTCACGAGCGGCGCGCGCAGCTTCTCCGCCAGCCGCACGACGGCCTTGCCCGCGCCGGAGATCACGGCGCCGTGGCCCACGTAGAGCAGGGGTCGGCGCGAGCCGCGCAGCAGGTCGGCCGCGGCGCGGATCGAGCGCGGGTCCGCGCGGCCCGGCACGCGGTAGCCGGGCAGGTCGACGCGATCGGCGAACGGCGCGCGGCACGGAGCGGTGGTCACGTCCTTCGGCAGGTCGATCAGCACCGGCCCCGGGCGGCCGCTGGTGGCCAGGTAGAAGGCCTCGCGCACCACGCGCGGGATCTGCTCGGGGTCCTTCACCAGGTAGCTGTGCTTCACCACGGGATACGTGATGCCCGTGACGTCGGCCTCCTGGAAGGCGTCCTTGCCCAGCATGGACGTGATCGTCTGCCCGCAAATCACGATCAGCGGTGCCGAGTCCATGTGCGCGGTCAGCAGACCCGTGACGGTGTTGGTGGCGCCCGGCCCCGAGGTCACGAGCACGACGCCCGGGCGCCCGGTGGCGCGGGCATAGCCGTCGGCCATGTGGGTCGCGCCCTGCTCGTGGCGCGTCAGGACGAGCCGGATCTTGGAGTCGACCAGGGCGTCGAAGATGGGCATGGCCGCCCCGCCCGACAGCCCGAAGATGTACTCGACGCCCTCGCGCTCGAGGCTCTGGACCAGCTTCTCGGCGCCCGAGGGCGGCCCGTTCCGGGCCTCCTGGTTCGTGGCCGGAGTCATGAGATGTGGATCTCCCGCGCAGCTGGCGGGCAAGTCTACATGGAATCTCGAAACTGGACACTCAAATTTACGGCCCGAAACACTCTCGACATGGCCGGGACATCCCGGAATCAGGACGGATCGGGCTCGAAGCCGTAGGCGCGCGCCAGCTCGGGGTCGCGCTCCGCGAGCAGACGGGCCAGCGCGACCATCACCCGGCACTGCTTCACGGTCGCGTCGTCCTGCATGCGCCCCTCGATCATCACCGTTCCGGTGCCGTCGCCCATCTCGCGCAGCACGCGCAGCGCGAAGCGGACCTCGTCGATCGGCGGGGTGAACACGCGGCGCGCGATCGCGACCTGGCGGGGGTGCAGCGTCCAGGCGCCGACGCAGCCCATCAGGAACGCGTTGCGGAACTGGTCCTCGCAGGCCTGATCGTCCGCAATGTGACCGAAGGGGCCGTAGAACGGCAGGATCCCCGCGGCGCCGCAGGCGTCGACCATCTTCGCCATGGTGTAGTGCCAGAGGTCCTGGAGATGCGCGGGCCGACTCGCCTGCGGCTCGGCATCGTCGAGATCGTCGCGCACGACGTAGCCGGGGTGACCGCCGCCGACGCGCGTGGTCTTCATGCGCCGCGAGGCGGCCAGATCCGCCGGCCCGAGGCTGATGCCCTGCATGCGCGGACTCGCGCTCGCGATCGCCTCGACGTTCTTCACGCCCTCGGCGGTCTCGAGGATGGCGTGCAGGAGCAGCGGGCGCTCCAGACCGTGGCGCGCCTCGAGCTGTGCGAGCAGCTGGTCGACGGCGTGGATGTCCCAGGCACCGGTGACCTTGGGGATCATGATCACCTCGAGCCGGCTCCCGATCTCGCCGACGAGGCGCAGCATGTCGTCGAGATACCAGGGACTGTCGAGGCTGTTGACGCGCGTCCAGAGCGGCGTGCCGCCGAGGTCCGCGTTCTTGGCCAGCTTGATCAGCCCCTCGCGCGCCGCGATCTTGTTGTCCGCCTCGATCGCGTCCTCGAGGTTGCCGAGCAGGATGTCCACCTGTCCCGCGAGGCCCGGCACCTTGGCGGCCATGCGCTCGTTGCTCGGGTCGAAGAAATGGATCATGCGCGAGGGCTTGAAGGGGATCTCGCGCAGAGGCAGCGGGGCGCCGACGGCGAGCGGCTTGAAGAAGTCTCGGGGATGCCGCATTTGGCCGAGTATAGAGCGGGATCAGCCGTCCTGCAGACCGGCCTGCAGACCGGCCTGCAGAGACTGGAGATGCCCGGTCTCGTTGAAGCGCACGAGCCGGGGCTGCGGTCGCAGCGCGAGCTCGGTCAGCCCGCAATTGTGCATGTGGTAGTCGAACCAGGTGCGGTGGTCGCCGCCGACGAGCTCCGCGATCGCGAGACCGAGCGCGGCCCCGTGGCTGACCACGATCACGCTGTCCCCGTCCGCGTGCTCCTGCGCCACGCGCACGAGCGCGGCGGTCATGCGCGAGACCACGGCGCGCGGCGACTCCCCATCCGGCGGCGCGTGATCGGGGTCCTGCTCGATGCGCTTGAAGAAGCCCTCGCGCACGAGGTCGAAGTAGAGCGCTCCTTCGCGCTGGCCGAGCGAGTACTCGGCGAAGGCAGGCTCGATGCGCAGCGGCAGGCCGAGCGCCGCGGCGATCGGCTCGGCCGTTGCCCGCGCCCGGCGCAGCGGGCTCGCGTAGATGGCGCTCGCACCGGCGGCCTCCGCGGCGAGCGCACGCGCAACGCACGAGGCCTGCTGATGGCCGACCTCGGTCAGCTCGCTGTCGGTCGAGCCGTGCCAGTGCCGCGTCAGGTTCGCAGCGATCTGGCCGTGCCGCACGAGCAGCAGTCGGGAGTGGGTACCGGTCGCGCTCAGAACGTCTTCAGGTACTCGACCAGAGCGTCCTTCTCGCGAGGCGACAGCAGCGTGCCGTACTCGCGGCCCTCGTGGCCGCGGTTCGAGTTGCCGCGCTCGGACGTCTGGTAGAGGAACAGGCGGCGCCCGCGTGCGCGGGGCGAGCTGTGCTGGAAGCCGACCCGCACCTGGTCGTACAGA
>Ga0190274_10001875_pt1 | contig 12338 bp, 16 predicted proteins | sample Popmic531T_FD_133002 | JGI IMG/M metagenome (GOLD analysis project Ga0190274, IMG submission 133002) | Populus adjacent soil microbial communities from riparian zone of Yellowstone River, Montana, USA - 531 T | ecosystem: Environmental > Terrestrial > Soil > Riparian zone | place: USA: Montana...
CAAGCAAAAGCCCAGTTCCTTGAATTTGAAGAAAAGGTTGAATTCATTATTATTCTTTCGCCTATAAGATAAAGAAAATCTTATGCGTTAAACAAAGAAAATGAAAATAACGCGACAGCCTGACTACTTCAGTTTCGCCTTATATACGATAACAAAACTACGGCCGGCATGAATGGGTCGCTGAGCCATCGTTGACCTGATGCATTTTCCTTAAATTGAGTGTTATAAGTTGATTCATGCATAGCAATATTTGGGCAACATTTTATTTGTTTTCAGTACCTGCAGGGTTAAGTTTACTTGTCGGATTGTTACAATGGATAATCAAACGGAGACTCCCCAGGAAGACCCTTTTCCTGGCATTGATCCTTGCTGTTATCCCACTTGCTTTTATTATGGGGCATATTCGGTCTGAGAAAAAAGAAATGATTAAAAGACAAGGCGTATATAAAGTCATCAAATCAAATAACATGCAAGAACTGTGTAGCACGGTCAATGTGGAGGGATTACAACTCACGCTACTCAAATCAGGAATTTATTCTTTCAATATCAAACCGTGTTTCGCGGACAAAAGAGAAGGTAAATGGAAATGGCAGGACGATATGGTGGGAACATATGCCGTTTTTGATATAAAGATTAACAAACATGCTTACTTTCATTTTGACGACAAAGATTCATTACATCTTATTAGAGAAGGTAGAAAATTCCTAAGTTTTGCAAAACAATCGAAGGAATACCGTTAATATTTGATCTTAAAATATTGATTCTCCCTATTGGTTTTCTTCAATAGGGCAGTGGGAAGGGTCATTGAATTGGATAAGCATCGTAAATTAGCAGAGCCGAGTAAAACAAATATCCATTTAAGTTATGAAAAGTGAATTAGCAATTGAACTAAAAGACAACTTTTTATACTACACTCTTTCGGGCGAGTATGATATAAACGAATTTATGTTGTATCCAAAGATGGTAGCAGATGATTGTGAAAAAGCGAATATCTATAACGTATTAATTAATGGATTGAACGTAAACGGTACGAATGTACCAACCATGGATAGATTCTTTCTAGGGGAAACCATTGCCAAACTCCTGGGTTCAAAAATAAAATTAGCGATTGTTTGGCCCGGGGAACATATCAATAAATTCACAGAAAATGTAGCTGTCAACAGAGGAACCCAGCTCCTTATAGTAGGTGATATCGAAACCGCCAAAGAATGGTTGTTGAAAGAGAGTTGACGGGCTTCGCTCACCGTAGCTTTAGCGTAGGTGAGATTCGCTCACCGTAGCTCTAGCGTAGGTGAGATTCGCTCACTGTATGTATCTTTAGTGTAGATGAGATTCGGTCACCGTGGCTTTAGCGAATGTGCATACTAACAATCTGTATCAATTCATCATTTTCCTTATCTTAGGTATAAATTAATACTTCTGTTCCTTAATTGCCTACCCTTCTCAAGCCAGTTTAAGCCAGGAAAATCACTAATAGGATAGACAGCATAAATTTTTCAACTTCGATAATTCTTTTCAGTTGTAAAGCATTTTAAAATAAACCGATACCAGTGGAGTCCAGCCACCACTATAAAAACGGGGCGTCACCGAAAAGCCATATGAGTAGGAACCAAAAACTAAAAAATGAAAAAATATCTTGCTGAATTCATCGGAACATTTTGGCTAGTTCTCGGCGGTTGCGGAAGTGCTATGCTCGCAGCCATGTTTCCAAATGTTGGAATTGGATTGGTGGGAGTTTCAATTGCTTTTGGATTGACTGTTTTAACCATTGCCTACTCTTTCGGGCATATTTCAGGGGCACACCTGAATCCCGCCGTAACCATTGGATTGTGGATGGGTGGCAGAATCGTTGCTAAAGAAATTGTGCCCTATATCATCGCGCAAATTTTAGGTGGAATAGCCGGTGCTGGGGTGTTGTATTTAATAGTAACCGGTAATGGTTCCGAGATTGGAACCTTTGCAGCAAATGGATATGGCGAACATTCTCCGGGTAACTATAGTATGAATGCCGCAATCATTACCGAATTCGTAATGACCTTCATGTTTTTGTTAGTGATCCTGGGTTCAACAGATTCAAAAGCGCCCAGCGGCTTCGCGGGTATTGCTATCGGTCTTGCATTGACATTAATACATTTGATAAGCATACCTGTTACCAATACATCCGTTAACCCGGCAAGAAGTATCAGCCAGGCAATATTCGTGGGTGATTGGGCTTTGTCGCAGCTCTGGGTTTTCATCGTAATTCCTATTATTGGGGCCGCGCTGGCAGGTGCGGTATATAAATACTTTAAGACTCCGTAGAAAATTTGTCGTTTATCCCCGCCCGGATGACCGGTCGGACGGGGTTTTTCGTTTTTCGTTCTTTAGGCTCATCAGCTTGATGTATTACTTCGTTACATAAAACGGTAATTGACCCTTTTTGTAAAGAGGGTTGTTTGCCATTTAATTTGAGGGATACACAGGAAGAACGATAAACGAAAAACTATAAACTAAAAACCCAATAGAATGATATCGCTTGAAAAATTCGACAGTTCCTCTTACGATAAACTAATTTCCTGGATCGACAGCCCGGAAGCACTCATGCAATTTGCCGGACCTTCCTATAGTTTTCCATTAACGAAAGAACAATTGGAGAAATCAGGAGGGGATCCAAACAGATACGCCTACAAAGTAGTTGACACTGATACGAATAATACGATTGGTCATGCAGAAATTCATCTTATTAGCGACGGCGCCGTTTTAAGAAGGATATTAGTGGGAGATACAAACATGCGGGGAAAAGGGCTTTGCTCACCCATAGTTGCTCAACTTTTACGAATAGTATTCGTAGAGCTGAAACAAGTTAAGGTTGAATTAAATGTATTCGATTGGAATACGAGTGCGATAAAATGTTACGAGAAAGCTGGCTTCATTATTAACCCGAATAAAGTACTAGAAAGAACGGTAAATGGAAAAACCTGGTTTGCCTTGAATATGGTTCTTGATAAAGACAAATGGATATCGCTTTCATCGACCTGAAAAATAATAAACATGTGGAATACAGATAGCCTCTGGTTTGAAATAGCGATAGTGACTATCCTCATACTACTTGGCCATATCTTCCTGGGACATTTCGAAGAAAGAAGTCCCAAATGGAGGAAATTAGCGAAATGGCTTGCGACTGTTATTATCATCGTAACGCTATCCATATTCTTTGGACGTACAGTAGCTTTTATGATTTTAGGATTGGCATTAATTCCCGTAGTATATGTTCATGCGATATTATTGCCCAAAAAAGGAATTAACGGATGGACAGGTGAACCCAAATCAAAATATTACGAATTCAGAGGATGGAGCAAGAATATATTTGGAGAGAAAACGAATCATTAGAAAATAATATAATTAGCATTGACGCCTGAATTTAAGTTCTTTCTATTTTTTTGTAACCTTTTCTGCCCTCTTCCACTCTATTCTTTCGTACACCAAACCCAAACGAAGGAATATGATATATACAGCAATCGCCCTGTTTGCACTGGCGGCTATTCTTGGTTTGATTATTCTGATAAAATGGCTGACTAAAAAGGAAGCTTCAAAAGCTGTTATCTGGTCGCATGGATTAGTAGCGGCCGTAGCCCTGGTAATTCTCGTTGTTTTTGCTATACAGAATCCCGATAATTACCCGCAACTCAGCCTTATTTTATTTGCTATTGCGGCAGTGGGTGGTTTTTATATGTTTTTCAGGGATCTCAATAAAAAGACCAGCCCCCTTTCCATTGCTTTTATTCATGCATTGCTGGCCGTAGGAGGATTCGGTATGTTATTATTTTACACATTCGCATGAACAGGTCAACGCTATGAAGATTTTAGGACACCCTGTTCACATAATGCTGATTCATTTTCCTTCGGCGCTGTTCCCGATGGATCTAGCCTGCTCGATCATTAATAATTATACAGGCAGGTCCGGTTTCCTGGAAGCCTCCTTTTACGCAATGTGTGGTGGGACCGTGCTCGGATGGCTGGCTTTGCTCTTTGGATTTTTTGATTTGCTTAAAGTATATGAAAGCAAACCTGCAGTCATGAAATACGCGTTGATTCATGGTGGCATCAACACGACAGTTATATTGATTTATAGCATATTGACATTCATTCAATACAAAAGATACCCTGAGTTAGAATCCGATACGGTAACGCTTTTGTTTATAAAAGGATTGACAATTTCATTTATGATAATTGGTAACTTTATAGGCGGAAGCCTTATACTTAAACATAAAGTTTCTGTTGAATAATCAAACCAATAAGGCAATCTCGCCATTTGCCACCCTGCATGATAATGAAATAATCAATAAGATTATTTCAGGGGAGAAAGAATTGTACGAACTGATCATCCGCCGGTACAATGCCTTTTTGTATAAAACAGGACGATCCTATGGATATAATCACCAGGATACTCAGGACTTGATGCAGGAAACTTATGTTAGCGCGTTTCATAAACTTGCTCAGTTTGAACATCGTTCTTCGTTTAAAACATGGATAACAAGGATTCTTTTGAACTATTGTTTTCATAAAAAAGCCAAAGCCAGTTTTTATAAAGAACTTTTAATGGCGGATGAGATAGTTGATTCGACCATTCCTCAATTTTCTACACCCGCAAAAAATGAAAATACTGTTATGAACAAGGAGTTGAGACAAGTGATTGAAGCCGCATTGGCAAAATTACCCATCGAGTATCGAATGGTTTTTTCATTAAGAGAACTGAGCAATTTCAGTGTAGCGGAAACTGCCAATACCTTAAATATTTCTGAAAATAATGTAAAGGTCCGTTTGAACCGGGCAAAATCTATGCTCCGGAAAGAAATACAAAAAACATATTCATCCGCTGATATTTTCGACTTTAATCTTATCTACTGCGATGAGGTGGTTCAGCAGGTAATGGGAAAGATCACTGACTAACAAATCTTCATGTAACCAAAGAGCAACTACACCGTTTTTACATCCCCTTATTAAGCTGCAAAAATGACTCGTTTTCTTTCGTACCTTTCTTGGGATGGAAATTGCCATAGCCAAGACAGGCGAAGAAGAAATAAAATCATTCCGCATTTTATTCCTGGAAGAATTTAATAACCAGTTCATTTATGATAAATGCCATTATTATAACTGGTGTGATAATTATCTTTTCCGGATGGATGAAACAATGGTTGGTTATGGATGCATCTGGGGAATTAATGACCGGAATGAAAGAAACGCCGTGTTCGAATTTTATCTTCTTCCATCCCATCAAAAATGGGCGCCCCTTTTCTTTGAACAACTGATTGCCGTTCCCGGTGCCACTAAAATTGAGTGTCAGAGCAATGACCGTCTCTTATCCGAATTAGTGTACCAATATGGACAAAACATTAACGCGGAAGCCATCCTTTTCGAAGAAAATTTTCAATCTAACCTTTCTGTACCCGGCACTATATTCCGCAAACGAATCGATTCAGATTTCAAAGTAAATGAAGGCGATGGCCCTTATATACTTGAGCACAATGGCGAGCTCGTTGCCCATGGCGGCTTGATGCTGAATTATAATTTCCCCTACGCGGATATTTACATGCATGTATTGGAACAGCATCGCCAAAAAGGATTTGGCAGTTTAATGGTGCAGGAATTAAAGAAACTCGCATATGAAACCGAAAGAGTACCTGCTGCCCGCTGCAATATTAAAAACAGTATATCGAAGGCTACTCTTGAAAAAGCGGGATTGAGAGTTTGTGGATTTATTCTTGTTGGAAATATAAAACCATCCGTTGATAAATCAATTTTAACCTGACAATTACATTCTCACTGAAAACACCTCATTATGGAAAATTTAAAAATTGCCACCGCTCAATTCGAAAACAAAAGCGGTGATAAATTATACAATCTATCAGTTATCGAAAAGCTCACTGAAAAAGCTGCCCGCGATGGGGCACAGGCTATTGCTTTTCACGAATGCTCAATAACTGGCTATAGTTTTGCGCGTCATCTTTCCAAAGAACAAATGCTTGATTTGGCCGAGATCATACCCGATGGACCAAGCATTGCCACACTCATCCGCCTTTCCCATCAATATAATATCTCAATTCTTGCCGGCCTTTTTGAAAAAGACAGGGATACTAATTTATTCAAAGCCTATGTATGTGTTAATGAAAAGGGTCTGGTAGCAAAATTCAGAAAATTACATCCCTTTATTAATCCTCATCTTACTCCCGGAAACGAATATTGTGTATTTGAGCTGGATGGATGGAAATGTGGAATATTAATTTGCTACGATAATAATATTATTGAAAATGTAAGAGCCACCACTTTGCTGGGTGCTCAAATCATTTTTATGCCGCATGTTACGATGTGTACTCCTTCTCCCCGCCCCGGTGCAGGTTTTGTGGATCCGAAATTGTGGGAGAATCGTGAAATCGATCCAACCTCCCTGCGTCTGGAATTCGATAGTATGAAAGGAAGAGGATGGTTGATGAAATGGTTACCGGCGAGAGCATACGATAATGCTGTTTATGCTGTATTCTCCAATCCGATTGGCATGGATGATGACCAGCTTAAAAACGGATGCTCTATGATTGTTGATCCCTTTGGAGATGTGATAGCCGAATGCAGAACCCTGGGTGATGATTTTGTGATTGCTACTCTCACGCCGGAAAAACTAAAGATGGCGGGCGGCTATCGGTATTTGAAAGCAAGAAGGCCGGAATTGTATAAAGATATTATAGGGAAGATTCATAAATCAGAACAGAAAGTAGTTTGGCTCGATACGTGAGTTCGTGATCGTGAGTCGTGAGTGAATTCCTGCTTAATAAATGAATCAAGGTTAAATTTTAGGAATTAATAATTACCAGCATTTCCTATGACTAACACAAAAAATATTCTCGCAATTTGCGGAAGCACCAAGAAATTATCTACCAACCTGAACCTTATAACCGCGATAGCGGATATTTCGTCTCCTTATTTTAATATAACAATTTTTGATGGTATTGATAAGCTCCCGCATTTCAATCCTGATCTTGACATTGACCCGGCACCGGAATCAATAATTAATTTTCGCAAGCTATTAAAGAAATCGGATGGAGTGCTGATTTGTACTCCCGAATATGCAATGGGAGTGCCAGGAAGTCTGAAAAATACGCTCGATTGGACTGTTTCCTCCAGTGACTTCTCGCATAAACCGGTTGCCCTCATCACTGCTTCTTTGTCCGGGCAAAAAAGTCACGCTGCTTTGATGGAAACATTAATTGTTATTGAATCGAAAATGACCCAGGCAACACAGTTGATCATTCCCTTTGTAAAAGTGAAAGTTAGCGCAGATGGCAAAATAACAGATCCGATAACGTTGGAAAACGTACAACTCCTTTTGAATGCATTTCGGGAGTTAATAGAGGGGTGAAGGTTGTCTTAAAAAAAATATAAAAAACGGCTGGAAATTTGGAATTCCCATTTTTCACTCTACATTTGTAGAACTAACTCTGTAAATGTAGAATATGACCTTAACAAAAGCCGAAGAGCAATTAATGGAATTGATTTGGAAGGAAGGGAAGATATTTCTGAAAACCATTATTGAAAATTATCCCGAGCCAAAGCCGGCGGTAACAACCGTTGCTACCTTATTAAAAAGAATGCAAGACAAGGGATTTGTTGGTTATGAGTTATACGGTAACTCCAGACAATATTACCCATTGGTAAAAAAACAAGACTATTTTTCAAAGCATGTAAAAGGAATCATTAAGAATTATTTTGACAACTCAGCCCTTGATTTCGCATCATTCTTCACTACTACAGGAAATTTTTCCAAGTTGGAGCTCGAAGAATTGCGAAAAATAATTGATAAAGAAATCCAAAAAAAGAAAAAATGATAGTTTACCTGTTCAAATTTATTCTTTGCTCAGGATTCTTACTCCTGCTCTATCTTATTTTCCTCGAAAAAGAAAAGATAAATCGATTCAATAGGTTCTATTTATTATTCGCTATTATATTTTCTCTTGCGGTTCCCAACATCACAATCGAAAAAACAATACTCCCGGAAACTTTCCTTATCGAAAAGCAGTCGGCATTCACTGATGAAACGGTTGTGGCTCCATTAACGGCGGTAAAAAAATCCAACCTTTTGTTTGTACTGGTGGTGATTTCATATTCCCTCGTTTCCGTTTTTCTCCTTTTCCGTTTTGTGAGAATAATTTACGTGCTAATATCCAGAGCAAGAAAACATGAACGGATCCGCCACCAAAATGCTACCCTGGTACTACTTCCCGAAGGGTTCGCTCCTCATAGTTTCTTTCATTATATTTTTTTAAACAAGAATGACTATAAAAACGCACGCGTGGAAAACGAAGTGTTTGTTCATGAATTGACTCACGTACGGCAAAAACATTCTTTCGACACCGTCTTTATCGAATTATTGCTCTGTCTTTTTTGGATCAATCCGATTCTCTGGCTATATCGCAGGTCAATAAAACTCAACCATGAATTCTTAGCCGATCAAGGCGTTATTCGCAACCACTATAACAGCAAAGCGTATCAATATTTGTTGCTGACAAGATCGGCCCTACCCAACACATTATCTCTTACCAGCTCCCTTCATTTTATGTTAACAAAAAAAAGATTGGTTATGATAACAAAAACCACTTCCCGCACATCGGCCCTACTTAGGCAATCCTTCGTAATAATTGTTTGGGTCGCTTCAATATTTTTATTTGCCGCTAAAACTACTGCCCAAACAAAACCTCCTACAGTTGTTCCTCAACTAAAGGAAGTAGAATCTACACAGGAAGGCGCATCGCAGGCGTTAATGAAGGAATATGCGGAGATAGTTGCCAGAAATAAGATAATAGGAGGCGGCAGATATGTATTTGGCGAGTTTTCCGTCGAGGAACACAAACGCCTGGAAACGATATTCAAACAGATGAGTAAAGAACAACAGTCCAGGCAAGATATTGGATTTACAAAAGTGCCACCACCATTTCCCCGTAACACAATAACAACACAGCAACTCAGCGCATGGACCGATGCAAATCAATATGGTCTTTGGATAAATGACAAAAGGGTAAAAAATGACGTACTCATCAAACACAAGCCGTCCGATTTTAGCCACGTATTTGTAAGTAAGCTTATGAAAAATGCAATCAATTATGGAAAGCATTATTACCAGGTGGATCTTATGACCAACGAGTATTACGAAAAATACCGGGCAGAAGCCCTTTCAGATAATAGGTATTACATGACAATCCGCAAGCCGGCTATCTGGTAAACCCAGAGATTGAATTTTTAAAGGGCCCAACAAACCCGTTAGGCACTTAGCGTATTTCCTGTATTGACGGGACGAGTAGTGGGAAGCTGATACACTTATTAAAATTAAATATCAGCACTGCTTGACAATTTTCTTTTATATTTAGGATCAACCAAAAAATTTGTCGTGCTCCTAACCCTTCTGTCTCACCAATGGAAATCCTTTTGGCGCAGTCGCAATGCTGGCAAAAACCTGGCTGTGCAGATTTTCATGGGTTTTATAAGTCTGTACCTGTTGTTATCTGCCCTCGCTATCGGCTTCTTTTTACAAAAGTTGATTAAAGAATTATATCCGGGCCAAGATATCAGTACAGTCTTCTGTGGTTTTATTCTCTATTATTTTTCTTTCGACATACTTGTTCGCTTCCTCATGCAGGATCTTCCTACTCTTTCCATACAACCTTATTTAATACAAAATATCCGTCGTAGCCAATTAATACGATTTTTGAATGTGCGATCGCTGTTCACCATTCTGAATCTAGTTCCTATTTTATTATTTGTACCCTTTACCCTGACGAATATAGCACCCGTTCACGGTACACTGGCAGCCACCGGCTTTATAATATCGATACTTGCGTTGATAGTTTTCAACCACTTTATAGTACTCTTTATTAAAAGAAAAAGTATAATAAGCAGTTGGTGGTACGTCGGCTTCTTTTTGGTGATCGCCGCTTTTATTACTACCGACTACTTCAATTTATTTTCACTAAGCAAATTATCAGCTTCAGTATTTTCCCGGATGCTGATACATTCCTGGCTCGCGATAATACCATTGCTAATGGCGGTACTTGCTTTCATCAACAACTATCGTTTTCTTTTGAACAATCTTTTTCTGGAAGATATCGTTGCGAAAGGAAAAAAGAGAGTAAGCTCCGATTACAGTTTCCTGAATCGCTTTGGAACCATCGGCGAATTGATAGGGGTTGAAATCAGGCTAATTCTTCGAAACAAACGCCCCCGATCTATTGTGTTAATGACCGTGGTTTTTCTTTTTTATGGGCTGATTTTTTATAAGCAAGTCTATTTCGAAAAAGAGATGTTTGGCATGCTTCTGTTCGGGGCGATCTTTATTACAGGGCTCTCCATCAGTAACTATGGTCAATTTTTATTTGCCTGGCAATCTTCTCATTTTGATGGATTGATGGCCGGCAATCTTAATATCAAAGCTTATATAAAAAGTAAATTCCTTTTATTTACGTCCGTTTGTACAGTGGTGTTATTGATCACCTCTTTTTATGGACTGATTGATTGGAGAATTTTGTTGATTCAATTGGCCGCCTATTTTTACAATGTAGGAATTCATACCGTTCTTGCTATTTACCTGGCCACCTACAGCTACAAAGGAATTGATATCGGCAAAAAAGCCGCTTTCAATTTTCAGGGTATCGGTGCCGCGCAATGGATCTATTCGTTAATCGTATTTCTGATCCCCATTCTTATTTACCTGCCATTTTCATTGTTGCTCAATCCCTGGGCAGGAATTGTTGCATTGGGCATAATTGGCCTGGTCAGTTTGCTGCTTCAGGATTGGTGGGTTGACCTGCTCAGTAAAGAATTTATGAAACGTAAACACCGGATACTGGAAGGTTTCCGCGAAAAATAACATTATGATTACAGTTCACAATATAGGCAAGTTATATACCGGTAAATTAGTGGTAGATGTTCAGCAATTGGAAATTAAGGAAGGGGAAATCGTAGGACTGGTTGGAAATAACGGTGCCGGCAAAACTACATTCTTCCGGTTATTACTGGATCTCATCAAAGCCGATCGCGGAGAAATTTTATCGAAAGAAAAAAACGTTGCAGCCTCCGAAAACTGGAAACAATATACCGCTGCCTATCTTGATGAAGGTTTTTTGGTCGATTACCTCACCCCCGAAGAATATTTCTATTTTATAGGAAAACTCAACAACCGGTCAAAAGCGGATGTTGATGAATTCTTAAAAAGCTTTGAAAGTTTTTTCGACGGGTCTGTTCTTAAGAGTGGAAAGTATATCCGCGAATTATCTAAGGGAAACCAGTTTAAAGTGGGAATTGCCGGTTGCTTGTTACAAAAACCCGAGATGCTGATATTGGACGAGCCATTTGCAAATCTTGATCCCACTACCCAAATGCGATTACTTAAGATGCTGCGGGAAATTCATGCTCAAAACCGTATCACCATTTTCATCAGCAGTCACGATCTGAACCATGTTACCGATATTTCTACACGTATATTATTAATGGAAAAAGGAAAGATTATCAGAGATCTGCATACCACAGACGATACTTTAAAAGAATTGGAAGAATATTTTAAAGTATAAGAAGACATCGACCGGAAAAGGTTATTAGTTTTTCCATGCATCCATTCTGGATTTAATTAACCATTACAAGTAAGAAAAATAGTCCTACATATTATTATGGAACCAGAAACTCTAATTACTGAATTCTTCAACCGGGTATGGACGCCACCCAATGATCTGAGTGCGATTGATGAAATGATGACGGAGGATTACACAATCATATCTGGGGGTAAAGTCATCAAAGGAAGGGAAGCATTCAAGGCGTGGGTCAAAGAATTCCAAACACATTTACTGGAAGCCAGAACGGTGAACCAGGAAGCTTTTTCTAATGCAACAGGAAGTCGGGTTGTGTCCCGATGGATATGCTCAGGAAAAAACAATGGCATATTTGGGCTACCAGCCGATGGTCGATTTATTTCCTTCACCGGTATCGCTATATGGAAAATCCAGGATGGAAAGTTAGCCGAATGCTGGGTAGAAAGAAGCGCTTATGAGTTGTACAAAGAAATGCTGTCAGGGAATTAATTCAGATCAATTTTTTGGATGAGGAAAATTAAATAACCATATGAATATCAACTTAAAGACTGCGAGATATCCGGGTCATTGAAATAACCAATACACATGCTTATATTGCAAGATTAACATCCCCTAAATGAAATATTATATTACATTATTATTCGTCTCTTTATTAAGTACCGGCTACGGTCAACAGGTACCGCCACCTAATATTAATGAATTTGTCTTTGATTGTACCCGTTCTAGAGGAAATGG
>Ga0190274_10001876_pt1 | contig 12337 bp, 11 predicted proteins | sample Popmic531T_FD_133002 | JGI IMG/M metagenome (GOLD analysis project Ga0190274, IMG submission 133002) | Populus adjacent soil microbial communities from riparian zone of Yellowstone River, Montana, USA - 531 T | ecosystem: Environmental > Terrestrial > Soil > Riparian zone | place: USA: Montana...
ACCGGTCGAGCGCGTACAACAACGCACCGAGGCCCTCTCGGGAGTGCAACGAGGAAATCAGATCCTACTCAGCTGGCCCGCCCCGCAACGCAATGCTCCCGATGGAAGCGTACAGAGCATTCGAAGAGTTGATGTTTACCGGCTGGCGGAAAAACCACGTGCCCCGCTGGGGTTAACGGAAGAAGACTTTGCAACCCGCTCCACCTTGATTGGGTCGGTTGATTACGATCAGATCAAGAAAGCAACCGATGTTTTGACCTATACCGACACGCTCGAATTTGCCGGCGTCCCGGCGCGTTTGCGTTACGCCGTTCGTTACGTAAACGATTCTGGTCAGCGGGCCGCATTTTCAAACTTTCTCGTGATTGAGCCGGCCGCTCGAATTGCCCAGGCTGCAACGTTGATTGAACAACCCAAAGTTGCCGAGGACGCCATTATCATCTCGTGGAGACCACCGGCCGCCAACATCGACGGGTCAACCCCAGTCAATTTACTTGGCTACAACATCTATCGGATGGAAGAGGGTGAAAACGAAATCAGCGAGAAGCCAATCAACAGCTCTCCGGTTTCGGGAACTGAGTTTAGCGACAAGAGTTTCAAGTTTGGCGAAACCTATCGCTACGTCATACGGGCCGTATCTTTAGGAACCGAGGGTGCGCAGGTTGAGAGTTTGAACTCAAACTCTGTTCCGGTCACACCGGTTGATGAGTTTCGACCATCGCCGCCATCAGGAATAACGGCAGCCGCTGCGCCTGGTCGCCTGTCGCTCTTCTTTGCAGCCAACCCGGAAGCAGATATCGCGGGTTACAATATCTTTCGCTCGCTCGATCCCAACCTGCCAAAGGAACAGTGGACGAAACTAAACTCCGAACTGCACACCAAAACCACGTTCCAGGACGAGAAAGTAGAAGCAGGTAAACAGTACTATTACTACTTGACTGCGGTGGATAAGGCTGGAAATGTTAGCCTTCCCTCCGAAGTCGTTTCCGAAACGGTGCCATAGAACAACATGAAGCTTTGCCGGGTTAGTCACAACAGTTTTGCTGGTGCGCGGTTCGCTCACCTCGATGAGGCCCGCGTCTGGCTGCTGGACGAGGGTGAGCAGTTTGAAAATGAACTTCCCCGGAAGCAGTCAATTCCGGTAGAGGAAGCGGTGTTTCTCGCTCCCGTCACGCCTTCCAAGATCGTTTGTGTCGGGCGAAACTACGTGGAGCACGCAGCCGAACTTGGCAACAAGATGCCCGAGGAACCGTTGCTGTTTCTCAAGGCGCCGTCAGCGCTAATAGCAAACGGAGAATCTATTGAGCTGCCCCAGGACTCGAAGCAGGTTGAGCATGAGGGCGAATTGGGAGTCGTGATTGGGCGACGCGCCAGTAAACTTACCAGCAGCGAGTATCCGCTTACATATGTTCTGGGCTACACGTGCGTGAATGATGTGACCGCCAGGGACCTGCAGCGTAAGGACGTGCAGTTTACCCGCGGTAAGTCTTTCGATACGTTTTGTCCGGTTGGACCATTCATCGTCGATGACATCGATCCGCTGAATGTGAATGTGACGACGCGGCTGAATGGGGTCGTAAAACAACAGGGCTCTACTGCGGACATGGCTTTTTCAGTTCCCTTTCTGATTCGTTACATCTCGAACATCATGACTCTCTATCCGGGAGACTTGATCGCCACGGGAACACCCGCCGGGGTTTCAGCAATGAAGAGCGGCGATGTCGTGGAAGTGGAAATAGAAGAAATCGGAATACTGCGGAACCCGGTCATGTAAAGCAAACTGTTAGTTTGCGATGATTAGTCACCTTGGCGATAACTTTAAAGATTTGTGAGGCCCATCAACGCAAACTGACAGTTTGCTTTACACGGTCGGGCCGCTTTTAACAGGAGGTCTTTATGAAGTTTTTTCTCGATACTGCAAATCTCAATGAAATTCGCGAAGCGGCTGCCTACGGTATTGCCGACGGGGTAACCACAAATCCGTCATTGATCGCGAAAGAAGGCGACGTTGATTTCAAAGAACACATTGCCGCAATTTGCGAGATCGTTTCCGGACCAGTGTCAGCCGAATGCACCAGCGAAGACTCGGAAGGTATGGTGCAGCAGGGACGCGAGTATGCCGGAATTGCAACCAATGTGGTCGTCAAATGTCCGCTCACGCGCGAAGGGTTGAAAGCTACGCGGCGACTATCGGACGAAGGCATCAAGGTGAATGTGACACTCTGCTTTTCGGCGGCTCAGGCGATCATGGCCGCAAAGGCCGGCGCGTCTTTTATTAGTCCATTCCTCGGACGGTTAGACGATATTGGCGAAAATGGGCTGGTACTGTTGAGCGACATCGTCGAGATCTATGGAAACTACTCCTGGCCGACTGAGGTGTTAGCCGCCAGTATTCGTCACCCTATTCATGCAATCGAAGCAGCCCGAATGGGCGCCCACATCGCCACGATGCCTTTCAAAGTGATCGATCAGATGTTCAATCATCCGTTGACAGATAAAGGGCAGGCGCAGTTTCTGGCCGACTGGCGCAAGAGCGGAAGGACGTAAGGTGTCCGACATTCGGTGTCCGACACACTTCAGTTTGTCGTCGTCGTGGGCTAACACAACCCCAAATGGATTCGGACAGTGCTGCGTTAACCAAGCAGTCACGCTACCAACGATCGACAAACTAAAGAGCCACTTGCAAAAGTCGGGGTTAAAATTCGGCACTGGCCAGACGAACACAGAACCGGAAGCGGACCGGGGTCCCCGCGCGGGCAGCCCGCGTGGGGTGGTGGTAGCGACCGGGTCTGGTGCATTGAAAGGCGCGCATGTCGCAGCAAGTACCCGGTCGCTACCGCTTCCGGTTCTGTATGCTTGGACCCACAATGGCGCACTTAGTGCGACGATCGACAAACTAAAGTGTGTCGGACATCAGCCTTGAAGACGATTCTCGTACGCACGTACAAGTATGACGGTAGCCTGCATCGGACCTGGGCGGCGCAGGTCCGGAGTCAAGAGGGCCCGCTGATCGTCCTTGATGCTGAGTTTGTCGACGAGGTCGTTCACGATCTTCTGGGAACCATCGCGATCGGCACCCACAGTCTTGAATACTACTGGCTTGATCGCTGGTACAACGTGTTTCGGTTCGCGCAACCCAGCGGCGAACTGAGAAACTTCTATTGCAACGTGAACGTGCCGCCGAAATTTGACGGTGAAATTCTCACCTACGTGGATCTCGATTTGGATATCCTGGTCGAGCCGGATTTTTCTTATCAGATACTCGATGCTGACGACTTTGAGACAAACGCGAAACTTTATCGCTATCCTGCCGACTTGGAAGCCCACGCCCGGCAGGCGGTCGATGAGTTGGTGAGGATGATTCAGGCTCGCGAATTTCCGTTTAGCGACGCGGCTTGATAAATTTATTTCATGGTTCATCCGTCCCATATGACCTATGGACCTATAGCAGCGTTATGGCTTCAAAACAACAACCCAAACAATCCAAGTCCAAACTCGAGCGCTTGAAGGAACGTTCACGTCTTGCCGAAGCGGGCGGCGGCCCGGATCGGGTCGAGAAGCAACATGCTGCTAAGAAGATGACTGCGCGTGAACGAATTGAATTCCTGCTGGATGAAGACAGTTTTGAAGAGTTTGACAAGCTGGTCGTACACCGCTCACGCGACTTCGGCCTGGAGGAGCAAATCTATCCCGGTGATGGCGTGATTACAGGATACGGACTTATTGATGGACGCCGTGTGTTCGTCTTCGCTCAGGACTTCACCGTTTTTGGCGGTTCTCTCTCCGAAACGCACGCCGAAAAGATTTGTAAGGTCATGGACCTGGCTATGAAGGTGGGCGTGCCGGTGGTTGGGCTAAACGATTCCGGTGGCGCGCGCATCCAGGAAGGCGTGGTAAGTTTGGGAGGCTACGCCGACATCTTCCTGCGCAACACACTGGCTAGCGGCGTAATCCCGCAGATCAGTTGCATCATGGGACCCTGCGCCGGTGGCGCGGTCTACAGTCCGGCAATCACTGACTTTAATGTTATGGTCAAGGACACCTCGTACATGTTCATCACCGGTCCGGATGTGATCAAGACCGTAACCCACGCGGACGTCACCAAGGAGGAATTAGGGGGCGCGATGACTCACAATCGCACCTCGGGTGTGGCCCATTTCGCCGCAGACTCAGACGAACATGCGTTGCGTACAGTGCGGGAACTGCTTTCGTTCATTCCCTCCAATAACCTGGAAGACGCACCGCGGCTCAATCCGGCGGATTCTCCAGAGCGGGCCGACACCAGTCTCAATAGCATCATCCCCGAAGCTTCGAATCAGCCTTACGACATTCGCGAAGTAATCAATCGAATCGTCGACGACGGCTACTTCTTCGAGGTCCAGCAACATCACGCACCAAACATCTGCATCGGTTTTGCGCGTCTCGATGGCCGCTCGGTTGGCATCGTGGCGAATCAACCAGCGTTTCTTGCTGGGGTGCTGGATATCGACGCTTCTGTAAAGGCAGCGCGGTTCGTCAGGTTCTGCGACTGCTTCAATATTCCACTGATCACATTCGAAGACGTCCCCGGATTCCTGCCGGGAGTTTCCCAGGAACACGGCGGCATCATCCGTCACGGCGCAAAACTGCTTTATGCATTTGCCGAAGCAACTGTGCCGAAGTTAACTGTGATCACTCGGAAAGCGTATGGCGGCGCCTATTGCGTGATGGCTTCAAAACATATTCGTACCGATATTAACTTCGCCTGGCCCACAGCGGAGATTGCGGTGATGGGAGCTGAAGGCGCAGTGGGCGTGTTGTATCGACGCGAGATTAGCGAGGCCAAAGATCAGGAAGCGGCCCGGCACGCCCGGATTCTGGAGCTCGAAGATAAGTTTGCCAATCCTTACGTCGCAGCAGAGCGAGGCTTCATCGACGAAGTCATCGAACCTTCCCAAACCAGACCAAAACTCATTCGCGCACTCTCGTTGCTGGACACTAAGCGAGACACCAACCCACCAAAGAAGCACGGCAACATTCCGCTATGACGCCGTTTGGTGTTGTTTCGTGTGATTTGTTCGTGTGATTTGGTGGATCGCCCTCACTCTTCGACCAGGAAACGATCCACTAAACCACACGAAAAAGACACGAAATAATTCCATAACCTACGGTCGGACTTTCTTTGCTGGTTCAAAGACTGATGGGGCCTCGGGAATCGCGGCGCCGTCGTGGCGCGGTTCTGAGGCGCCAAAGTGAACACCTGTGCCGTCACTCATTACCGCCTGCCCGTAACCGAAGGTGCCGCTACGTGGCGGGACCACGTGAACATCGTGACCAAGAGACTTCAGTTCACTTCTGACGGACTCAGGAACGAGCGCTTCGACGCTCACATCGCAGCCGCTAAATGTTGCCTTCGTAAATCGCCCTGCTTCGAGCGCTTGTTGAATGTTGAGGCCAAAGTCGGCTATGTCGGCAACAAACTGAGCGTGCGCCTGTGCCTGGTTGAAGCCACCCATGATGCCGAAGCCAATGCGTACGTCACCCTTTTCCATAAATGCCGGGATGATCGTATGCAGCGGACGCTTACGTGGCGCCAGCACATTGGGATGATTTGGCTCAAGGGTGAAAAGTGCGCCGCGATTGTGGAGCATGAATCCGGTGCCGGCCGGCGCCACGCCGCTGCCAAAGGAGCTGTAGATACTTTGAATCAGCGACACGATGTTTCCGTCCTTATCAATCACTGACAGATAGATCGTGTCGCCGCCGGAAGTACCGGCTGAATCATTCGGCGTGTTATCTATGAGGCCGGCGAAACTGGAAGGCTCGACCGCGCACGCTGCCTTCGACTCGTTAATCAGCCGCGCGCGTGTCTTCGCGTGATCCTTGTTCATCATTCCTGCCACTGGTGTAGTAGTAAACTTCTGGTCAGCAACGTAGCGCAGCATGTCAGCGTAGGCTAGCTTTTTAGCTTCGATCATCAAATGCAGGGCCCTGGTACTGTGGAATCCATACTCCCGCAGTGGGTATTGTTCCATCAGGTTCAGCATCATCAGCGCCGCGATGCCCTGGGTGTTCGGGGGCAACTCGTACACCGTCCAGCCGCGGTAGGTTGTCGATATCGGATCGACCCACTCAGGCTGAAACTCTTTCAGATCGGCGGCACTCATCGTGCCGCCCTTCTCTTGCGATGTCCTCAAAATAGCTTCAGCGGTCTTCCCTTCATAAAAACCTGCCCGTCCGTGTTCGGCGATCAACCGTAACGAGCCAGCCAGCTCTGGATTCTTGAAGACCTCACCAGCTTTCGGCGCACGTCCATTGACCAGGTACACTTTGGCAGCGTTTGCATCGGACGCCAGCTTCGCCACCTGTTCACCCCAGGCGTCTGCAATCACTTCGCTAACCGGAAACCCGTTTTCCGCGTAAAAGATTGCCGGAGCCAAAAGGTCCGTCATTGGCAGTTTGCCAAAGCGCTCACGCATAGCCGCCCAACCCGCAACCGCGCCGGGAACAGTTACCGTGTAAATGCCGTTGTTCGGCATCCGCGTGATGTCTTTGGATTTGAGAAATGCCGGCGTCAATCCGCTCGGAGCCCAACCGCCGGAGTTGAGACCATAAAGCTTGCCGGTTTTCGCTTCGTAGTAAATCGCGAACAGATCCCCGCCAATGCCGTTGTTGTGCGGCTCCACCAACCCCATCACAGCGTTGGTGGCGATCGCAGCATCAATCGCATTGCCGCCACGTTCAAGCACCTGCACGCCGGCGCGCGCGGCCAGTGGCTGGCTCGCGGCGACGATGCCATAGCGGGTTGAAACTATCGAACGACCCACGACCGGAATGTTGGGTTGGGGCTTCAGCGTCTGGCTTTGTGAAAGTGAGTCGATTGGCATCACACACAAGATCAATACAAGCAGTAAGATCCTAATCATCCGTTTTCCTCATTAGAAGTCGATTAACAAGGCGGGTAAAACAAAAAGCTGATGCAGCGTCAGGGCGTTAGTTTAACTCGCAATTCCGATCCGTGCGAGAGTATTAGGATTTAACTGTTTGGGCAAAGTTTTTGCCGGATGGTTGAGAGATAAGTTGGAGGAACAGATTATCCGAACCTGCGAAGCTGGCGGACAGAGTGATAGCCCCTGGCGAGGGCTCGGCCGAAGCCTAGGGTTAATTGGGCCGATTCCCACAAAGCCTGCGAAGCTGGCGACAGACGGTTAGTTACAAGTATCTGGAAGTTATGATGAAAATCCAACAGCTCATTCGTCTTCCACTCTATGTCGCACACTTCGTGGCTCAGGGGCGTGTGGGTTTGGATCCCCAGGCTCGGCAGAGCCCTCGCCAGGGGCTATCACTCTGTCCGCCAGCTTCGCAGGCTCAGTAAATCTAACTTCCGAGTTGTCGGTTCGGTATGCGCCAAAAGCCGGACTGTGACTCCGTGGAATTCGCGCCAAGGACCACGACAGTCACAGAGAACAAAGAGGTTGCACAGAGGAAAGCGGAGGCGAGAAAAACTCAATGCGGCGCACGCGGGCAGCGGGCAACACAGCAAATCCGAAAGTTACTTGTGTTCTGCTGACGTAACGAATTCTATCAATCGTCGGCGTGGGTCGAAAGTGATCTTGAAAGGATAGAGAGCATCGCGGCCCAAAATCACAGGAGCATCTGTGTCCACTTTGGAAAGAACATCGGTGGGAATGCCGCGTAGCACAAGTTCTCCGATACTTATGGTGGTGGGCATAACTCGCCGCGAAAAGATCGTGCCGCCACCGATATCGCGCACGCCATCAATGTTTGCCTGGCTACGTTTGCTGCTAATGACAACTGCATTGCGTTCGCTTACGGCCAGACCGAAACGCGATCCGGTATCTAACAAGGCAACCCGGCCGTCGCCGAGTCTCACGAAGGGGCGATTACTTCCATCCTGCCTCAGCCACGGAACGACAGCTCCTTCCATCACTGGATCCGGGCGCAGCGACCGGCCCACACCTGGATCCACTGCTTCAATCAGTTCATTTGAAATATCGATCGAATAACCCAGCGGCGCGTAGCTGTCGGTGGGATCGAGAATTCCATCAACACCGGGCGCGAGCGATGGCACAATCAAAGCTGTCTTTTGCGCGGGTAGGATGTTATCGCGTGTGCCCAAAGCCAACTGACCGATAACGGCCTCACGACTGGAGGATATTCTCGCGGCGCTGAGTCCACCGACTAATGTGGGTCGTACGGTTCGTACCTGTAAACGTGACACTCCGGCAACTCGTTCGGTTAGTACGTTCAGTCCAGCGCCGGTGTCGATCGCAAAGATGTAAGGGCCACTTCCGTCGAGCCATATTTTAACCAGCAGCCCAGTCTCTTTTTCCAATCGAAACCTTGCTGGATGCGGCAACAAAGGGTTTAGCGGACCGGCAGCACGCCTCAAGGATGAATGGGCAGCCCCCGCGTTAGAGGCTGCCCACACCATTGCTGCCAGAGCGCTTACCATGATCAAGCGCTTTGCTCTCATCTTCACCCTCGCTTCGGACAATCAGTAACTCTTAGTAGCGACGAGTTCGATTGCGGAGTTTGTAGGTGTACAAAGCCGAACCGCCACCACCAGCAAGTGCACCAATCGCTGCGCCCTTCTTTCCACCAAACAGCGCACCCAGGGCGGCGCCGCCGCCGGCACCCATGGCCACCGTCAGTTTATCCCGGTGTTTTTGCCAGAAGCTGCGCTTTCGTGGCTGGTAGTCGTAATAGACTCTTCGGGCACTCGAAGAACTCCTGGCGGCAGTGCGGCCGCTATTCCGATAGACTACCTGAGGCTGACTGTAAGATGGGGAGCGCGAGTTAAGCTGGCTATTTAGCTGACTGCCCGCGACACCACTCTCACACGCCTTAAACCCGTCAGCGAAACCAGTTTTGTAAGCAGTCTGCTCAGCGGACGTGCTGAATCCCGTCGGAACAAGCTGTTCGCGACCTGATACATCAGCCTGATACTGCGCATAGCGAAGGTCAGGGTTTCGGGAAGTATCCAATGTAGTGGACGGGGTCTCTGCGGATGTCTTGTTTGAATGCATCACAAACGCGCCAACCGATCCTCCGATTAAGGCAGCCACCAAGGCCACCGGCAGCAATTTATTGGTCATGATCATCGGTCTAATTCTCCTTGCGTCAAACTTTCTCAGCTGTGAGCACTGGTATTTGAGCAAGCACTGTTCCTCCAATCCGTTCCAGCATAGTGGTTTCCTGGCAAGAGTCACTTAATAGGTAGAACGCTTCAATTGCAATAAGTTCATTATCAAAACCCCACAACTTTTTTCGCAGTACCGGAGAGTCAATACCCGATATGGAATCGTTTGCTATTCGATATGCAACGCGAGTCGCATTAAAGACTGCGTGAAAAAATTTGTAGAGGTGGCACTCCGTGGCCACTCCCCTCTTAAGGCTCCTCAACCTTCGAAAGAAATTGATAACCCAACGAAGGGGTGGCCACGGAGTGCTACCCCTACAAATTGGTTTCGTAGCGTCTCGATTGCAGGTGGTTGATCAGAAAAGGCCGGGGAGAAGTCCCCGGCCCTTTTATGTTCAGCTTGAAAATCAGCGACCTAGGCAGCCCGCTGTAGTGGTACTGGCTTATTCTCGCGCAGCAGCTCAAGCGCTTTCTTCAATTGCAGATCTTCAACCGGCTTCGGCGCCACTGGTTCGGGCGCTGGTTCCGGTTTGTCGTTCATTGGCTTGGCGGGCTGTGCGTCGTCATCATTTCCGGTCAAGTCATCAGGATCGACGGCTTCGGCTACTTCAGGCCGCTTTACTTCGACTGAAGGAGCTACACCGGAATGAGCACGATCCTCGCCCAGGAACGACTTGCCACTTGCGGAAGCCCATTTGACGGTGGTCAGTAACAAGCCATCACCACCGCGCAAAGTGAACAACTGTTGATCGGCTCCTGCACCGAAGCTCTTCTCGCCGACCACCTCTCCACGATTGCGTTCCAGCAATGCAGACGCAACTACTTCAGCGGCGCCTGCGGTTCCGCTGTCGATTAGAGCGACGACGGGACCGGAAAAAATCGCGGCCTTCGGGTCAGCGGTAAACGTCTTCAGTGTTTTGCCTTCTCTACCCGACGTTTGCGCCAACAGTCCCTCTTTAACAAAAAGATTAGCGACAGCTACAGCCTCATCGATTGAACCGCCTGCCGTGCCGCGCAGGTCTACCACGATTTTTTGCGCACCCTGTTTGATTAGATCAGCAAGCCGCGCTCGTGCATCCGCACCCTCGCCGGCGGCGAAACTGTTGACCTTAAGAATGCCAATCTTCCCGGCTTCCAATCGGGCTTCGGCCGCTGGAGCGCGAAACGAACTGCGTTTCACCGCTAATGTCAGGGGACGAGAATTGGCACGAAGGACGCGCAGTTTTACCTCGGAACCAGATGCGCCATTCAAGAGTTGTTTGGCATCGTAGAGCGAGATATCACGAGTAGCCTTGCCGTCGATGTACTCAATAATGTCTCCAGCCCGGATGCCTGCCTGGTCGGCGGGCGATCCCTTCATCGGAGCAATTACATAGAGAAAGGACGCCACCTGAGAAAGTTCAGCACCGATTCCTACCTGACTGTTCTTGGCATTTTCGTTAAACTCGCGAACCTGCTCCGGAGTCAGATACGTGGAATAAGGATCCAGTCCATATGCCAGACCACGCAAAGCTCCGGCTCGCACCTTGGCCATGTCCGGGGCATCAACGTAATCGCTTTCAATATGCTGGAGCACACTCTCGAAAATTTTGAGCTGGTCGTTTGGATTATTCGCCGGCTGTTGAGCGCGTGTGGATATCCAGCCCCCAACGACGGTGTAAACAGCCAGGGTGGCCGACATTAGAATTAGTGCAAACTTGGTACGGAATGACATTAGTTACCTCTTGCTGGTGGCGTTAGATCCAATAGTCAACATGCGTTTTTTGGAAGCCAGTCGTATCATACAGGCGCAAAGTTATGGGCGCAACCAAACCTTCTTCAATATTTGCTCAAGGTTTTAGCCATCTTTCACGTCCTCTCGGCGCGTGATAGATGACGATATTTTTATGAAACGACCTTATGAAAAAAAGGCCATTCGCGCCCCAGTCGTCGCAATCGACCTTGGCGAAAAGCGGGTTGGCATCGCTGTTTCTGATGCTCTATCAATCTCGATAACCCGTCTCGCGGCCCTTCCCCGAACTAGTTGGAAGCAACTGCTTCGGGATGTCGACAATCTGATACAACGCTTTGACGCGCAAACAGTGGTAATTGGTTTACCGCTTCAACTAAATGGTTCTTGCGGTGATGCTGCACTTGAAGTTCGTGGGGTCGCGGAGAAGTTCGCGCGATCATTGAAGGTTCCTGTTTACCTTCAAGATGAACGGCTTAGTTCAATAGAAGCGGAGCAAAACCTTCTAGCTGAAGGTCACAAACGCAATCAACTCCGCGAGCTGGTTGACAGTGAGGCCGCGGCGGTGATTCTGAGAGACTTCCTGGTTCAGGATGAAAGGATTCTGGTATCTCGCTCTTAAGAAACTTCTTTAACAGGAGTTTGTGAACCTAAACCTTCCGGTGGTGCACGAATAGGTTTACTTGAGTAGCACTGATAATCTGGCGACACGATGAAACGCATTCTATTAATTCTCTTCCTGGTGCTTCTGATCTTCTCTGCGGGCAGCGCTGCCTGGGTCTACCGGGACCTGCACACACCAATTCCGCACACGAAACAAGGGCACTACGTAGAAATTCCGAGGGGGTCATCGCCAACAGTGGTCGTTAACAGGCTGGCGGCCGAAGGCATCATTAAGCACGAGTGGCCTTTGCTCCTTTACCTTAAGCTGACCTCAAATGCCTCCCAGTTGAAAGCTGGTGATTATGACTTTCCATCACCAATCTCACCTTTGAGTGTCTTTGCCAGACTCCGGACCGGGGAGCAGCGGCTTATTCGGTTGACGGTGGTAGAAGGATGGACCCGCTGGGATATTGCCAGTGCGATGTTCAAGATTCCGGAACTTCATCTGGCAGACGCAGCTGCGGCGCTGCCTTTAATGAATAACGTGAGCTTGATCAGGGACATCGACCCCACCGCTACCAACCTCGAAGGATATCTTTTCCCTGACACTTATGATTTCCCACCAGACACGAAGCCTGCAGCAGTTGTTGCTATGCTGGTAAAGCGCTTTCGAAAAGAGTGGAAGCCAGAATCATCACAACAGGCCAGCAAGCTGGGAATGACTCCGCGCGAAATCGTCACGACCGCTTCGCTGATAGAAACGGAGGCAAAGCTGAGCGAAGATCGTCCCTTAATTGCTTCCGTCATATACAACCGGCTCAAGATCAGAATGGCCCTGGCGGTGGACTCGAGCGTCATCTACG
>Ga0190274_10001877_pt1 | contig 12336 bp, 13 predicted proteins | sample Popmic531T_FD_133002 | JGI IMG/M metagenome (GOLD analysis project Ga0190274, IMG submission 133002) | Populus adjacent soil microbial communities from riparian zone of Yellowstone River, Montana, USA - 531 T | ecosystem: Environmental > Terrestrial > Soil > Riparian zone | place: USA: Montana...
AATAGACATGCGCGTCGGCATTCGGCCCGACCAGCAGCGTCACCTCGACGCGGTCGCCGCCGATGTTTTTTACCACGTCGCCGAGGATCGAGAACGTCGCGGTCACCTTGAGCCTGGCGTCCTGCGCCACAGCCGGCGCCGCCAGCAGCAGCACGGAAAAAGCGGCGAATACTCTCAGCACAGCGGGCCTCCTCACGCTTCCAGATGCTTTCCGGGGAACGCCTGCCACACCAGGCCGCCGACCCGGCCGAACAGCAGCGACACGGCATAGATTGCGCCAGCCACCAGGATCACGGCGGGCCCCGACGGCACGCCGGAGTGATACGACACCAGCAGGCCGGCATAGCCGGAGATCAGCGCGCTCACCGCGCCGATCACCATCATGGCGGTGATGTCGCGCGCCCAGAACCGCGCCGTCACCGCCGGCAGGATCATGATGCCAACCGCGAGCAGTGTGCCGAGCGCATGAAAGCCGCTGACCAGGTTAACGACGAGCAAAGCGAGGAACGCGATGTGCGCGGGCGCGCCGGCCCCGCTCACCGAGCGCAGGAAGCCGGGGTCGACGCATTCCAGCACCAGCGGGCGGTAGATCACCGCAAGGCCGACCACCGTCACCGTGGCGTTGATGGCGATCAGGACCAGCATCTGGTTATCGAGCGCCAGCACGGTGCCGAACAGGAAGTGCAGCAGGTCGATGTTGGTGCCCTTCACCGAGACGATGGTAACGCCGAGCGCCAGCGAGATGATGAAAAAGGCCGCGAGCGAAGCGTCCTCCTTGAGCTCGGTGGAGCGAGCCACAAGACCCGCTGCCACGGCCACAACGAAGCCCGCGACGAGCCCGCCGGCCGCCATCGCGAAGAGGTTGAGCCCCGACAGCAGGAAGCCGACCGCGGCGCCCGGCAGCACCGCGTGCGCCATCGCGTCGCCGACCAGGCTCATGCGCCGCAGCATCAGGAACACCCCGATCGGGCCGGCGCCGAACGCCAGCGCAATCGTGCCGGCTAGCGCGCGGCGCATGAACTCGAATTCGGCGAACGGGGCGATGAGGGTGTCGTAGATCATGCTCTTTCCTTTACTCCCCCGCTTGCGGGGGAGGGAGAAGAGGGGCGATCACGCCGCCACCACGCAGGCCTCGGCGTGCTCGTCGAACGCCTCGCACATGCGCCGCGCCTTGACGATGTTGTCCGGCGTCAGCACGTCCGCGGTGGCGCCCCAGGCGACCGGCTCGCGGGCCAGCAGCAGCGCCTGCGGAAAGTGCGCCTTGATGAGCTCAAGATCGTGCAGCGCGGCCAGCACGGTGCGCTTCTCGCTGTGCCAGCGATGCACCAAAGCCAGCAGATCGGCCGAGGTCTTGGCGTCGATGGCGTTGAACGGCTCGTCGAGCACGATCACCCGCGCGTCCTGCAACAGCAGCCGCGCGAACAGCATGCGCTGCATCTGCCCCCCGGACAGCGTGCCGATCGCGCGGCTCTCGAAGCCGGTCAGGCCGACCGTCGCGATCGCGCTCTCGATGGTGTCGCGGTCCTTGGCCCCGATGCTGCCGAACAGGCCTTTGCCGCGCCACAGCCCCATCGCCACCATGTCGTAGACGCTGATCGGGAAGCTGCGGTCGATCTCCGCGATCTGCGGCAGGTATGCGATGTCCTGTAGCGACAGCCCGCCGCGCTCGACACTGCCGGCCAGCGGCTTGATGACGCCGACCACGCCTTTGAACAGCGTCGACTTGCCGGCGCCGTTCGGCCCGACCACCGCGGTCAGCGTGCCGGCCTCCACCGCGCCGTCGAGATGATGCACGGCCGGGTGGCGGTCGTAGCCCAGCGTGAGATTGCGGAACTGCAGTTGCGCGGTCATCGGATCGCCCAGAACACCGCGAGCCAGATCAGCGTGATCGCCACCGCGGACACGGCGAGGCGCTCGATCACCGACATGCGCAGGATGGAGGGATGCACCGTGGCCGGCGGGTGAACGTGGCCCGCGTGACGATGGTGATGGTGATGGTGGTGCGAATGATCGGACATGGCGGCGATGTTATAATATAACAATCGGGCTTTTGCCAGTTGCCCTAAGTCCTTGCAGCTTTTGGGGAATATGCGCGTGGCTTGCTGTGAATCAAGGCCAGCCGTTGATTGCCAACACTTTCCCGCCCCGCCATTCTGGCCGTGGGGATAGGGGGTGAACGGGGAATGGGCCGGAAGCTGCGGATGAACGAGCAACGTAAGAGTGTGATCGCGATCGGCGAGGTCATGGTCGAGATGGCCCGCGGCGGCGATGGACGCTTCGGCATGGGATGCGGCGGCGACACCTTCAATACGGCGGTCTATCTGGCGCGCGCCGGCATCGACGTCGCCTACGGCACCGCGCTCGGCGACGATCCGTATTCCGACGGCATCGTGTCGCTGACCTCGGCGGAGGGCATCAAGACCGACCTGATGCTGCGCGTGCCCGGCCGCGAGGCCGGCCTCTACCTGATCGAGACCGACAACAAGGGCGAGCGGCGCTTCACCTACTGGCGCGAGAACGCGCCGGCGCGCGAGCTGTTCGAGCTGCCGCAATGGGGACAGGTCGCGGATGCGATGCTGTCGGCGCGGCTGATCTATTTCTCCGGCATCACGCTGTCGCTCTATTCCAACAACGGTCTCGGCCGCTTCCTCGCCATCCTCGAGATGGCGCGCCAGCAGGGCGTCAAGGTGGCATTCGACGGCAACTTCCGGCCGCGCGGCTGGAAGGGCGACCTCGGCCGCACCCGCACCGTGTTCAACGAGGCGCTCAAGCGCGTCGACATCGCGCTGCCGACCTACGACGACGAGGCGGTGCTGTGGGGCGACCCGAGCCCGGAGGCGACCGTCGAGCGGCTGCAGGCGTTCGGCATCGGCGAGATCGTGGTGAAGAACGGGCCGAACAGCGCGCTGGTGTCGACCGGCGGCCGCCAGGAGTACGTGCCGCCGCCGGAGGTCGTGGTGCCGGTCGACACCACCGCGGCGGGCGACAGCTTCAACGCCGGCTACATGGCGGCGCGGCTGTTGGGCGAAGGCGCCGCGGCAGCGGCGACCGCGGCGCACAGGCTTGCCGGCGAGAAGATCCGCCACCGCGGCGCGATCATGCCGCGCGCGGCAGCGGCGATGCACTAGTCGGCAGCGGGGGTTAGGGCCGTCCCAGCAGCATCGCGCCGAGCGCCGCCAGGATCGGCAGCGGCCAGGAGGCGGCAATCCGCAGCCAAACCAGCTTGTGCGGCATGACACCGAGCTCCCAGATAAACAGACGCTGGATGGCAAATAGCGCCCACGCGGTGGTGTAGGCGATGACCTGTGGGGCGCCTGCGCCGCCCTTGAGCGCAGCCGTTCCAATGGAAAATCCGATCACCGGCCCGCCCGGTGTCAGGAACCCGCCCAGCATGGCGATCGCGATTCCCGCCGCGCCGGAGTCCGCGCCGAGCCAGCGGCCGACCACATCCTGCGGCAGCAGCGCCGCGATATAGCCCGCGCCGATCACGCCCAGCATGATGCGCGGCATCAGCTTGAAGAAATCGAGCACGCCCTCTCGCGCGCTGTCGCGCAGCACGACGCGCCCGCGGGTCGCCGCGATCAACGCCAGCACGGCGGCAATGAAGAACAGCAGCGCATCGACGAACAGGATCATGCGCCGCTCCCCGTTCGCACGCCCAGCCAGCCGGCCAGCCAATGCGCGAGGAGGCCCGTCACGACCGGCAGCGGCAACGCGACGAGACTGCGCCAGATCACGAAGTCCGCGCCGAAGAACGGCAATTCCCACACCAGTGCGCGGCCATAGCCGAGCAGCGTCCAGCTCGTGACGAAGGCAACGGTGGCGCCGACGCTGGCGCCGACCGCGAGAAACGCGGCAGCGATCGGGAACACGGTGATCGGCCCGCCAGGCACGACGATACCGGCGAGCGTGGCGATGATCAGTCCGGCAAATCCCGATTCAGCCCCGACCCATTTCACCACGACGTCGCGCGGCATCAGCACCGCGACGAACGAGGCGATCAGGCAGGCGGCCAGCACCTTCGGCAAGATGTCGAGGAACAGCATGACGTCGGCGGAGAGAATCTCAAGGAACCGCGCCTGCCCATCGCGCCAATATACGATCGCAGCCGCGGCCACGACCGCGACGGCAATGAAAGCGGTCGACCAGTCGAACGTCTTGCGCGGGCGGCGCTGGATCGGAGCTTCGGGCAAGGTGTTGTTCTACCTGCGAATCATCATCGGTGCGGCATCGGGTTTCATACCTCGCCCCGCAAGCGGAACGCCACGCGCCATAGCGCCGGGTGGAGTTCGTTCGGCGCGCCATTGGACTCCAACCCTCCCCCTTTCAGGAGGAGGGAGCAACCCGCCGCACCGTTGCGTCACAACTTTGCCGGATGCTGTTTGCGCAATTGCGATGCCGCCTGCGCCAGCGCCGTGACGCGGCCGAAGTCTCCCGCGGCAATCATATCGGCCGGCGCCACCCACGAGCCGCCAACAGCGATCACATTGGGCAGCGCGAGATAGGACGCCGCATTCGCCGCATCGATGCCGCCGGTCGGACAGAATTTGAGCTGCGGCAGCGGCGCGGCGATCGCCTTGAGCCAACGCACGCCGCCGGACGATTCCGCGGGAAAGAACTTCAAAACCGGAAAATCGAAGTCCATCAGCATCATCGCTTCGGACACCGTCGAGCACCCGGGCAGTGATGGAACCGGCGCATCGGTCAGCGCCTCAGCCAGCGCGCGCGACGTGCCGGGGCTCGCCAGGAACGCCGCGCCCGCATCGCACGCATGGGACACGTCGGTGCGGTTGGTCACCGTGCCGATACCGGCGACCACGTCCGGCACCTCGGCGATGATCGCGCGCACCGCCTCCAGCGCAATCCTGGTGCGCAAGGTCACCTCGATCACCGGCAATCCGCCAGCGACCAGCGCGCGCACGAGCGGCACCGCGTCCTCGAGGCGCGCGATGGTCAGCACCGGGATGACCGGCGTGGTCAACAGCGGAGTGGGATCAGCCTGCCACATCGTTTCTATCTGGGTTTGCCATTTCCGATCACAAGCCCTGCTTCAAGTGAGATGCCGCACCAGCGCCAGGCCGGCGAACAGTCCGGCGATCGACAGCGCCACCGATCCGATCACATAGACCGCGGCCAGCGCGACTTCGCCGCGCTCCCAGAGCAGCGCGGTGTCGAGCGAAAATGCCGAGAAGGTGGTGTAGCCGCCAAGCACGCCGGTCGCCAGGAAGAGTCGCATCGGCTGCACCGCATCGCCCTTGAAGGCGAAGTAACCGGCCAGCAGGCCCATCGCCAGCGAGCCGCTGACGTTCTCGATGATGGTCGCGTAGGGGAAACCCGCGCCGAGCAGCCGCGGCGTGAGAATGTTGACGCCGTGGCGCAGCGCGGCGCCGATGCCGCCGCCGAGAAAGACCAGGAGAAAGCCCGTCATCGCTCCATCGGCCGCATGCCGAGCTTGTCGAGCAGCCGCATGTCCCGGTCGCGCTCGGGGTTGGGCGTGGTGAGCAGCTTCGGCCCATAGAAGATCGAGTTGGCGCCGGCGAGGAAGCACAGCGCCTGCGTCGCCTCGCTCATGTCCTCGCGGCCGGCGGACAGCCGCACCACCGCCTTCGGCATGGCGATGCGCGCGACCGCGATGGTGCGCACGAAATCGAGCGGATCGAGCGCACGCTCGCCGGCGAGCGGCGTGCCCTCGACCTGCACCAGCATGTTGATCGGGACGGATTCCGGATGCACCGGCAGGCTGGCCAGCGTCGCGATCATGCCGACGCGGTCCTCGGGCCCCTCCCCCATGCCGACGATGCCGCCGCAGCACACGTTGATGCCGGCGGCGCGCACATGGTCGAGCGTGTCGAGCCGGTCCTGGTAGGTGCGCGTCGTGATGATTGCGCCGTAGAATTCCGGCGAGGTGTCGAGGTTGTGGTTGTAATAGTCGAGCCCGCTCCGCTTGAGGCGCTGCGCCTGGTCGGAGGTGAGCATGCCGAGCGTGGCGCAGGTTTCGAGCCCCAGCGCCCTCACGCCCTCCACCATCTGGCAGACGCTCTCAACGTCGCGATCCTTCGGCGAGCGCCAGGCGGCACCCATGCAGAACCGGCTGGCGCCGGCGGTCTTCGCGGCGCGCGCCTCGGCGAGCACCGTATCCAGCGTCATCAGCTTCTCGGCCTTCACGCCGGTGTCGTACTTGGCGCTCTGCGGGCAATAGGCGCAGTCCTCGGGACAGCCGCCGGTCTTGATCGAGAGCAGCGTCGAGATCTGCACCTCGGCCGGATCGAAGTGGATGCGGTGCACGCGCGCCGCCTCGAACATCAGTTCCGGAAACGGCAGCTCGAACAGCGAACGGACCTCGTCGCGGGTCCAGTCGTTGCGGACCAAGCCTGGACTGGCAACAGGGGCATGCACGGCAACGGACATTCTGCGGCTTTCTTGGTATGCGCTTCATGCCATTCATAGCACACGCCGCATTCCGCGAAAGCGGTGCTTCCCACGCGGCCGTGTTAGTGTGCCACCGTCGCGACGCCTTGCGGCACCGATGATTGATCAAGGAAAGTCCGCCGATGACCGACGTACCCCCCGACCGCCTGTCCAACGATCCGAAGAGCCCGTTCTACAACGAAGACGTGCTTGCCCGGGACGTCGGGATTCGCTTCGCAGGCAAGGAGAAGACCAACGTCGAGGAATATTGCGTCAGCGAAGGCTGGATCCGCGTGGCGGCGGGAGCCGCGAAGGACCGCTTCGGCAATCCGCTGACCATCAAGCTCGCCGGCCCGGTCGAGCCATACTTTCGCGACAAGCGGTCCGCGTAACGGGTGGTTCTAGCCTGCGCCCGCCGCCAAAAACTCAATCGCCTCCAGCCCCGCGCGGCGGCCGAACACGAAGGCACGCAGCACCGACACCGCGTTCGGCGCGGTGCCGTAGAAATGCCCGGTGATCTCGCCGGCAGCGTAGAGGCCGGGAATCGGCGCGCCGCCGCGCAGCACCCGGGCGCGGTCGTCGGTCGAAATCCCGCCGAACGTGTAGGCGATGGCGCCGATCAGCGGATAGGCAAGGAACGGCGGCTCGATGATGGGGCGCGCCCAGTTCGACTTCGGCGGCACAAGCTCGCGCGTCGCGGCGAGGCCATCGCAGCGCGTGGCGTCGAAGATCGCTGGATCGCGGGCCGCCGACGCATCGTAGTTCGCGACCGTGTCGATCACCACGCGCGGATCGATGCCGAGCTTGCCGGCAAGCTCGGCCAGCGTGTTCGCCTCGACCGGCGGCACCTCGGAACGCACCGCGCGCTGCCAGTCCGGAATGTCGTAGAGCTGCTTGTCGAAAATGGCGTAAGCCTGACGGCCTGGCATTTCAAACTGCAACGAGCGCGAAAACGCCTCCCAGGTTTCGTGTACGAGCCCGCCGCCCTCGTCGAAAAAACGGCGTCCGGATTGGTCCACCACCACGCCATAGGGATAGACCAGCACCACGGGCGCGGAATTCCGGCTGCGCGGATCGATCGGCTCGATGTGCATGCCGTTCCAGTCGCCCGATTTGTCGGCGCCCTCGCCGAGAGCCATGCGGATGCCGTCGCCGGTGTTGAACCGCGTGCCGGGCGAGATCAGCCGGATGCCGTCGGCGCCGTGGCCGAAGTGCTCGCGCATCATGTCGGGATTGGCCTGGAAGCCGCCGGCGGCGAGGATCACCGCGTCCGCCGGCACCTTGCGCGACGCGCCCTCGCCCGCAATCTCGACGCCGCGGATACGCTCGTCTTCGCGAATGAACGCCTGCACCGGCGACGAGTAGCGAACGGCGACACCAGCCGTCTTAGCAGCCCGCGACAGCGTTTCAATGATCGCCAGGCCGCCGCCGACCGGCTGGATGCGCGGCGGGCCCTTGGCAAGATAATAGGTCGGCTGATGGAATTCGACGCCGTGGCTCTTGATCCAGGCGACCGTTGCCGGCGCTTCCGCCGCGAGCCGTGCGAAATAGGTTTCGTCGCCCTGAAATTTCGTCGCCTCCAGCATGTCGTGGATGAAGCTCGGCTCGACGCGGTCGGGCGATGCCATCCGCATGTAGGACGGCGACCAGCGCGTGTTGCCGCCGGCCTGATCTTCCGCCGCCTTCTCCAGCAGAGTGACATTAACGGCAACGCCCCGGCGGCGCGCCTCGCCGGCCGCGGCCAAAGCCGCCGAAAGCCCTGCGGCGCCTTGGCCGACCACCACAAGGTTGGATGCCATGGTCAGCTCAACGGCTCGAACTTTGCGCCGGCGCACTCGTCACCGGTGGCCGCACGCCGCTCGGCGATGTCATTCCGCTTCGTAAAGGTAACGACGTAGGTGCGAGGCAACGTCGGCTTGCCGCCCATGCCGGTGGCGTTGAGGCGCACGCAGGTGCCCCACATCAGACCCGCTGCCGAGGGAACCTGGCGCAATTCCGACACCACGACGTTGCGAACCTGCGCGTCCGCCGAGAACAGCTTGGCGAGATTTTCTGCGATCAGCCTTCGGTGGTCGAAGATCGGAACTGTCTGCTGCGCCGCCGCGATGCCAGGCACGCAGGCGAGCGCTACCATCAATGGAAGGGGCCAGACATGTTTCATCGCGGCGATCCGGGCGGCATGGCCGCCCAGACTAGCAGATTACTCCGCCGCGATCCGGCTCGCCGGATCGACCGCCTCGACCTTCGCCGCGCAGAACTTGAACTCCGGAATCTTTCCGAACGGATCGAGCTTGGGGTTGGTCAGCAGGTTGGCGGCCGCCTCGACGTAGGCGAACGGGATAAACACAACGCCGTCCGGCACAGCGTCGTCCTGCCGCGCCGCCAACTCGACAACGCCGCGGCGCGTGGTGACGCGCACCGTGTCGCCGGGCTGGATGCCAAGCTTTTCGATGGTGCCGCGAGAAAGCTGCGCGCTCGCCGTCGGCTCGATGGCGTCGAGCACGGTGGCGCGGCGCGTCATCGAACCGGTGTGCCAGTGCTCAAGCTGGCGGCCGGTCGAAAGGATGAACGGATACTCCGCGTCCGGCACCTCGTCGGGCGGCAGAAGCTTGGTCGCGACCAGCTTGGCGAAGCCGCCCGGCCGCGGGAAGCCCTTGTCGAACACGACGTCGCGGCCCGGAATATCCGGCCCGTCGGTCGGATAGGTCACCGCATATTCGCGGTCGACGCGCTCCCAGGTGATGTTGTCGAGCGCCGGCATCATCGATGCCATCTCGTTGAAAACCTCCCCGACGTGCTTGTAGGTCCAACCGCAGCCGAGACGATTGGCGATCTCGGTGATGATCCAGAGGTCCTGACGCGTGTCGCCGGGCAGCGGAATGGCCTGGCGGCCCATCTGAACTTGACGATTGGTGTTGGTGACGGTTCCGTCCTTCTCCGGCCAGCCCGACGCCGGGAGGATGACGTCGGCGTAAACGGCGGTCTCGGTGAGGAACAGATCCTGCACCACGAGATGCTCGAGGTGCGCGAGCGCTTGGCGTGCGTGATTGAGGTCCGGGTCCGACATCGCCGGATTCTCGCCCTCGATGTACATGCCCTTGATCTCGTCGGCATGGACCGCATCCATGATCTCGACCACGGTCTTGCCGCGCTTGGGCGGCAGCTTCACGCCCCATGCCTTCTCGTATTGGGCGCGTATCTCCGGATTCTCCACCGACTTGTAGTCAGGGAAGAACATCGGGATCAGGCCCGCGTCGGACGCGCCCTGCACGTTGTTCTGGCCGCGCAGCGGATGCAGCCCGGTGCCGGGGCGGCCAACCTGGCCGGTGATCAGCGCCAGCGCGATCAGGCAGCGCGCATTGTCGGTGCCGTGGGTGTGCTGGGAGACGCCCATGCCCCAGAAGATGATGGCGCGCTCGGCCCGGGCATAGGCGCGCGCGACTTCCTTCAGCGTGTCCGCCTCGATGCCGCAAATGGGCGCCATCTCCTCCGGGGTGAAGTCCTTGATGTTCTCCTTCCAGGCGTCGAAGCCTTCGACGTAGGTCTGGATGTACTGCTCGTCGTAGAGTTTCTCGGTCACGATCGTGTTCAGCATGGCGTTGAGCATCGCCACGTCGGTGCCGTTCTTGAACTGCATCATCTTCCAAGCGTGGCGCTTCATCGCGGTGCCGCGCGGATCCATGATGACCAGCTTGGCGCCGCGCTTGGCGGCTTGCTTGAAGAAGGTCGCGGCGACCGGATGGTTGTCGGTCGGGTTGGCGCCGATCACGATGATCAGGTCGGAGTTCTTCACCTCGTTGAAGGTCGCGGTCACGGCCGCGGAGCCAACACCTTCGAGCAAGGCCGACACCGAGGAGGCGTGGCAGAGCCGGGTGCAGTGATCGACGTTGTTGGTGCCGAAACCGGTCCGAACCAGTTTCTGGAACAAATACGCCTCTTCGTTCGAGCCTTTCGCCGAGCCGAAGCCGGCCAGCGCGTCGGGACCGTCGCGGTCGCGGATTTTCTTGAGGCCGCCGGCGGCGCGATCGAGCGCCTCCTCCCAGGTCGCCTCGCGGAAGTGCGTCCACGGATTCGACGGGTCGATGAACTCGTGCGACACCTTCGGCACGCCATCCTTGCGGATCATCGGCTTCAAAAGGCGCTGTGGACTGGCGACGTAGTCGAAACCGAAGCGGCCCTTCACGCAGAGCCGGTTCGCGTTCGCCGGGCCGTTGCGGCCGGTGACGGCGACGATCGTGTCGTTCTTGATCTGGTAGGTGAGCTGGCAGCCGACTCCGCAGTACGGGCAGACGCTGTGCACCTCGCGGTCGGGCTTGCCTTTGTAGACGTTGTGCTCGTCGACCATCGTCGACGGCATCAGCGCGCCGGTCGGGCAGGCCTGCACGCACTCGCCGCAGGCCACGCAGGTCGACGCGCCCATCGGATCGTCGAAGTCGAACACGATCTTCTCGAGATGGCCGCGGCCGGCCATGCCGATCACGTCGTTGACCTGGACCTCGCGGCAGGCGCGCACACAGAGATTGCAGTGGATGCAGGCGTCGAGATTGACCACCATGGCGACGTGGCTGCGGTCCGGCTGCGGCACCTTGATCGGCTCGCGCTTGGGGAAGCGGCCGGGCTCGATCTTCTGGCGCTTAACGATTTTCCAGAGCTCGCTGTCCGGATCATGCGCGTGCGCTTGATCAGGCTGGTCGGTAATAAGAAGCTCGGCGACCATGCGGCGCGCGGTCTTGGCGCGCTCGGTCTGGGTCTTGACCTTCATGCCCGGCGTCGGCGTGCGCAGACAGCTCGCCGCCAGCACGCGCTCGCCTTCGATCTCGACCATGCAGACTCGGCAGTTGCCGTCCGGCCGGTAGCCGGGCTTCGGCGTGTAGCAGAGGTGCGGCAACCTGATGTCGTGACGGCGCCCGGCGCGGAAGATCGTCTCACCCTCGCGGATGTCGATCTCCTTGTCGTCCATGAAGAACGTGTTGGGCTTCTGCGTCGTGTCAGTCATCGCGCAATCTTTCGGCTGTCGTCGTCCCGGCCGAGCGCCATAAGCGCGTTGACGCGCGTCTGCGACGCGCTATGGCGCGCGAGCCGGGACCCAGGAACCACCTGCGTGTACTGGGTCCCCGCTTTCGCGGGGACGACAGCGGCGAATGTGTCGCTATTCTTCATCATCACCAACGTCCCAGCGGCTTGGTCAGTTCATCCGGGAAGTATCTCAAGACGCACAGCAGCGGATTGGGCGCGGCCTGGCCGAGCCCGCAGATCGAGGCGTCGCGCATCAGATCCGACAATTCGGTCAGCAGCGCGGGATCCCACGGCCCGGTTTGCATCAGCTTGACGGCCTTCTCGGTGCCGACGCGGCAGGGCGTGCACTGGCCGCAGCTCTCGTCCTCGAAGAACTTGAGCAAGTTGAGCGCCACCGCCTTCATGTCGTCGTTCTCGGACAGGATGACGACCGCGTGCGAGCCGACGAAGCAGCCGTATTTCTCCAACGTGCCGAAATCGAGCGGCTCGTCGGCCATCGAGGCCGGCAAGATGCCACCGGACGCGCCGCCGGGCAGATAGCCCTTGAACACCTCGCCGTCCTGCATGCCGCCGCAATACTCCTCGATCAATTCGCGCGCGGTAACGCCGGCGGGCGCCAGCACCACGCCGGGCGCCTTGACGCGCCCGGACACCGAGAAGCTGCGGAAGCCCTTGCGCTCGCGGCGGCCCTGCGAGGTGAACCACTCCGCGCCCTTCTCAATGATGTCGCGGATCCAGTACATCGTCTCGACGTTCTGCTCGAGCGTCGGGCGGCCGAACAAGCCGACCTGCGCGACGTAGGGCGGACGGTGGCGCGGAAGTCCGCGCTTGCCCTCGATCGACTCGATCATCGCCGATTCCTCGCCGCAGATATAAGCGCCGGCGCCGCGGCGGACGTGCAGCTTTGTGTGC
>Ga0190274_10001878_pt1 | contig 12322 bp, 22 predicted proteins | sample Popmic531T_FD_133002 | JGI IMG/M metagenome (GOLD analysis project Ga0190274, IMG submission 133002) | Populus adjacent soil microbial communities from riparian zone of Yellowstone River, Montana, USA - 531 T | ecosystem: Environmental > Terrestrial > Soil > Riparian zone | place: USA: Montana...
ACCGGGCGGTGCGGGCGGACTTGGCGGCACGGCGAGTGGCGGCAGCGGCACGGGCGGCGGTGGCGGCGGTGGCGGTGGCGGTACGACAGCGGCCGGTGGCGCGGGCGGCACCCCGGCAGCAAACGTCGCGACGTCAGGCACGGCTGGTGCGGGCGGCACATCGCTTGGCGGTGCCGGTGGCCTAGGTGGGGCGGGAAACAGCACAGGTGGGTCGACGGGCGCTGCAGGCACGACGTGGGATGCGACGCATGGGACCGGCGGCGGCGGCGGCGGCGGCAGCGGCGGCAGCGTCGCTCGCGCTGCAGGCAACGGCAATAACTACGGGGCCGGTGGTGGTGGTGGCTCGACCAGCGGTGTTACGCCAGCGGCGGGCGGCGCATCGACACAAGGCCTGATCATCATCAACTACACGCCGTTCAAGGTCTCCGGTGGTAATCTGGCCATGATGGGGCTGTGATGGTCGAACAGGCACGCACATGGTTACGCCAGAATTCGACGCTGATCTATTTTCTGATCGCGCAGTTCATCGCCATCGGTGCGTTCGTTGCGAGCGGTCTGGCGTACATGGTCAAGCTCGAAACGCGGGTGGCGATCATGGAGACGCGCGGTGCTGAATACACCGTGCTGCGGATGGAGGAAATGAAACTGCGCATCACTTCGCTTGAAGGGCAGATCAAACGCAACGAGCAAAGCATCGACCGCATCGTGGATACGATGACCAAGCGACTTAATATCAACCCGTAGGAGGGTGCCATGTACAATCGCGTTGTTATCAGTTCGGGCCACGGTCTCAAGGTGCGTGGTGCCGCCGGCATCCTCGATGAAGTCGATGAGGCGCGGCTGGTCGCTGAGGCGCTGGCAGATGAATTGAAAATACGCGGCGTCGATGCGGTCACCTTCCATGACGACACCTCGACATCGCAGAGCCAGAACCTTGAGACCATCGTCGCGGCCCACAACAGGGAGAAGCGCGATCTGGATATTTCGGTCCACTTTAATGCCTTCGAGCAGAAACAGGGACCGATGGGCGTCGAGGTTCTCTACCTCACGCAGCACGATCTTGCCGCCGATCTGTCGGAGGCCATCGCAGCGGTTGGCCTGATCAATCGCGGTCCCAAGAAGCGCACCGATCTGTATGTCCTCAACCAGTGCGACATGCCGACCGTGCTGCTGGAGATTTGCTTTGTGGACAGCGAGACCGATGCCGACATCTATCGCGACAACTTCGACGAGATCATCGCCAACATGGCGTCGGTGATCGTCGGCGATGACATCGAAGCGATGCCGAGGCCTCCTGAACAGGAGGCTTCCTTTCACGCTGCCGGCACCTGCAGCCATTTCGGTGGACCTGACGACATGGGAGTGTCTGCTTCTGAGGGTCTGGCCTTTCACTATGAAATCAACGAGGCCAACCAGCATCTATTCCTCCCCATTCAGCCTGCTGGAACGACTGGCTTGGCGCGGCGTCTCAACGCCAAGGCGGTGTCGTATATCGCCTGCCGCTGGGATTACGACGTCACGCCCAAGAAAATGCTGGCTGAGAGCGGCGAGATGGCGCTGGTGCGGGCACCGTCCTCCGGGCGGGAAATGATAGCGTACCCTGCCGACTGGGGACCGCATGAAGAAAAGACCGGGCGGGCGGCTGACCTGTCACCGTGGCTGATGCAGGCACTCGACATCAGCACCGATGACGAAGTGGAAGTGATTTACCCGTGGAAGGGATACTGACATGATTACATCACTGGTAATGCTGGTCGTCTACATCATCGTCGTCGGCCTGATCGTCTGGTTGTTGAATTACCTGATCGACAACATCCCGATGGACGAGCCGTTCAAGCGCATTGCGAAGATCGCGCTGATGGTGATAAGTGTACTTATCCTTATCTTGATCCTGCTGCAATTCATCGGCGTGGTTGATGGCGGGCTGCCAAGGTTGGGAAAGTAGAAAGCCGGGTGGAGCCGCTGCCACCCGTGCCGCCGGCTCCACCTTCCATTTGCAGGGGTTGTTGACCATGAAATATCTTCTGATCGCCGCCGCCTTGCTGATCCTCACCCCGACCTTGGCGCAAGCCCAGTCGTGTCGCACGCTGCGGCAGGCATGTTTGATGAAGGATAGTCTCGGTGAACAAGGGCAAGGCAACTGTCGCAGGTTTCGTGAGCGTTGTGGTGGAGACATCGGCGGCGGCGGTGGTGGCATGGACCGCTGCGAGCGTCTCCGTCGCGCCTGCATGTTCAAGGACGAGCGCGGCGAAGCCGGACAGGGCAACTGCCGACGCTTCCGGCAGGAGTGCGGTCAGGGATGAAGCTGACCGAACTCGATCCGCATTTCGTTGTTCGCTGTGACGAGCCGCTGGCGTTCGAACACTCGCATCGCATCGACCGCGCCCAAGGCATCCAGTTGAAGTGCCCAGCCTGCTTCTGGACTGCCAACCGGCGCGGTCGACCTTCCGACATTCACAGCGTCATCGTCTGGCAGCCCGAGCCATCGGAGTGGAGCTTCATTGGCCACGACTTCCGTGACCTGTCGGTGATGGCGGGGCGCATCTCGGTGATGCTGACGGCTGGCGGCTGCCGCTCACGCTTCACGATCAAACAAGGCAAGGTCGACTTTATCTAGACACGTATTTGTTGGCGGTGTGTCTTTTCTGCTCTAGCGGATCACGTTGTTGCCTCACTATGATCCGGTCTCCAATTTCGGAGCGGGGAAATTTCAACATGAAGAGGTTCATGACGGCGACGGCACTCGCGTGCCTGATCGCATCGCCTGCGCTTGCGCAGTCTGCTACCGGCACCGGCATCGGTGTCTCAGGATCGAACTCGGAAAGCGCGGCGCAGTCCAACAACGCCGGCATCGGCAACTCCAACGCCACCGGGGTCGGCACCGGCGTTGCGAACTCCAGTTCGACTTCGGCCTCCGGGGCGCTCGCCGCCGGCAATCAGGTCAACATCTCCAGCCCGGCCACCCAGACCATCAACAGCAACTCCCGCGTCAGCGGCTCCACCACCGTCAAGACCAACCCGTCGCTCGCGCTGGGGTTGGCTGCGGCTGGTCTGGAGACGTGCCTTGGCAGCGCCAGCGGTGGCCTGTCGCTGGCCGGCTTCGGTGCGGTCGGCGGCTCGACCTACACCGACGAGGGTTGTCAGGCTCGCTTGGACAGCCGCACGCTCTGGAGCTATGGCCTGAAGGGTGCTGCGGTGGCCCGGCTGTGTTCACGCGCGGATATGTGGCGGGCGATGCCCTACGAGTGCGAACGCTACTGGCCGCAGGGCGTGCCGTATCCGGCGGGCATCGTGGTCTCCGCACCGCGCGCCCAGATCACCATGTCGGCTGACGGTGCCGGCGGTTCGATGCGCGTCATCGACGGCAGGGATGGCGTCGAGAAGGATTGCCTGAACTACAGCGCCACCAAGCAGAAATGTTATCAGTGGTCGGGTGAGCCGCTGCACCGCTCGATGGTGCGGACGGCGACCGTCACACCGCGCGCCAATGTTCAGAAGCCGGAACGCATCATCGTCAAGCCGAAGCCGCCATCGGCTGTCGCGAAGCCGGCAGATCCGAAGGTCGAGCCGAAGGCAGAAGAGAAACCGAAAACTTAAAAGAGATTGACCGCAGCAGGTGTACTCCCTGCTGCGGTCAGGAGTGCCAGCCACGGGTCCGGGGCTGTATCGTCAACCAACCTCTGAGAGGGCTTTAAAGATGAAGAAGATCTTGCTTGCTACCGCCGCGCTGTTTGCGCTGGCGGGTTCTGCCAACGCCGCTGGTTTCAGCTTCGGTGGTGGCGCGAACTTCAACTTCGTCAACACGCTTACCGGCACGGCGTCAACGGGAAACGCTGCTGCGGGTTCGGTGGCGACGGGGAACAACACCTCGATTGGTACGGGCTTTGCCACTACGACACCCGCTGGGTCTTTGACCGCAGGAGTTGGTGCTTCGGCAGGTTCGGCCCAGTCCGTCTCGGGCGCGGCGTCCATCGGTAATGGCGCGGCGATCACGGGCGGTCGGGCCACCTCCGGTGGCTTCGGTGCCGGCGTCGGTCTCGCTCTGCCGTGAGGCCTAACCTGATCTGATCGGAAGCGGCCCGGCTCCTCACAGAGCCGGGCCATTTTTTTAACCGGGAGGCGGATCATGACTGACAACGAAATCGCGATGTGGCTGGCCGGCACCATCATCGGCTCGCTGGGCGTCGTCTGGGGACTGATCCTGCGGGGCGTCCTCTAGCAGCGCGCCCCGTCCGTGCGTTATTCCGGGCCGGGTGAGGGTCAGTGCCGGCTACCGGGCCGGGCCGCTGTACGGGCCTGTCAGGGCTTCAGCCGCCGCGCCAGTTCCAACGCCCGCGCGGCGGCGGCGTCGGCCTCCCTTATGAGCCGTTCCAGATCGATGGCCCGGTAGGGCAGGGGATCTGGATCGCTCACCACCGGGGCGCGCTGGCCCTTCCTGCGGGCGCGGTAGGCTGACCGGCAGCCGGGGCAGGAACGGGGATGCTTGCGGTTGGCGTCAGCGTCCCTGACCCTTCGCCAGCCGCGCCCGCAGACAGCGCAATAGAGGATCATCTCGGGGACTGTATATCCAGTTGAGCGGAAAGGTTTTTCTTCTTCTTGGGGACACCCTTCTGGTTCGGTTTCCGGCGCGGCACCGTGATGCCTTCGGCCCGCGCGGCGGCCAGCAGGGTGGTCAGCACGCAGTTGAACCGCTCGCAGATATCCTTCACCGGAACACGGTCACGGTACAGGCAGGCGATGGTCCTTCGATCCGCCGGCAGCAGGTGGGTGCGCTTGCGCCTCATTCCTCCTCCATCGCCATGAAGTCCCGTATCGCATCCACGTCACCGCTCCGGGCTATCGTTGCCAGCACCTTGAAGAAGCAGACATTCACTTCCGGTCTGGAGCCGTTCGTCAGGGTGACGTGTTCCGCCATGAAGTCGGCGGCATCGATCACCAGCGCGCCGATCACCATCAGCTGCAGCAGGCTCGCCTGCTCCGGGTCCTCGATCAACTGATCGACCGAACGCACCGCCTTCCTGACGCGGGCTGTCGCCAGTTCAGCTAGGTCATCGATTTGTTTTTGTGCCAGCTTCATTTCAGACACCTCCACTTGTACTTGGTGACCCAGACCTTGCGCTTGCCGTTGCGGGTGCAGATGTTGCTCTCGGCTTTCTTCTTCTCGGCACCGTTCTCGACCGGCAGCGCCTTGGCAACATTCACCATCGGGATGACTGGCGGAATGATCTTCTCGATCTGCACCACCTTGGCGTCCTCTGCCGACTGCCGCAGCACGCTCAAGGCAATCTCGCGGTAGGTCTCCGTTATCAGCGGCGGCTCAGGCTCCGCAGCGGCGACCACAGGCGGCGGTGGTGCGGCTGACCGACTGAGGGCAACCGACATGATCGCTGTCACTGCTGACGCGAACAGCAGGCCACCGGCTATCACCGGGATATGGTTCATGCCTGCTCCAGTCCTGCGGCGCGTACCCACGCCCGCCACGCATCTTCCAGCGCCGACTTCGCTGATGCTTCGGTCTCTTCGATGCCGCTGGCCCGGCCACCCTTCGGCTGGATGGTGTTCAGGCTCCATAGCCAGCGGTCGTCGTCGCTCCTGTCGACGTAACCGATGCGGACGGCGTTGCTGTACGCCGCCTGCATCGTCTTGGCAGTGTTGGCCTTGTAGGCAAGGTCAGGCACTAGCCACCCTTCTTGGTGAAGCCGGCGCAGATATCGCGGATGTCCTTGGTCAGCGCAATGGCCGCCTCGATCTGGGCCTGCTCCGTCTTGCCCTTCTCGCGGATGTGGTCGGCTGCCTTTGCGATCAGCTGCAGGTCGGCAAGGTGATCGTTCATCGCCTCCTGCAGCTTGGCGATGCTCGCCTTCACGGCATGGCCCATCGCCTCGACCGACTTGGCGGCGTGTTCGTACTGCGCCAGCACCGCTTCCGACGTCAGCTTGCCAAGGTCGGGCACCGACTGGATGGTGATGGCCGGCGGCTCGCTGCGCGGCTCCCTGACCAGCGATGCGAGTTCATCTTCAAGCGACGGCACTGCCGTCAGTTCAATACGTTTCATGTTCTTTGCTCCTGAGATAGCGTTGATAATATTCGATGGCGAGTGCGAATGGATCGGCGATGCCGCGTGCGCGCCACCACTCAAGTTCGTTCATGCCGTGTTGCAGCATGTGATGCTGATGCTTCAGCGGCAGCGCCCAGCGGTCATCCGGCCTGCCCCACCCAGCGTCCTTCCCATACTTGTGGGAGGATGAACGAAGGTGGGCTGCATCGCATGGCGGTCCCTGAAGGCATCCGCACGCGCAACGTTGCGTGCGGAGCCATTTCAGATAGCCGGGATCACTCTGCCGTGGCGTCCGCTGCCGCAGCGTCACCGCTTGCGCGCCGGCTTCGGCTTGACCGGCTTGCGGTCGGGCGGGAAGATTTCTTCTTGACCGCTGCCTTCGGTGTCGTTGCCGGCAACGCCCGCTCCAGCCTCCGCAGCAGCACCCGCATCTCCAGCGCTTCCGCCCGGCTGTGGATCACTGTCGGTTCGATCACCAACTGGGTCGTGCCGTCCTCCACCTTCAGGTTCATCTTGATGTCCTTGGCCGCCATCGCTCGCCTCCTGTTCGGCGTCGCCGGTATTGGCTTCGCCCTCAATGATCGACGTTCGCATCGATGCCTCGCGGGCAACGTGGTCAACGTCAAAACCCCGGTCGGCTGAATGAGCCGCCTTCGCATCGCGCAGCCGCTGCGCCAGCCCGTCCACCTTGGGCGTCACGTCAAGCATCGGCGCGGCGTTCTCCATCTCTTCCGGCGTGTAGGCACCGAGCAGAACGTCGGGGCAGAACAGCCGCGCCCATTGACGGGAGGCCGAATAGAACATCTGCACTTCGGGATTGCTGTCCCAGAGCGGTGATCCCTTGACGAACTTACCAGCGTCCTTGGTGACGTGACCGGGATGCATCTTCGCCAGCGTGTCGCTGGTGTATTCGTGCGGCGTCGCTTCACCGTGGAAGGTCGCCCACACCTTGCAGCGGCGCTCGTCACCCTCGCCGATGATTTCATAGCGCAGCCGCGCTTTGATCGGCGCGTTCTTCTCGATCACCGCGTGGATCAGCTGGCTCTCGAAACCGATGCGATCCCCGTTGCGCGGGACGTAGGACTTGTTGATCACCGACATGATCGGCATGCCCCACTCCAAGGCCTGCAGGCAGAGCGCATAGACCACGCCCGGCTGATCCCGGCAGTGGATCGGCACCGCCACCATGCCGCGCGCCAGCCGCAGCGCAACCTTCTCCAGATCATCTGCGGTCTGGACCTGAAGCCCGCCGAGATTTCTGTTGATCTCGATGCCGCGCGCCTTGGTCAGTTCGGTTCGCGCTTCAACCTGTGCCGGATCAACCATCACGCACCTTCCTTGACGAACTGTTTCAGGGTCGAGAGCATGACCTTGCGCGCGGCGGGTGACGCCGCGAACCACCCAACCGCCAGTTCATATCCCTCGCGGCTGGTGAGCAGCCGGGTGATGTTCGGATCGGCGTTGGCATAGCTCTCGTTCGAGTTGGCGATGAAGAACGAGACCGGCTTGCCGGTTGCTTCGGCGACCTGCTGGATGCGCGTCAGCGACACCCGGTTGACGCCCTTCTCGTATTTCTGCACCTGCTGGAAGCTGACCTTGAGGGCGTCACCGAGATCGGACTGCGACAACCTGCTGGCCATGCGCGCCTCGCGGATGCGTTCACCGATATAGACATCAGCCGATGTCGATGAGCGCTGGTTGGATTTCTTCTTAGCCATTGTCATTCGCCTCCTTTAATGGGTTACAGCGCGCGTTGCCGCATGCCGGGTACGTTGCGGTTCTCTTTGTACTGCACGTCACGTGTGGTCCATCCGAGCGCATCGAGCGATACGCCTTCCGGCAGCACCCAGAGATGATACTTGTTCGAGGTATCGACCTTGCGGCTCTCGCGCGGGAAGATCTGCACCGCCTCGCGCTCCTCGCCGGCCACCTCGTTCTTGATCTGCTGCATGTGACGCCAGTCGAAGATCGCTGCGCCGTCACGCCGCCTGATGTTGACGTGCAGCATCTGATCGCCGGCAGCGCACGGCGCGACAGCTACCTGATACAGGTCGTTGACGAAGAAGCGGCAGCGCGCGTGTTCATCTGCCAGCATCTTGCGCGCGGCGTGTTCGTCAATGCCGTAGAAGTCCATGCTCTCCTTCAGGATTTCATAGCGGATCGGTGTGAAGTCATCCTGCGATATTTCTCGCAGCGGTCGCCAGTATCTCGGTGCGTCACTCATGCGTTGCTCCTTTCAAGTGCGACGCAACCATACCACAACCAACTCGAAAAGTGAAGTCGGCCTTATCCATCCCTGACCGCTTGCTCGAAGTACCTGATGAACATCCGCGCCATTTCGGTGCGGGCCGGTTCGTCTTCGGGTAGACCTATCGCTGCGATTTCAGCGAACGCGGTCAGGAATGAGAACGCAGGGAAGCCATCGCCCTTGCCACGCAGGTATTCATCGAGCGCGATCTTGATGACGTTCACCAGATCGATGTGCGCCTTGCACGCGATGGCCTTCTGCTGCTCGTCGGTCATCGCATCCCATTCAACCTTGGTCGTCATGCCTTACTCCTTCGGTCCAACGAACTCTGCCGGCGGCAACGGGATCGTTGCGTTCAACGGCCTCCACAGATGCAGGCAGTACGGATGGTGGTTGACGTAGTCGGTCTCCACCGGGTGCAACTGCATCACCACCTCGTCGTCGCGCCAGAACGCGCGCTTGACCCAACACATCTCGTCCCAGTTCGGCGTGCGGTACGTGCAAGAGACCGAGACGTGTTCCCAGCCCTCGCACATCTCCCCGGTGCCACTCGACATGATCATCAGCGCCACGCTTTTCGGCCCGACGACCTTGAACCCGCCGTGCATGTCACCGGGGCTGCTGGCGTAGTAGCCGCGCTGGATGCGGCCCGCTTCCAGCTTCTCGATCAGCTGGTCCCTCACGCCAGTCCCTCGAATTTTAGCCGGACGTCGATGCGATCCCGCTCATCGCTCGATAGGGGCAATTCCTTTTCAGGATTGTCCTCGCCCGGCCCCGGCCAGTGCCCCGTCTCCATGCAGCCTTTGATCTTGCGCATCATCGCGCGGTTCTGCAGGCGGCCACGGGCCAGATCGACTTCCAGTAAAGGCACGGTGCGTGCGCAATACGGATTTGATGTTTCAACGAACACAAGCGTGAAGGTCTCAAACGGCACGCCAAGTTGCTCGCAGACTTCCCAGATCAACGAGCCTTGCTGGTGATAGCCATACGATCTGATCGATGACATCAACGCCACGTCAGTCACCTCGCTGGCGGTTTTCAGATCGACATAATCAGGTCCACTCTTGGGGATCACGTCAGGACGGACCTTGATCCAGAGATCGGTCTCCTTGTCCTTCAGGAAACCGGATGTCTCGATGTAGCCGCTCAATATTCCGTCCTTGACCAGCGGCTTCAGCGCTAGCGAGCGGGCCATCGCGACGATGGCATCGAGTTCATCGGCCTTCATCACTACCTTGCCGGCCTTCGCCTGCTTGGCGTTCCACTCTTTGCAATAGGCGGCGTTGTTATTCCACTTCTTCACTTCGGCGGTCTTGCTGTCGCGATAGGTCTCTTCCTGACAGACATACTTGGTGCGGAAATTGTCCTCGCCCAGCAGCAGGTAATGCGCGCAGGCTCCAAGCCGCATCGCGTCGGTCATCTTCTTGACTTCGCGCTTCTCGTTCTCGGCCCAGCGGGCATACATATGCGCGGGCGATTTCATCCAGCAGGTCCGCAGGTCAGATGACGACACCGCTTTGCCGTCGCAGATGCCGGGCGAGTGGTAGCGTTCGATGGGGATGCCGGAATACCAGCCCGGCTTCGAAATCGGTTTTCCTGACCACTTTTCGACCTTCATCGACAATTCTCCAATCGGGTTTTCAAGGGTTTTTTCCGGTGCGCTTGGAATGGGCTACAGAAAGTCAGAGCGGCTTGTATGCTCGCAGTCGCCGCATAAAAACATCTCAAGGCCCGCATCATCCGGATCGTTCGGGATGAAGTAATCGGCCCGGTCCATCAGCCACCAGTTAGCGTGCGTGGTGTAGCAATATTTGCAATAAGCCCTCTTGCGAGCCTTCCTGACCGGCACACAAAAGGACATGATCTGCGGAGGCTGATGTGGCAGGTAGAGAATGCTTGTATGCGTCGGCCAACCCGGATGCGCTTCGCGCCGCGCAATATTTCTGCGTCTCAATTCATCAAAGTCGATCATGGTCCCACCTCAAAAGTTGGTGCCTGCCGCGTCTCTGACCGCAGGCTCTCGACTGTTGTTACCGCCACCTGTCGAGTGGGCGTCCGGTGATTAACCGGCCTGCTGGTGTTCACCTTCCATCGCAGAAACAACCGCGATGGCAGCCTCGTATTGATCAGCCGACAACTCCTTGCTGCTCTTCATGCGATCCAGCTTGCGGATGATCGCTTGATGATCAGCTTCGGACTTGATGTCCGCGACCTTGACTGCGGTGGCGGCGTTGTGCTTGCCGTTATATTCGACGGCCAGCATCTGCCCGCGCTTCAAGAAGGTCAGGAATAACCGCGAGAGGCGATTGCGAACACGCTTCTTGTTGGGGATTGTGTTCGCGCCAAGCACACCGGCCAGCTTGCCGATCTCGATGTACTTGTCCCTGCCATTTTCCGAAACATAATCGGCCATCAGATCATCATTCCAGCGACCGTTGGAAATGATGTGCTTCTTGCCGACCTTCACCAGCGAAGGCTTGGAGCGCGCCGACTTTTTACCAACGGCATTGTCCTTGCCCAACATCAACTCTCCCATGTGGAGTACCTCCTGTTATGCGTGCAACTTCAACCGGTCACGCACCCGGTTCAGACGCGACATCGCGTCTCTCGAACCACCCTTGTCAGGGTGGAGTTTCGAAGCCAGCGCCTTGAAGCCGATATCGATCAACTGCAAGGCCAGCTTCTTTTCCGCGTCGCGCTCCTGCTGGCGCGTCAACTCCTCATCGCGTAAACGAGCGGCTTGCTCCTGCGCGCGCTTTACCTTGTTATCGACTTCACCGCGCCATGATGCGGGCTTGCCATAGTTCGGATTGTCGCGCGTCTTGCCGATGGCATCGCGGAGCGTGGCGAACGGAAGCTCGCTTCCGTTTTCTATATGTCTAGTTGTATGAGCGAGGTTCATCCATTCACGGGCTTGCCGCTCGCCGATAGAAAAATTGCGCTTGATCCAAGGTGTGAACTCACCACGCTGAAGCTGCCCTTTCGCTTCAAGCATCTTCTCACCCGCCGCTTTGTAGTATGGCATCCCAGCACTCTTGGCGGCTTCACTCGCCTGCTTCAGGTCATCCTTGATTAGCGACACCAGCACCTGCAGCGGGCGTGCCACCTTCTTCTCTGTTTGCGTAGCGATAGCGGTCATCTGAAATTCTCCAATGATGTTTGATTAGTGGAGGCGGATGGGACAGCACCCGCCTCCTGCACCGCCTGATAGGAGGCGGCGCAACCAGCCGTGCATTGATCGTCACCACACGGAGCAACGGACAAATCACGCGCCGGCTGATTGATGGGAGTGCAAGAAGGCTGGGGGCTAGTCTTGCACTCCCTGAATGCGCTGCCGGGACCAATGACTACGGCAGCGCATCCAACCTCGTTATGCCGCTTGCGCCAGCACCTTCCATTCTGCCTTCGGCAGTTCAATGATCTGCGCGCCGATCCGCTCCATGCCGGTGGCGCTATCGTAGTCATCGACTTCTTGGCTGGCGCGGGTGATCGCGTTGTGCAATCCGAACCGTGACAGGTCAGCACCCTCGATCAGGTGACGCAGGATGCTGGTGCCGGTGGTCTCGGTGAGGCCGAACCGCGAAGTCGTCAGCTTGACCACCGCAATCGGATCGCCCTCGATCTTATCGTTCTGCGTTTCGGCGATCTTGTCACAAAGGCTGTTGAAGTGAGCCTCGTTGAATGCGCCCCTGACGACATCGCCAACCTGCGCCCAAGTTGCCGCGTCAGTCTTGCGCCGCGTATCGTCCGAGAGCAGGGCATACATCTCCTCTCCGACAATCTCATGCTTGCCGCCGACGTGGTATTTCCGGGTTGAGCGTTCGCCGAAGGAGGCGAGGTTGGAGCAGAAGCCGTCATATACGCCACCCAAGACCGCGAGCGCACCCTGACCGACTTCGGAGTTCGAGATGGTGATGGCCGGCGCGAGGCAGCGGACAATGTTGTGACCGCCGTCGCCGAACTTGCCGCCTATCGCCAGCAACTCCCGCGTCACCTTCGGATCGACCGCCTTCAGG
>Ga0190274_10001879_pt1 | contig 12321 bp, 15 predicted proteins | sample Popmic531T_FD_133002 | JGI IMG/M metagenome (GOLD analysis project Ga0190274, IMG submission 133002) | Populus adjacent soil microbial communities from riparian zone of Yellowstone River, Montana, USA - 531 T | ecosystem: Environmental > Terrestrial > Soil > Riparian zone | place: USA: Montana...
GAAGTAGCTCTGTCTTTGGTGCTGTTGATTGGCGCTGGTCTGCTGGTGCGCAGCTATCAGCAGATCCTAAACGCGAGCCCAGGATTCAACGCGCAGAACGTGCTCTCGTTTCGTCTCTCCCTGCCTAACGCAAAATATAAGGGCCCGGCAGTAACCAATTTCTACAAGCAACTGGGAGAACGAATAAAAGCGCTCCCGGGTGTTGAAGCAGCCGGCACGAGTTATTCGCTGCCGATGAGTTCGGTGGCCCTGGCCTGGGGACCAATCACCATCGAGGGTTATGTCCCAAAGAACTCCGCCGACTTCATCATGTCTAACGAACGCTTCGTTAGTCCGGGTTACTTTTCGGCGATGGGTGTGCCCTTGCTCCAGGGACGGCTCTTCGACGAGCGCGATATTAAGGGCGCGGTCGAAACCGTCATCGTCAACGAAAACCTGGCCCAGCGTTTCTGGCCCAACCAGGATCCGATCGGCAAGCGGCTGGAACGCGGGGATAAGGAACCATGGCGAACCGTAGTCGGCGTAGTGCGAGACACCAAAGCTTTCAGCGTGGACAATGAGCCACCCATCAGTATCTACCATCCGCATGAACAGTTTCCTATCGGCACTATGTTCGTGGTGGTCCGTACATCGTCAGATCCTCGATCAGCGATTCCGGCAATCACCAAAGAAATAGGCGCGCTTGATCCGGAACTTCCGGCGTTTGAATTTAAGACTATGGAACAGCGAATCTCCGACTCGCTGGCCCGGCGACGCTTTGCCACTTTCCTGCTCGGCATGTTTGCGATGGTGGCACTGATCCTGGCGGCGATTGGCATCTATGGAGTAATGGTCTATTCGGTTTCCGAGCGCACCCAGGAGATTGGGATTCGCATGGCGCTGGGCGCCCAGCCGGGAAGGATCGCCCTGTTGGTAGTCAGGCAGTCGCTCGTTTTGGTGACCCTCGGCACGGTTACCGGTTTGGCAGGGGCATTTGCGTTGACCCGGGTTATGGCGAGCTTGCTTTACGGTGTGAATGCAACTGACCTGAGAACGTTTGTGGTCCCGCCGTTGGTGTTGGGAGGGATTGCTTTGCTGGCTAGCTACTTCCCGGCGCGCCGGGCCGCGCGAGTTGATCCAACGGTTGCGTTGCGAAGTGAGTAAAGAAGAACCATCCGCAGATTACGCAGATGAAGAAAGAGGGAGGGCAGCGGCAGACGCAGGGGCAGAAGGCAGAAGGCAGAAGGCAGATTTTCCATTTCTCATTTGACATTTGTCATCGCCGGCGGTTGCATCGATTCACCTCTTCAATGACAAATGAGAAATGGAAAATGACATATGGAAAATCTGCCTTCTGCCTTCTGCCTTCTGCCTTCTGCCTTCTGCTCCTCCTGCCCCGGGTCGGAATAATCTGCGTAATCAGCGGATGGGTTCACTTCTTCTTCGCCGGTTCAACCCGCTTTGCTGCGTAGAGCTCTGAAAACAGAAAATCGATCTTACCGGTTTTACCGGCGACGAAAACCAATTCGTTCTCATTCGCTTTACCAAAAGTAAACTTCCGGTCGCCGGTTTTGGTTAACTGATATTCAGTCCCATCCAACTTAAGGTTGAGGCCTTCTCCTTTTGCGGAGACTTCCCACGTCTGTGGCGCATGTGAGTAGGAACCGACATACTCAGCTACTTCCTCTTTTGTTAATGGCACGACCGGCGCCGGGTTCTCAGACTCGCCGGCCTTTAGCCCAAGCCCTAACTCAGTTGCTTTGTTAAGACTCTTGCGCATCGTTTCGCCGCTCTTGTTGGTTAAAACTATGACGGCAAATTTGCGGTCGGGCACCATCTGGATCATTGAGCCATAACCGCGGCTAAACCCGCCGTGGCCGACAAACTGCAAACCCTGATATTTGAAGGTAGTCAAGCCGTAGGCGTAATACGAATCGGTTTCGCCGGGAATCGGCACATGAGGTGTGGCCATTTGTTTTATCAGCGACGACGATAACACCTGGTTCCCATCCACCCGCCCTTCATTCAGAAAAGCGATGACCCAACGCGAAAGGTCCCTGGCGTTTGAGAAGATCGAACCGGCCGGCCACTGCGCGACATTATTAAACAGGGGCCGGAGGATTGCGGCGTGACCCGCCTCTACTGCGTGGCCGGCAGCAAACGGCCAGGTCATGGCCATCAACGGACGCAGGGTTGTGCGCTCCATCCCCAGCGGCTTGAATAGTAGTTCATCCATGGCGTCGGCGTAGGGCTTTCCGTCAAGCTCCTCAACTACGAAACCTGAAAGCCAGAAGCCGGGACTGGAATAGGAGTAGACTTCACCCTGATTGGCGAATAGGACGTCGTCCTTCCAGGTGCGAATCATTTGACCGAGAGCGCCATCGTCGTTAGAGATAACCGACGGTGCAAAATCCCTAACGCCTGCCGAGTTGCTCAACAGGCTATTCGGAGTGGATTGGGAAAGCCGGGGACTCAAACCCTTGATGCGGTTTCCGATCGCTTCGCTAAGTTCGATTTTGCCTTTCTCCGACAACGACACCATTGCCGCGGCCGTGAACATCTTGGTGGTGGAGCCCAACCGAAAAAGCATTTCAGGCTGCATAGCCGCGTTGGTCTCAACATTCGCGACTCCAAAAGCCTTTTGATAAATGACGCGGTCACCCCTCACGATCGTGATCACTGCGCCGGGTGTGTTCTTCTCCTTCAGTTCGGCCAATATCAGCGTATCGAGTTCACTGAAGTCAATCTCCTCTGACGAAGAAACGCTGCTCGCCGGATCGACCCAGGACGCAGCCATCGGCTTAGCCGTTTGCGCTGTGATGGGCAACGACAGCATTAACATTAGCAGGCAATGCCAGCGGCGGGCGCGAGCAAACTGTCTTATTTGTTTCATTGTATCCCCCGGAACCTGAGTGAACGTTTTTAGAATTCGATGCGCTTACTTCGGATGGATAATGCTAGTACGCAAAGATGCGACGTAGGGTTCCTGGGTTGGAAGGTACGAATATTCGGATGCGGAGAATGCAGACTGGGATATCCGCAGATTACGCAGATTCCGCCGATTACAAATGTGAGACTTGCACCGAAGCGCTCATTTCGTGTGCTTTCGTTCGTGTGATTTCGTGGATCGTATGGCCATGCCGCCTAAGAGCGATCCACGAAACGACACGAAATCTCACGAAGGAACACTAACCAACGCTGCTACCTTTCTTCCTCATCTGCGCAATCTGCGTAATCTGCGGATAGGTTCTTCGGTTTTGTTAATCAGTGAACCATGAACGGCGGCCATAAGCGATCAGCGCCAACAGCACCGCAGCCAGACACGGTACAATGGCCGCTCCCACACCGTCGCCGATCACTGTCAGGACCACGGCTCCGATCATGATAATGAGGAGCCCTACCGCAGCCAGCGGAGTTAGACCACGCCGGATGCGTAAAAGTCCGGGAAGCAGCAAACCAAGTCCGCCCAGCACTTCGCAAAGGCCAATGAACTGCACCAGCAATCCCGGCAGGTTTACCTGGTTTGGCGAGCCCATTTTAGCCAGTTCATCAGGTGAAATGATCAGCTTCATTCCGCCCGCAAACAGAAACAGTAGTGCAAGCAAAACCTGAATTATCCATAACGCTATGTTCATAATCAGTCTCCTTCCTGGCGTAGAGGAATTAATGCACGTACCCGATCATCGCGCAACCAAAGCCCGCCCCAAATGAGCACGCCGAAGATAATCGGAAATGTCACCGGAAAGAGACCCCCGCTTACGCGCACGTGAGTGGCCACAGCGCCACCCAAATAGCCGGTCAAGAGAATCGCGCCCAGAATCGCTGTCCGCGGGAAGGCATAGAGTAGAGTGCAGACGGTTAAGACAAGACCGATCGGGACAATGACATTCTCCGGATAGCCCAGGTTAACTGTGGCGTCCACGACGAAGTCTGGTTTGAACAACTTCATAACTCCGTCCATGAGCAGGAACAATATTGGTATGCCGCTGATTATGCGTCCAGCCCAGAGCCTTCCTTTCGAAACTGGAGCCGTTTCAGTGTTTGGTTGCATTAGTTTTTCTCCTACAAACCTGAAGAACGTTATCCGCAGATTACGCAGATTTCGCAGACAGATGAGACAGTCCGCAGTGGCAGGAGGCAGGATCAGTCGTATCCTCCGGTTGCGCAATGCAATTCTGTGAGATGCGAAGACACAGAGAACAGTGATGGTTTTCCTGCTCCTGCCGACTGCCCTGCTTCCTGGTTTCTTATCTGCGAAATCTGCGGATAGTCCTGTCGTTCATCACATCATCGCTTCTTTCGTGCTTCGTGCTCCTGGATCCGCGCCTTCACGACCTTCTTCACGAGTGCGGCGGGAAGCGGCTGGTCCAATGGAAACCGAAGGGTTCCCTTTGAAGTGTGAAATGGCTTGAGCTCGTCCTTATAGGTGTTCAAAACCGCGAAGCTCATCGGGAACAAGCTGCAATGATTCTTGAATGCTGCAATGCTGACTAGTGGCCGATCGTTAAGTTTGAAGGTGGGGATCTGATACCAGATGACCTCGACCGCCTTTGGCACAGTGGCTTTGATAGTTTTCCGAAGCTTCTCAAGCGTAACTCGCGCATCTTCGGGTACGCTCGCAAAGTAGTTTTCTACATCGCCAGGCTGAAGGCGTGGGGTGGAAGTTGTTGCCTGCTTCATGTGTTTCTCCTTGTTTGTGTGACGCTTTATGTGTGCTATCAGGACAAGGACATCCGCAGATTACGCAGATTAGAAAAGAAGGCTTTCAGGATCGTAGACTCCTGGTTCAATTCATTTGTCCTGAACTTGAATCTGCGTAATCTGCGGATGTCCTCATTCCGGCTCCTGATAAAGGCCTAGTACGTTTCCCGCCGGATCACTGAATCGGGCCGTGATTTCCGGAGCATCCATCCCAATCGGTTGCACGATCCTGCCTCCACTGGCGACGACCGTGTCGACCGTTGCCGCGACGCTGTCAACCATGATGTAAATCAGGAGGCCCGGCTCTGTGGAAGGCGGCCGCCCAATTATCCAGGTCCCGCTCACTTCACCCACACCGTCGTCAAAAGCGATGCTGCCGTCACTGCGCCGTCTGGTCTGCCAGCCAAACACGTCCTGGTAAAATGAGACAGAGCGATCGATGTCGGTGGTCGGGATCTCTATGTAGCAAATTTTGCCATTTCCTGTCGTCGGATGTTTGCTGTTTTCCAAGGTAGTGACCTTTAGTCTGAAGGGATGTCTGCTCTTTGTGGGACCTCAGTGATACAACAGTCTAATTTCTTGTTTTTCTGACAAAGTTTCTGGTCATACCGACCAGGAGTCCAGAGGAGTTACACCTTGAGTCGCGCGGAGCGATCTCATTAACCCCGTGGCTTCAGCCCGGTGATTAGGATCGCCGAAACGATCCTCGAACCGTTTTAACGGTTTCTGCTCCGGACCTAAGAGAAACCGTTCAAACGGTTCCTCAATTCTATCCTCCGTCCCTAGTCACCGGGCTGAAGCCACGGTGTTAATGAGATCGCTCCGCGTGACGAACGAGGTTGTTTGACATATCCTAGAGCGCCAGTTTGGTTGCGGGCAAAGTCGCACTGTGAACTCTGTGACTCAGTGGTTGAGAACCCGGAGAAATATTTACCACGGAGACACAGAGAACACTGAGGCTGCACAGAGAAAAATCAGAATTTTTGAGCTCACGCAGCGCGCTCGCAATTGATCATCCAGGGAATACCAAACTGGTCGACGAGCATACCGAAACGCGGCGAAAAAAAGGTCTCGGCGATCGGCATCTGCACGGTCCCATTTTCTGCCAATGCATGAAAGATGCGCTCCGCCTCCACAACATCCTTGATTCTGATCGACACGTAAAACCCTTTTGGCTGTTCATAGTGTCCGGGCGGTGCATCAGACGCCATCAACACTGTATCGCCGATTCTTATATAGGCGTGAAGGACCTTATCGCGCCATTCAGGCGGCACTTGCCCTTCCGCCGCCGAGCCCGCGTGGGTGCTCATTCCCTCGATCTTGCCTCCGAGCACTTTCTCATAGAACTTGAAAGCCGCCTCGCATTGACCATTGAAAAGAAGATAGGGATTCAGTTGCATCGTAACTCCATTCGGGTTCGTTCGTGAGCGCCGATCTCCTACTCCGGCAGCCCTTCGATTTCCATTACCGGTCTGATTTCGACCGTACCGAATCGCGCCGGTGGAATTCTTTCGGCGATCCGGATTGCCTCATCGAGATCATTGGCGTCGATTAGGTAGTAGCCGCCAAGTTGTTCGCGCGTTTCTGCAAAAGGACCGTCAGTCACGAGGCGTTTGCCATCGCGGACGCGAACACTGGTGGCGGTCGCGACCGGATGTAGCGGGCTGGCATCCAGAAACTGTCCGCTGGAGTTGAGCTGTTGGGCAAGCTGGGCCGACTCAACATAACAATGTTCTCGCTCGCTCTCGCTCATCGCCTGCTCATCGAGATAAACCAGCATCATGTATTTCATAAGCGACCTCCTCCAAATGTCCGACACACTTTAGTTTGTCGCTGGTTGCGCTGAAGGCGTCTTTCAGCACTGAACATTTCTTCCGTAAGATCACGACAAACTAAAGTGTGTCGGACAGTGAACTCAAGCGTTGAATCTACCGACCACCTTCATGCTCATGTAATGAGCGCGTTGCTTTTTATCAAGTTTTTCAATTGCGTAACGCAGCGCCGTGCGCGGCATGGTAGCAGCATGTTTATCCAGAAACGCTAAAAGTTTCCCGGGATCCGATTCCCCGGCTGCTCGCAGCATCCAGCCCATTCCTTTATGGACCAGGTCCTGGTCGTCTTTGAGCAACAACTCGGATATCTTGAAAGTGTCGTCTACGTCGCCCTGCCTGATTAGTTGTCCAGTTCCGACAATCGCGGTGCGGCGTTCCCAGATGTTTTTTGAACGAGCCAGCTTGTACAAGATGTCTCGCGGTTTATCAATCAAGTAAATCCCCACGACATATAAGGCACCCAGATCAACCAGATCCCAGTTGTTAACTCGATCGTGACGTCTGATATAAAGATCGAAGAGTTCTTTCAAGTGCTCTGCCGGCGTCTTCTTGCTCCTGGCTTGCTTGCCCATGATGCTCAGCGCTCCGGCTCTCGCTTCGTGAATTGTGCTGTCGAGCAGTTTCTCAATCTCGTCAAGCGGCATTTCAATAAACTCTTTGGCCAGGGCGAACACCTCGCCCATGCGAACACCGATAAACTTGTCACGCTCGCTGTATTCGCCTTCGCCCGTTTTGAAGTAGCGCTGAATCTTCTTAAGTTCTTCCGGCGAACGGTGAGCTTTTAATCTCTCAATGAACCGTGATGCCTTCATTTTCTCGTTGCTTTTTGTCATAGCTTCTGACTTTGAGTCATCATCCACTCGCAGCGGCCCTGATGCGGTTTAGAGTTCAAAACTTCAGTTTGCGTTCCGAACCGCAGCCTAAAGGCTGAACTCTGAACTACCCGCCTATTACTTTGCATTCTCGTCGACCTGGAAGAGTCCAAAGGTATTGCCTTCGGTGTCGACAAAATATCCCTGCCAACAAACACCCGGAACGGCGAATTTCGGAAGCGCCACTTTCCCCTCAACGCTGGCTATCTTCTCAGCGGTTTCGTCGAAATTCTCAATCTCAATTGAAACTACAAAGGCATTTGTACCGCACTCAGGTGGTGGCGGTTGTGCCGGACGCTTCAGCAACCCGCCTCTGGCGCCACCTGTTTCTATGCGCCAATACTCAACCGGAAGTCACGGGACCTGTTCAAATTTCCAGCCGAAGACTCTTTGGTAAAAACCGATCGCTCGCTGAGTGTCATCAGCTTGTATTTCAAAATAGAAATGACCATTCATGATGTCCTCTCCTTACGTAACTGCGCCTTCGTGTATGACCCACGGCTCGTTTAGAGGTGGGCGATGCCCACCTCTAAACGAACGTACCCACCTCTAAACGAACGTACCCACCTCTAAACGAACCTATTGTCCGGTGCCACAATTTATTCTGTGTTACAAGTCGTTGGTTATTTCGTTCTTAACTTTCCTCCCAGCCACACACACGACAGGGCCAGCACGGCCAGCGCAATCGGATACCAGGCAGGGCCCAGCTTCATCGGAATTGTAGCTACTGCTGCCAGGCTGCTGATCACCAGTCCTATTAATCCCAGAATCAGGACGTAACGCATTTTCGGTTCTGGAGCTAATAGAGACGTGACGTAGCCGCCTCCCACTGAATAAACGCTGCGATAAACAGTCGCTGTAACAACCATCCAGGTGGTGTGAAGGCCTTCGCTAGGTCGAGGGAAAACTCCCAGTGATTCCAACACAAAATCCGTCGCGGTATGCGTGACCACGATAAAGATCATTCCCGCCAGAATGGCGCCTATACCTTTCAAGATGTTCACTTGGGTTCCTCGTTAGTCGTAATAACTGTTTGTTTGACGAACATTAAATCGTTTGATTGCCTTCCTGCCTGATTTTACCCGCTAAGGCAAGTGGTTCTGACACCTGACCTCCGACCTCTGACCTCCGACCTCTGACATCTGACATCTGACCTCTGATATTCGGCAGGACCAGCAATGTGTTTTCTACTGGTTAGTCGTACGACAAGTCTCCGGATCGACACTCCACCCCATAATTATTTACCATGCGACAATGCTACCAAATGCCAATGCGGCTGTTCAGGCAGTCTACAGCTCCGACTGGGGCCGGATTGTGGCCACACTGATACGCTCGTTCGGCGACTTTGACCTGGCCGAAGAGGCCGCCCAGGAAGCCTTTGCGGCCGCCGTTGACCAGTGGCGTGACTCGGGCGTTCCTGATTCGCCTCCCGCCTGGATTATTCAAACAGCCCGGCACAAAGCCATCGACCGCATCCGCCGGCAGACACGCTTCAAAGAGAAAGTTGAATCGTATGTATCATCCGGTCTGCTGCGCACTATTGAAGAACCGGATTACGACACCAGCGAAATTCCCGATGACCAGTTGCGGTTGATCTTTACCTGCTGCCATCCGGCGCTCGCCGAGGAAGTGCAAGTGGCACTGACACTAAGGACCCTTGGCGGACTGGAAACGGATGAAATCGCCCGCGCCTTTCTGGTCCCCACGGCGACCATGGCCCAGCGGCTGGTTCGCGCCAAGCGCAAAATTCGAGACGCCGGCATTCCGTATAAGGTACCCGACACGAATGAAATGCCCGAGCGCCTTGATGCAGTGCTGACGGTCATCTACCTCATCTTTAGTGAAGGTTACGCTGCCACCCGCGGCCAGCCGCTGATGAGAAACGATCTATGTGCTGAAGCCATCCGGCTGGCCCGGCTGGTGAGGAAATTGATGGCTCCGGAAACTCCAACGGAAGCAACGGCGCTCTTAGCCCTGATGCTGCTACACGATTCCCGTCGCGATGCGCGTCTCGATGATGCCGGCGATATCGTGATACTCGAAGAGCAGGATCGCAGCCTTTGGGATAGACAGCAGATCGCTGAGGCCTTACCGCTCGTCGCTGACGCGTTGCGCGGCGAAGCCGGTTCCTTCACTTTTCAGGCGGCCATAGCTGCTGAGCATTGCCGGGCGGCGCGGGCCGAAGACACTGACTGGAATGAGATTGTCAGGCTTTACGATCTGCTCCAACTGGTCCAACCCTCTCCGATCGTTTCGTTGAATCGCGCTGTTGCCGTTGCCATGGTAAGTGGTCCCAAGTCGGGGCTCGCACTGATCGACAAACTGGGAAATTCGGGAGATCTCGATGGCTACCATTTGTTGCACGCCGCTCGGGCCGACCTGCTGCGTCGCCTGGGATCATCAACCGAGGCGGCGGTTAGTTACGAGCGTGCGCTCGAGCTGGTAACTAATGAAAGCGAACGACGATATCTGGAGCGACGGTTGGGCGAGGTTAAGTCGCTGCCTGCTTGACGTAGCGAACAGTGGCCGCGGATTAACGCAGAGAGACGCGGATATGATTAGACCAGTCTCAGCATTTTCCCCCTCTGATCCGCGAATCTCCGCGGTAATCCGCGGCTGAAAAGTGGACTACCTGCTCCACCCTAAGTTTGGGAGGTTAGAAGGTCGCGTTTGAAAAAGGGCCAGGCGTCGTGCAGGTAGATAGCAAAGGGAATCCACCAAATGAGATCGTTGGTCAAACTAAGGACCACAGTGGCGAACGGCCACTCCCCGGTCCAGATGAGTCGGGCCAATCCAATTGGGCCAAGAACTTTTCCGATTAATCCAACCGCCGCCAATAGCCAGCCGCGCTCGGGAACACGCGCTACTTCCAGATAGATGATGCCGTAGAGTCCGACTACCATTCCCAGACAGGCAAATATCTGCGGATAATTTTGCGGCGGGAGTCCGGCAAAACGGAACAACCATTGCGGGTCTGCGACGGAATACAAACCCCAGGCTATGTTGTAAACACCCGCGGCACTGAAGACGATGCGGTGGAATCTTCGACGCTTGATCATTGGGAGCGCAGGCATCCCTGCCTGCATGCGTTACGCAGGAGACCTCCAAAAAGAAAATAGCGTGTGACGAGCGCAAGCAGGCAGGGATGCCTGCGCTCCTAACCAAATCGCGCTGCGCTTCTGGCTTTGGCTCTGGCCGCCTCTATCTCACGATCGCGGGGCTCGCTATTCGTCACCAGCGACGCCAATAGCGTTCGCGCCACCTCCGTGACATCAGCAACGGCCTTTTCGAATGCCGCCTCGTTGGCTTTTGAAGGCTTGGTGAAGCCACTCAACTTCCTTACAAACTGAAGCGAAGACGCCTGAATCTCCTCATCAGTAGCGGGCGGTTCGAAGTTGAAAAGAGTTTTGATATTTCTACACATAATTATTTCCCCTAACAATCAAAACAATATTTCAGCATCGAGCAATGCAGATGTCCAGCGGCTGGGAAACCCTTGTAGGGGCGACACTCCGTGGCCGCCCCTCGTTGCGGTTCATCAACCTGACAGAGGGCTTTCGTGCTTTTTCGTGTGAATTCGTGGATCGTGCCTGTTTTGCCTAAACAGAACGATCCACCAAATCACACGAAACCTCACGAAGAACAAACCTCGGGCAGAGTGAAATACCCATCCGCTCCCGGCGCAAACTCACGAACTTCGACCACCGCATCGACGCTCAGCCCGCCGTAAATATGTGGGAAAAGCTGCTGCCCTCCCTCAAGGTTTTCGTAGACGATCTCAGCTGTGACTTTGTCTGAGTCAATCACGAGCAACACCAGTCCCGTCTGGCCGCGAAACCGAGCGTTAGCAACCTGGATGACCTGTTCGCGGGTTGAGCAATGAATGAATCCGTCGGCGGCAAATGCTTCGGGTCGATAGGTTCCCTGCTCAGCCGCACGTTCCCATGCGTTGCGTGTGGTAATGTGGAAGATTATTGGCATAACGATGATGGAAGCACGATCCACGCAAAGAGCCTAATCAGCACGAAAGATCTCAAAGCGGCATCGCGGTGTCGGACCTGTGCGGTCACAACGTTCCTGCACCGGCACACCTACGACCTCCGTCACCAGCGACTCGGCCAGCTCACAAACCTCAGGGTGTTCGGAAACTGCGGCACTGAGCGGACAACTCTCGCTGCGAATAAGCAACTTGCGCCCGTCCTTTTCCAGTTTGGCCGCGCCGCCCAGTCGTTCCAACACCTGCAACGCATTTTGAGCTCGGCTTTCCAGACCACCTTTTTTTCCGGGGGCCTCACGCTCGGCCAACGAGCGCCCCACTTCCCGTAACACATGCTTGAGCGCCTTCGACGAGAAGCGACCTTTGAGCACGGTCACAAGTTGATTGAGCAGGGTATCGTACGACTTGGGAAACAGGAGTTCAGCTTCGGGCATGAGTTCGTAGGCAAAATGTGGTTTGCGATGCCCACGCTGAATCCCGCTCTGCCTCACCAGTCCATCTCGCTCAAGCGTGAGCAAGTGGGCCCGCACTGCGTTGTCTGTCAGTTCGAGCTTCTCCGCCAGTTCATTGACGGTGCCGGCGGAGCCCCGCAGCAAAGTTACGATGCGTCCGCGCGTGCTCTCAAAGAACCTTCGGCCCAGCTTTGTCTTATCCATAAACCTGCCTTTCTCTCGGGCCGAGTATATCGTTTCTCACCGAATAAGACAATAAGTCAATAAACTACTTGACTTATTAAAATATTGGCGTATCTTGTGCGCAAAGCATCATTCGCTCAGGTGGGCGGCAACTGATAGAAATTTCTTTTGGAGGGGTATATGGCACAAGCAATAACGACATTGAATTCAACGGAAGCGGCGATGGACAACGCCAGAGCAATCACGGCGGACGAGACCAGCAGCGCCAGCCGTCAGGCCTTTCAGATCCTGCATCTGGGCTTTAC
>Ga0190274_10001880_pt1 | contig 12321 bp, 9 predicted proteins | sample Popmic531T_FD_133002 | JGI IMG/M metagenome (GOLD analysis project Ga0190274, IMG submission 133002) | Populus adjacent soil microbial communities from riparian zone of Yellowstone River, Montana, USA - 531 T | ecosystem: Environmental > Terrestrial > Soil > Riparian zone | place: USA: Montana...
GAAGGTACCCCACCTGCTCGTAGAACGCGACGACAACGGGATTGAACGTTTCGGGCGCGATCTGCAAACCAAGCGTGTTCGCGATGCGTTCGCCATGCTCGTAGAGTTTTCTGAAGTCGGGATGTTTGAGATAGTCGGCGATCTTGCGCTTGCTGAGCTTGTTCTTGCTGCCCGGTTCGGCAACAAACGGGAGGTGCGCGTACTCCGGCGGCGTGTAGCCGAGACCCTGCGCGATGAAAATCTGCCGAGGTGTATTCGAGAGATGCTCGGAGGCGCGGATCACGTGCGTAATCTTCATGTCGAAATCGTCGACCACGTTGGCCAGGTTATAGAGAGCGGATCCGTCAGCGCGTTGGATCACGTGATCGGCCTCCTGGGTCCATTCCACTTCGACGCGGCCGCGAACCTTATCGTCGAAAACGCACTTTCCTTCCCGGGGGATTTTTAGCCTCACGACGGCTTTCCGGCCTTCTGCTTCGAAAGGGGCGCGCTCCGCCGGAGTTTCCGCCATCCACCGCCGGCTGTACGTAAACGGCTTCTTTGCCTGTTCGGCAACCTGGCGCTCGGCCTTCATCTCTTCTTCGTTGGCGTAATCCCAGTAAGCCGCACCGTTGTCCAGCAGCGTGCGAATCGCTTCCTGATAGCGAGGCAACTTCTCGGACTGGTAGTAAGGACCGTGGGGGCCGCCCACTTCCGCGCCCTCGTCCCAATTCAGACCAAGCCACCGGAAGCCGTGCAGGATCGGCGCAAGCGATTCCGCAACGTTGCGCTGCTGGTCGGTATCGTCAATGCGCAGGATGAACTGTCCACCGTGTCTGCGCGCGTAGAGCCAATTGAAAAGAGCGGTCCGTACACCGCCAATGTGAAGATAGCCCGTCGGGCTTGGAGCAAATCGGGTTCGAACCATAGCCGGTAAGAGTAACGCAGATGGCACCCCGGAGCGGTGCGAGAAGACTAGTCGGGTGTGGAGCGCAACGCGCGACACGCCAGGTTTATCGATAAACCTGAATTCCCTGCACCCCTCCGGGGTGCCTGCCTACGTCTTCGATGCCTGGTAAATACTCTCGATCGAGGCGTCCAACATGGCGTTGAACTCCTCATCTGATTGCTGCTTCGTAAGACCTTCAACGAGAGCGCGCGAAAAGCTGGCGACCATGCGATGATTTCTCGACAAGCGCGCATTCGCTTCGTCGCGTGAATACCCCCCTGACAGAGCCACAACTTTAAGGACATTCGGGTGATTGATGCAGTCCATGTAGAAGTTGTCCTTCTCCGGCAAGGTCAGTTTCAGCATGATGAATTGGTCGGACTTCAGGCGGCTCAGTTGAGACAAGAGTTCGGTTTTCAACAGCGCCTCGGCTTCGGCCTTCTGCGGGCAGCGAATATCGATCTCCGGTTCGATGATCGGCACGAGGCCCGTAGCGATAATACCGGCACCGACCTCGAATTGCTGTTTGGCGATGGCGGCGACTCCGGGCTGGTTAGCCTGGCTGATGACCGACCGCATTTTTGTACCGAAAACACCTTTCGATTTCGCCTTCTGGAGCAAGGTATCCAGGCCGGGAATCGGCTTCATCAGCTGAACGCCATCCTGTTCCTTCGCAAGCCCCTGATCTACCTTAAGAAACGGAACAACCTTTTTGACTTCCCACAGGTAGTCGGTGGTTGACCGGCCTTCGATGGATCGATTCATCGTGTCCTCGAATAAGATTGCGCCAAGTATGCGTCGGCCTGTGAAGCTCGGGCTCGTGATAATGCGCGTGCGCATTTCATGAACAACTGAGAACATTTCCTCGTCGCTGGACCAGGCATTTGCACTGACGCCGTACTGGGCAAGCGCTTTGGGTGTGCTTCCTCCGCTTTGGTCGAGCGCAGCGATGAAGGAACTCTGGGTTTTGATTTTCTCAAGTTGTTCGGCGTTCACAATACTTCCTAACTCCCTTTTTTGTTGTTGGTTGTGGCAAGTCTAACGAGCCCGGCGACAGGCTATTCTAGCCTGCATTTTCCGCGGGATCTGAGAAAAATGTGGCGAGAGAGCGTTAGAATCGAGGCTACATTCTCGGGGAGGGCTTCCATGAAAACGCGGTCCACGATCACTCTACTGCTGCTACTGACATCCGGCTGCTCCCAACCCGAAAAAGCTCCCGACAACACGGCGCCGCAGGCGCAGGAACGCAAGTATCTGCTGGAGCGCGTAGATGATGCAGCCATAGTCCAGGCCTATGCGGATGACTTTGCGGCGCTCCCGTTGCAGGAAAAGGAACTGGTCTGGCATCTCTACCAGGCGGCTATTGCGGGACGGGACATCTATTACGACCAACGCTATGTGCATAGTCTCGAGATGAGAGAGGTCCTGGAAGGCATCCTCACCCATTCGGCGGGAATCGATGCCGCAACGCTGACGGAGATTCAGCGCTACACGAAGCTTTTCTGGATCAATACCGGACCGTACAACAATCTTACGGCCCGCAAGTTTGTACTGAAGAGCACACCGGAGGCGTTTGCCGCTGCGGCGAAGAAGGCGTCCGAGAATGGAGCCCGCTTCCCCGCAATTAACGGCGAATCCCTCGACGCTTTACTTCAACGGCTTCAGCCATATTTTTTTGACGCGAACGTGGATCCCATCATCACAAGCAAGACGCCTGAGGCCGGCAAAGACATTCTGCAGGCGAGTTCCAACAACCTCTACGTGAATGTCCAGTCGAAGGACCTGGAAGGGTTTAACGAAAAGTATCCGCTGAACTCTCGTCTCGTGAAGAAGGACGGCAAACTTATCGAAGAGCTGTACTCTCTAAACGGCCGCTACGGTCCGCAGATAGCGGAGATCATCAAACACCTCGAAGCCGCAGTCCCGCTAGCCTCTGAACCCATGGCGAAGGCTCTCAAGGCTTTGATCAAGGTTTATCAGACCGGGGAAACAGCCGACCGTGTGGCCTACGACATTGCCTGGGTCGAGGACAAAGAGTCGCGCGTGGACACCATCAACTACTTTACCGAGGTCTACCTGGATGCTCGCGGAATGAAAGGCGCTTGGGAGGCGCTCGTCTTTTACGTGAATCCACGCAAGACGGAAGGCATCAGGAAGCTGGCGGCGGATGCGCAATGGTTCGAGGATCGAATGCCGTGGGATGCAAAGTATCGCAAGCAGGGTGTCCAGGGCATCACCGCCAATGCGATCGACGTCGTGATCGAAACAGGAGATTCCGGACCGGTCACACCGATCGGGATCAATCTTCCCAACGATCAATCGGTTCGCGAACGCCACGGGAGCAAATCGGTGTCGCTGTCGAATATCAGCGAAGCGTATGAAAAGTCCACGCCGTCGGGCCTCCGCACGGAGTTCTCCTGGTCGCCGGAAGAAGCGGCGCGCGCGGAAAAATGGGCCAGCCTCGCGGGTGAACTTGTCACGAACATGCATGAAGTGATCGGGCATGCTTCGGGAAAAATCGCTGAACGACTCAATGGCAAACCCCAGACAGCGTTGAAAGAACAATATTCGGCGCTGGAAGAGGCTCGAGCCGACATGGTCGGACTCTACTATCTGCCCGATCCAAAACTCGCAGAACTCGGCTTGCTGTCCGCCGCAGACCAGGAAGCCATAACGCAGGCCGAGTACGAGGGCTACACACGTAACGCCATCGTTCAACTTCGGCGAGTAAAGGAAGGAACGCAATTGGAAGAGGACCATATGCGCAACCGCCAGATGGTCGTGCACTGGATCAAGGCGAATACAAAAGCAATTGAGGAGCGCAACCGGGACGGCAAAACCTTCTACGTGATGGTGGACGCCAAGGCGTTTCGTGAGGGCGTGGGCAAGCTTCTCGCAGAAGTCCAGCGGATCAAGGCAGAAGGCGACTATCCCGCGGCGAAGAAGCTATTCGAGACCTATGGAATTCATTTCGATCCGAAACTGCGCGATCAGGTGATTGCCCGGGTGGAGAAGGTCAACCTGCCGTCCTACTCAGGCTTTGTCATGCCGAAGCTCACCGCAGAGAAGGATGCTGGCGGGAAGGTCACGGATGTGAAGATTTCCTACCCGCAGGATTTCACGGCGCAGATGCTGGAATTCTCGGAAGCGACGCGGGCAACGCGGGAGAAAGGCCTGGGGAAGTAAACGGCACCTTGGGGGAGGCCTTCTCCCTTCGGGAGAAGGTGGCCAGGGGCCGGATGAGGGCTTCGCAGAACTTGGAAAGCCCTCACCCGGCCTTCGGCCACCCTCTCCCGGAGGGAGAGGGCCTTCCCCCCCAACCACTCACGATTTCTTTCGAACGCTCCCTGCTCCGGAAACCTGCTCTGTCACCTTGGGATCGCCGATATATTCCACTTCCCCGGCACCCGATACGTGAACATCCAGGCTGTCGCTGACGGCAAGTAGCGCGCTGCCGATGCCTGAGATGTTGACCTCGGCCTTCTTACTTTTGAACCCGGAGGCGTGGTACTTTCCCGCTCCCGAAATCGAGATTTCCTGATCTTCAGTCTCCCCGGTTATGGTGATGTCGCCGGCCCCGCTAACGTGAACGCTGAGCGAATCCGTACGCAATCCCTTCGCGTCGATTTCGGCGCCTCCGGAAATGCCGATCGAATTCAGTTTTTTTACAAGCAACTTGTAGGTGACGAAGCCAGTCGGGTTGATGTTGAGAAAGTTCTTCGTTCCCAGTTTCAGTTTGGAATCCCGAACTTCCGACGTGAGATCCGGCAGGAGGTTATCGTCAGCCGTGATCGTCAGGCTCTCAACATCACTCTGTTCAATAATAAGTTTGCCGCTACCGCTCAGTTCCACGCCCGTAAAATCTTTCACCGATCGCGCTTCACTGATGACATTGCCGGATCCACTCTTGGCATCGATAGCGCCGCAACCCGTGGCACAAACTGCCAGAACCAGGGCGAGAATGCAGCTCGCTTTCTTCATTGTTGTCCTTTCCACGTATCAGATCGTTGGCACCGCGGAGCGGTGCAAGGAGTTTAGCCGGGGGTTAAGCGAGCATCGCGAGCGGTACCCCCGGTCAACGTTAACCGCGATTTTCTTCGCACGCCTGCGGCGTGCGAAGATTCTTCGGGATCTCCTTTACCGGGGGTTGCGCGCTTCGCGCTTACCCCCGGCTATATTCCTACACCGCTCCGCGGTGCCCTTCTCTCCTATTAAACGGTGTCGCAGACCTGAAAGTTCCTCGACTACTCGACCTTTTCAACCTTTAAAAAATTCGTCGTCCCGGCAACATGCAAGGGAACGCCGCCCGTGACCACAACCTGGTCTCCGGCACGCAGATACCCGGCTTTGCGCGCCGCGGCGATCGAGAACCTGATCATATCGTCAATGGTTTCGCTGGGAGGAATGAAGACCGGGATCACTCCCCACACTAATGACAAAAAATCCAGGGCCTGTTCATTGGGAGTTGTTGCGAGAATCGTTTGCTTCGGCCGAAAGCGCGCAACCATGCTGGCGGTCGAACCGGACCACGTCGGCGTGAGGATGGCAGCGGCGCCAATCTCCCGCGCAATGTGATAGCTGGACCTGCTGATCGAATCGCGCACGCTACCCAATTCCTTCTGGTGCTCGAATTTCTGGACGTCGAGCGCCGTCTCCGCCGAGCGCACGATGCGATCCATCATTATTACGGCTTCGACGGGATACTTCCCTGCCGCGGTCTCCTCCGACAGCATCACCGCATCGGTCCCGTCCAGTACCGCGTTGGCAACATCGGTCGCCTCAGCGCGCGTGGGACGAGGATTCTCGACCATGCGCACAAGCATCTGGGTAGCCGTGATTACGGGTTTTCCGAGCGCGTTGCACTTCTGAATGATCATCTTCTGCACCAAAGGAACGCGCTCCAGATCGATCTCCACACCAAGGTCTCCGCGGGCCACCATGACGGCATCGGACACTGCCACGATTTTGTCGATATTGGTGACGGCTTCGTGCTTTTCGATCTTGGCGATAATCGGAACATGGCCGCCGCTATTCCTGACAAGCTTCCTCATTGCCTCGATATCGGCCGCCGTCCGCACGAAGCTGAGTGCGATGGCATCCACCCCCGCTTCGATTCCAATTTCGATATCCTTTCGATCCTTGCTTGTCAGGGAGTCGACGTGAACTTGCGAACCGGGCAGGTTGATTCCCTTATGAGAGCTGAGCGACCCACCGACAATGACGCGACAGAAAATCTCCGGGGGTACAACCCGTTCGACGCGCAACTCGATATTGCCGTCCGCAAGGAGGATGGGATGCCCGCTGGCGACCTCGTGCGGCAAAGACTTCAATGAAACCGAAGCGCGTTTCTCATCGCCAAGCACCGCTTCCGACGTCAGCACGTACTCCTGGCCGGGCAGGAGTTCCACGGCTGTGCCTTTAACATTGCCGATTCGGATCTTCGGGCCCTGCAGGTCCATGAGTATCGCGACCGGCTTGCCCATTTCTTTGCGAACCTTCTTGATCCGCTCGATCAGCAGCCTCTGGTACTCGTGCGTGCCATGCGAGAAGTTGATCCGCGCTACATTCATTCCCGCGGAGATAAGCCGTCCGATCATTTCCTCTGTCTCGGAAGCCGGGCCGACGGTGCAGACGATCTTGGTTCGACGCATCATTTAAGATCCTTAATTCGCTTGGCTTCTTCGAGCGCCGCCGTTGCTTCGCGTTCTCGCCCCTTCTTCTTGTATGCGGAAGACAGCAGGACATAGGCATCCCGCAGGTTCGGGTCGATGTCGAGAGCCGTGTCCAGTTCTTCAATGGCGATATCCGCCCGGCCAAGTTCCAGATGAATTCGGGCCGACTCTACCGCGGCATAACCGTTCAGGGGATTCAATTCCAGGGCGTGCGCGTAGTCGGCGAGCGCCTCCCTCCAGGATCGCCGCGCGGCATGGAAGTTGCCGCGATTGAGGTATGCCGCTTCGTTTTCGGGATTCGACGAGACAGCCCGACTCAGCAAGGAGACCGCACGCTCGGAATGCCCGCCGGCGACCTCGAGCAACGCAAGATTGTTCATGGCTTCGAAACTCAAGGGACTCGCGGCTACGGCGCGCTCGTAGAATGGAACAGCTTCCGCATCCCGCTCCAGCTGATCGAGAAGCCATCCATAGTTATAAAGGTAGGAAGGATTTGACGGCTCCAGCCGCACAGCCCTCTCCATCAAGGGCGCGGCAGCAGCGGCATCGCCTCGAGTCACAGTAAGCTGTCCGAGCCGGGACCACACCTCAGCCCGCTCGGGATACCGGTCTGCGCCCTGCTGAACGTAGCGAACGGCATCGTCGATGCGGCCGAGACGGAAGTAGTCCGTTCCGAGCATCATCAGGGCGTCGAACTGATTGGGCTCGTCCTTCAGAACCGCCAAGGCGTGCTCCGCGGATTGATGGAGCAACTCCGAATCGAACAGACCGGCGTAGCGGTAGATGAAAGCCTTGTCGAGCGGTGACGCCGTCTTCAAAAGATCTTCGAGTTGTGCGAGAACAAAATAGTCCTTCTCGATTCGCTCAGCGCGAAATGCCTCGAGCCAGTGACGGCGATCTCCGGTGATCGCGGCCAGCGCGACCTCTGCCGACAACTTGTGATGGATCCCTGCGGATGCTCGCTCATAGGCTCGAATCGCCTCGTCGCGGTTCCCTGCAAGCCAATTCGCCTTTCCCATCTCAAAATCCAGCGGCGTGTTTCCCGTGTAAGCGCGGCGAGCGGCGAGCGCCTCCGCGGGGCGCCCAAGACGGATAAGGCTCCGAATCAGCTGAGGGTACAGTTCGGTCTGTTCGGGTTCGCGTTTGAGAGCCAACTCCAGACGAAGCGCCTGAATTTCAAGGTCATGCCGATCAAATCGACTCTGCAAGTCGTAGGCCTTGCGAAACTCTCCGCGGCGCACGGCGAACTGAATGCCGAGATCCTCGATCGGACGATACGGCTTCTCAACGCGATCAAAGGCTTCCTCAAACTTCGCATCGTCGCGCCTGTCGAAGTAAATGTTGAGGAGAAGCTCGGCTGCCTGCAGATTTGATGGAACCAGTTCTTGCGCCTTTAGCGCGGCCTTCTCCGCCTCGCCGAGATTGCGCGCAAGCCAATGAGCGCGGCCGAGAATGATATGCGCATCGGACGAATTCCTGGCGATACCGACGGCCTTGCCGGCGTCCTCGACGGCCCTTCGACCATCGCCGAGACGGATATGGACCGCGGCCAATCCGACCCAGGGATCCAGGGCTCCCGGCCTTTTTCGAGTGGCAGCCTCAAATTCGTCGATAGCCGCTCGATACAGGTGTTGCTCCAGGTATGCGGCGCCCTTCTGAGCGTGAGCGTCTGCGACATCGCCGTCGAGAGCTTGCGTGCTGTTTGACCGCCATAGAAACCCAAACGCCAGGGCCATCGCCCCAAAACCCACAAAAACTCCCAGCAGAGCGTACCGCTTCATTGGGAGAGATTATAATGACTTCCCAATGGCTCGATCGAAACTCCGTCTCTGGCTCCGGCGCATCGCCATCGCTCTTGCTGTGGCTGTGGTCCTGATTCTGTTCGTGGTGTTTCCCATTGCCGCCTCATTCCTGATTACAAACGGCCATTTCAGGTTTCCCGAGCGCGGCCCGAAAACTCCGGAGGCCGTTGGTCTGCAGGTCCTGCCGGCGGAGTTTGCAAGTAGCGATGGAGTGCCTCTGAAAGGCTGGTGGATCCCGGGAGATCCGGCAAAGCCTGTGATCATCTATTCTCACGGGCTGAACCGCTCGCGCCTTGAAATGCTCGAGCGCGGCGCCGAATCGAGCCGCCGAGGTTACGGCACGTTGCTCTTCGACCTGAGAAATCATGGTGAAAGCGGACGTGCCTACACGACGCTTGGGATTAATGAGAGCCGCGACATCTGCGCTGCAAGCGAGTTCGTCAAAACGAAAGCCCCTGGCAGACCGCAAGTTTTATGGGGCGTGTCGATGGGAGCATCCAGCGCACTGATCGCGGCAAAACAGTGTCCGGGATTTGCCGCCGCCATTTCCGACAGTTCGTTTCTGTCGTTTCGCGAAACGGTGGCGCACCACCTGGGCTTGTACTTCCGCCTTCCTGCGTTCCCCATCGCTAATCTGATTGTCGCGACCACTGCATTTCGCATGGGACTCGATCCCGATGCCGGAGATGTGGAACAGACGGTGAAAGACATCAACACCCCGATCCTTTTCATTGCCGGCAGTATCGATCGCCGCATGCCGCCGGCGCTGGCTCAGCGGCTGCTGGACGCCGCCAAAAATCCCCAAAAGAAACTCATCGTGGTTCCGAACGCAAAGCACGGCGAGGCGTTTTCTACGAATAGGGAGATGTACCTGAAGGCCGTCTACGAGTTCCTGGAGCAGGTACCATAAGCAGGGGCACCGCGGAGCGGTGCAAGGAATGTAGCCGGGGGTAAGCGCGAAGCGCGCAACCCCCGGTAAGGGAGATCCCCAAAAATCCTCGCACGCCGCAGGCGTGCGAAGAAAATCGCGGGTTAACGTCGACCGGGGGTATCGCTCGCTATGCTCGCTCAACCCCCGGCTATCTTCCTTGCACCGCTCCGCGGTGCCTACTTCCCTTTGCGAAGGAAGACGTTTCCGTTGAAGGTGCGGAGTTCAATGTCAGGCCCGCCGCCGTTGATCGTGCCATTCGTTGTACGATCGATTTCGATGCGGAACCGGCCATTGCCACCACGGCGGTTCTCTTCAATTGTCGGCGGAGCACCTGGCCTGGGCACAACTTCGAAATCGCTGTAGGCAGCGCCGTTGTCCGAGCGGATCTTCAGGTTGGCCTTCGTGTTCGGAGGCAGCGTCACGTCAACATTGGCATTCATCGAGGAAAAAGACATAGGTTTGTTGGATGCAACTTCGCGGACGGTGGCGAACAATGTCCCGTTCATGGCATGTGCGACGACGGAGCCTGAAACGTTAACCAGCCTCACGTTACCGTTGGTGTTCTGTACGTCAATCTCTCCATCAACTCCATCCACAAGGATCGTGCCGCCATTAATGGCATTGAGCTTGAGATTCGTTCTTACGGGTACCTCGATCTCGATATTGCCACCCCCTCGAAAGTTTTGATTCGAGATAGTCACCACATTGCCCGACTCTTCAATCGTGAGGCCTCCTCGATTCGAGTCGATCCGCCGTAATCCATCACGAGTCTCTGGAATCGCGCTGCGCTCGGCGGCACGGCCCTCGACGATGACGTCTTTCCCAGCATGCGTCCTCACCGTAATCGAACCATTCAGAAGGCTGACTCTTACCAGCGCCGGCTTCGCGGGGTCGCTAAGAGTCACCGGTAAACGTTCGCTGTTATTCTGAGCCTGAACCGTTACAGCAAACATGGCTGCGACGACGGTGGCGATTGAGATTAGTTTCTTCATAAAAGCTCCTTGCTTATTTCGCTTGCAGGATTCGAACATCCCCATTGAAACCGTCGAACTCGAGCATCGGGCCCCCGTTGCCGATTCGCGCACCCTCGAATTCATTCCTGTAAACAAATCTTCCGTTACGTGTTTGTGCGGCATTGACCGGTGTCGGCAGAGCGCTCACGGGAAAGTCCGTATAAACGCCGCCATTGAATGATTTAAACCGCAGATCCGCGGAAAGGTTTCGCTGAAACCTCACTTCGATGGTTCCGTTCACGGTTTTGAAAGACGAACTCCGCGCTGGATTGGCTGCGAACCTGACGTCGATGGAACCATTGACGGTCTGGGCACGGCCAGAGCCCGCTATACCGGACAGCTCGATACCGCCGGTGACATTGCTTACATCGAAGTCGCCTACGACACCCTCGACGCGTATGCCGCCATCCGTGACGGTCCAGAGATGAAGTTCCGTTTGTCGGGGCACACGAAGTTCAAAATCAAAGCTCACTTCGTATCCGGGATAGCTCCAATTCGATCGAGTTGAAGAACGGTTGGAGCGCTGCCGGCCTGGGTGATCCACGTAGATACTTATCGCGTCAACCTTATCCGAGATGTCGAGGCGGACTCTGTCTTTTGCAGCCTTCATATCTTCCTGGGAATGAGCACGAATGGTCTTGTTGACCACCATTTCCACATTGCGGCCGTCGTAACCGGTCACGCGAATCTCGCCCTGCAAGTTGTCCACTTCCAGGACCTTCGCCGCATTTCCCTGGGAGAATTCCAGTGTGCGGCGGATCGTCTCGCGTTCCTCCAGGCTGAAGCGTTGTTGGCCATCGACCCTGCACGCCGACACTGCCAGAACAAGGAAGGTCAATAAAAAAGACAGCTTCTTCATGGGTTACTCCAGTTCGGACAGGCCCTTTTGCGCGCGGTCGCGCACGGCCACGTCGAGTGTCTGGTCCTGGATCAACGCTCGCAGAGTGGCAACCGATTCCTTCTCTTTCAAATCCACCGCGAGATCGATCAAGGCCACCTGGACCATCGGAGATTCCTGCTTCCGCATCGCTTCAAGGACGCCCTTTCGCACCACTGTCTGGTCGCCAAACTGCCGCAGCGCATCCACCGTGGCAAGCCTGACACCGACGTTGGAGTCATGCATCAGCGTGTCGAGAAGTGCTCCCAGAACTTCATCCCCGGGCATCGTCAACTGATGGCTCCAATTAACGCCTTTCAACCGCCCGGCTGCGGACGGCTGCTGCATCAGGGAAAGCGCAACGATCTGGTTCATCGCCGCAACCTGACCGCGCAATTCCGCGAGTTCGTCGATCCGCTGGACGACGACCGGCGCTGGACGGAGTTGCCGGCCGGCCAGCACCCCCAGGACGAGAAGAACCAACGCGAACCCGAATTGAAATGCAGGCTGGCGAGGCCAGAATCCGCCGAGCCAGGAGTTCAACCCCGCCCACAAACCCGAGGTCGAGCCCTGATCGAGACCTTGTCGATACGCATCGACCATGAGATCGAAACGGACGCGAGTTTCCGGGCCGGGCTGCGCCGCGGGAATGGATCCCAGCGCCGTCCATACGGTGCGGAGTTCTTCGGCCTCGGCTCGACACGTCTCGCAGGTTGCGAGGTGCTCGGCGATTTCCGATCGCAGCGGCTCTCCGACTGCGTGTCTTACATGATCCGCAAATTGTTCCCGGACTTCTTCACATTGCATGATGGTTTCTCACTCGAGAGTTGCAAAAATATGTCGCGCAATTCCTTCAGGGCCCGATGGACGCGTGTCTTTACGGTTCCGACCTCACAGCCCATCAGTTCCGCGATCTGCTCGTACTTCATGTCCTGGTAGCGGCTAAGGATCAGGACTTCGCGCTTATCGGTGGACAGTTTGAACAGGGCGCATTCGAGCAGCATCGCCTGCTGCTCGTGTTCCAGTTGCTGCCCCGGCAACGGAGAAGAACTTTGAAGACCGCTGGCGTGGTCCTCTTCCAGAATCGCTTCGCCCTGA
>Ga0190274_10001881_pt1 | contig 12316 bp, 13 predicted proteins | sample Popmic531T_FD_133002 | JGI IMG/M metagenome (GOLD analysis project Ga0190274, IMG submission 133002) | Populus adjacent soil microbial communities from riparian zone of Yellowstone River, Montana, USA - 531 T | ecosystem: Environmental > Terrestrial > Soil > Riparian zone | place: USA: Montana...
GAGGGCGATCTGCTGAATGCGCGCGTGATCTGCGCCGGAAAGTTCTGCCGACCTTTCCGGTAGCTCGATGGCTGGCGGATCGGTCGATCGCGCGACCACCAATGCCGGCGACGATGCCGGGTCCTGTGTGGGCGTCTCGCGCGCACCAGACAAATAGACGGCACACGTCGTCCCGGCGATCAGTACGGTGGCAATGAGGATGGCGGAAGTGCTCTTCATAAGAGAGCGGGCAGCGTTGTTAACGCTGCCCGCAAGCTACATGCGTCCTTGCATTCTCACGGCGTCGCGCACGCGTAGCCGCTGGGCAACTGCGTGTTGCCGTTCGGCCGACTCGCCTGGACGCCAAACGTGGTGCTCCCACCTGCGCCGAGCGCTCCATTGTACGAGGCGTTGCGCGCGGTGACGGTCTGTCCACTGACGGTGACCACCGCGTTCCACGACCCGGTGATGGCATGTCCGGCCGGCAGCGTGAAAGTGACGGTCCAGCCATTGATCGAGGCCGTGCCCGTGTTGGTCACGCGAGCCGGCTCGATGACATAGCCAGATTGCCACTGTGTCTGCACGGTCGCTGTCACCGAACAACCGCCGCCGGTTCCACCGGCCTGGGTTGTCGCGGTCACCGTGTTCGACACCGCCGACAACAGTCCTGCCGCGTCCATGGCGCGGACCTGGTAGCGGAACGTAGTGTTAGCTGCCAGTCCCGTGTTGACGTAGGAGTTGGTTGGCGAAGTTGCGATCTGCGTGAATGTGCCGCCGGTCGTGCCCGGTGCTCGCAGGATCTGATAGCCCGTCACGCCGACATTGTCAGTCGACGCGGTCCACGCCAGCGAAATCGAACTTGCGGTCGTCGAGGGCGCAGTCAGGTTCGCGGGAATGCTGGGCGGCGTGACATCCCCTCCGCCATCCATCTGCGTGGTCACCGTAAGCGTGTTCGAAAACGCCGAGATATTGTTCGCCGCGTCGACAGCTCGAACCTGGTAGCGGAACGTGCTGTTGGCCGTGAGACCCGTGTTGACGTAGTTGTTGGCCGGCACGCTCGCGACCTGCACGAACGTGCCACCGCTGACACCCGGCGCGCGCCACACTTGATAGGCGGTGACGCCGACATTGTCAGTCGACGCGGTCCAGGCCAGCGAGATCGAACTACTCGTGGTTGCGGTGGAAGTCAGACCCGCGGGTACACTGGGTGGCGCCGTGTCGCCGGGACCTGAGCCGCTGACGAAACCCTTGAGCCACACCATGGCGGGACGTTCCTGGCCACCGGTGGTGACGAGGCCCGTGCCATCGCGCCAGGTCTGCCCGACGATGTAACCCCACAGCGTGATGCCCTTGACGCTCGCGTGATTCCAGAGTGCCGGGAAGATTTCCTGGTACTTCGCGAGCTGGGCCGCATCGCTGCCGCCGGCGATGATGTCGAGCTCGGACGCGTAGATATCGAGGCTGAGGGTCGCGTAATCGTTCAGCATCGTCGTCATGGCGGCGGCGTTCATGTTGTCCACGTTGAAGTGGTGCGTTTGAATGCCGATGCCATCGATGAGGCCGCGCGTCTTCAGCAGGTTGATGATGGTCTTGTACGTCGCGCGGACCGGCGGATCGTTCTCCGTGCCGTATTCATTGATGAGTAGTTTGGCGTTCGGGCAGAACTGCCGCGCGAGCTGAAACGACGTGATGACCCAGTCCCAGCCCGTGGCGCCATCGCCGCCGAGCGCGGCTTTCCATGGCAGCGCCGTCTTGATTGGCTCGTTGACCACGTCGATCGCCCAGATGTTGGGATAACGCTGGCAGGCGAGCTGCATCCATTGTTCGATCTCGGCGCGCTGCTGCGTGGTCGAGAGACCTGAGAGCCAGCCCGGGAACTGCGAGCCCCACACGAACGTGTGGAATTTGAACTTGTAGCCGTTGGTCTGTGCGTGGTTGTACGCGGCGTCGACCGCGCCCCAGTTCATGCTGTTTTGCGTGCCTTCGACGGAACCCCACTTCGTGGCGTTCTCGGGCGTGATCTGGTTCCAGTAGGTATTGAAGTTGGCCGGCACGCTGTTGCCCGTGACATTGCCGACGAATTTCGCCTTGCCCAAGGCCATCTGTGCGGATGCCGGCTGGGCCAGGAGCGCTGCAGCTCCCAAAATCAAGGCAACAGAAATGATTCGGCCGCGAACGGCCGTACGAATGGTCATTGGATGTCCCCCTCGTGAAACGAGTTTTCGAAAAGTCCCTTTTGCGCCCGCTCCGTGCGTCGTCCCGGACGCGGGGCGAACATACGCCGATTGTTAGCGTTAACGCAACTTCGGTAACCCGAGGCGGCTTTGCTGCTATGCGGCGAGCGTTTGCAGCGCGGTCGCGAGATTGGCGCGGGCGGGGATCTCGTACTTTTCGTGGAAGCGAGCGTGCTGGTAGATAGTCGGTCGCTTGAGAAATCCTTCGAGCACTTTTCGGCGCCCCGCCACGTAGCGCGCGCGTGGCACCCACCAGTATTCGCGGCGGATCGCGCGCTCGAACTGCGCGTAGATCGCAGGCGCCTCACCCAGGATCGACAGATCGATGTCGGTGACCAGCGCAGAGTCTCCCTCCAGGCGATCTTCGCAATGCAGGGTGGCGAGAATCATCTGGCGAATGCGTTCCACCGATTCAGGGGATGCGGTGCGCAGAACGCGAGCTGCGAGTTCGGCGCTGCGTAGTTCGTTGTCGCGGCGCCAGCTTCGATAAACGGCGTCGTGAAACCACAGCGCCATCTCGACTTCCGCCGGCCGCAGCGCGAGATCTCGCGAACCATCGAGTTCGCGCAGGCAGGCATCGAGGTGCGTCAGCGTGTGGTAGTGACGGCTCATGCCGCTCCACGCCCGGCGCACGCGGCGGTAGTCGCTCTCGTGGGGCGTGATGCCGAGTTCAATGCAGGCACGACTCCAGCGCTCGAAACTGACTGTGGTCATGCGGATTGCGAAGTTGGCCGACTACTGGATGTAACCCAGCAGAAGCCCGGCGGCGAGAATGAATAGAGTTGTGAAAGTGGCAGGCAAATACAAAATCGACGTCACTTCATGCGTCCCCGTGTTCACTGGATTTTGCGGCCCGGCGCTTCTTGCGAGCGGTTCGGACTGCGGCTCGAATTCGAGAGGCAGTTTGCTTGCGCGGGCAGCCCGCGGCAATCGGGAGATCCGGTAGGGCAACCCGAACCGAGACTTCTTACCGCTTTGGTTGCAGGGCGTTCGGCCGACGCAAGCCATTGAGCGGCAAGAAGTCTCTCTCGCGTCACGCCCGCTTTTTCTGCTTGGCGCTGGCCGCTTCACGCAGCTTGGTCGCGCATTCCTCGCAACAGACTTCGACAGCTTTGCCACCAATTTTCACCTCGATGGTCGAGTTCGGTTCGAGGGGGTAGTCGCAGGCCGCACAGGTTTTCTTCGTCATGGCTGAGTCCTCAGGATTTGCCCTCGTGTGGGGGCATGCTCAGGAGACCATCCAGGCGCATCTGGCGCTGTCGAAATCTTTAGCAGTCTGCCGATTCATCAATGGAATGCGGCGGGTGAAACGCGACGGAAAGGCGGCCTGACCTCATGGCCAGCCCCATTTCAGGTACTCGCACGAAACTCGGCAGGCGTCATTCCGTAGTGCTGCTTGAACGCCGCTGAGAAATGGCTGTGGCTGGAAAAGCCCAGATCCTGCGCGAGACCCGACAAGTCATCGCGCTCGGCGATGAGATCGAGCGCACGCGCCAGCCGTAACCGCAGGTGATAGCGATAGAGCGGCAGACCCTCCACCTGCTGGAACACCTGCGTGAGGTACACGGGCGACCCGCCGATCTCGCGCGCGATTCCCGCCAGCGTCCAGCGCTGCGACAGATCGCCAGCCAGCAGCACCTTCGCCCTATCTACCAGCCTGCGGCGCGCGTAGCTCGCGCCCGGTATGCGCGCAGTGCGCGGGCCGAGCGAGCGCGCCACCAGCGTGAGCGCCAGGCCTTCGGCTTCCAGCGGTTCGATGCTGCGCTTGTGCAGCGAGTGCCGGAGCAGCATCACCAGCGCCTGCGCGCGTGCATCGATACGCAGCGACTGCTGGTTGAAAGCGAACGGACCACCAGCGCGCACGAGGCTTGCGGGCGCGAGCTCGCGCAGCGTCGATTCCTCGACACTCAGCACCAGGCTGGCATCGCCCCCGATCACCGGGTGGCTCACCTGGTATCCCTGCTCCCGATTGAAGAACAGCACATGGTTGGCATCCGCCACGGCCTGGTCGCCACCCACATGGCGCAGGTAGACACCGCGATATGGAAATACGAAGTGTGTCTGCGAAGCACACTCCTCCGCGCTGCGATGGCGGCAGGTCCCCCGACAATCCACGTTGCGTACCGCCACGAGCCCGGAGTCGAGCAGGCGACTCACCGTGAATTCCTTTGCCGGGCTGTCGAGGGGATTGAGTCGCGCGGACATGCCGTCGAGTATGAACCACCCGTCGAAAAGTCGCCCGCGGTCAGCGGCTTCCCAGCATGTAGGCAATCGGCGCACAGATCACGTTGACGTTGCCGATGTCCGCGGAGCCCACGGTCCCCGAGCCATTCGTCACCTTGCAAGCCTGGGAATTTGGCGGCACCGCAACCGTCACGTTGTACAAAGCGGTCGACACCATCGGCGTCCCGAAAGTGAACGAGCCGTCCCTGTTCACGATGAGAATGGTCCCATTGGAGTTCTGCAGCGCGACGGGTCCCGTCGTGCCCGCAACCCTGCCGCCGATGGTAAATGTGGGGGTTCTGGCCCCGTCGTCATCTTCGCCATCGAGAACGCAGGAGCCGAGACCCGAGCACAGCAAGGTGCCGGCGAGCAAATTGACGAAAATTCGATGCCACATGAAACGCTCCGCAAAAGCGGGGCACGCAGATCCGTTGCCCCGGTATCCCTAAAGGCGGAGTTTCCGGGCGAAAAGGCTCATCGAAAACCCTCCCGTGCGGCTTTTTTTTGAGCCCTCCCCCAAGCGGACGGCCGCGGGAACCCGCAGTAGCGGCAAACGCCGACAGCCCCCTCGAGGCAGGTCATGCATTTTGCGTGGCCATGGCACCACCACTGGCAATCGACAGCCGCGGTGCGGGCGGCCTCCCCGTGCTGTTCGCGCACTCATTCGCCGGCGATCTATCGCACTGGAGCTCAGCACTCGAGCACCTGGAGCCGAATCGCCGCGTGGTCGCATTCGATTTCAGAGGGCATGGCAAGTCGCCCCCTGCAGTCGGCCGCTATACCTACGAAGAACTCGCGAAGGACATCGACGCGATCGCCGATGCGGCGGAGCTTGATCAATTCGTACTCGTCGGCCACAGCATGGGCGCGGCCATCGCCACCGAGTACGCCGCCGTGAACGCGCAGCGTGTGAAAGCGCTGTTGCTCATCGATCCTCCGCCGAGACCGGGGGCGGTTCCGCCAGACCAGCTCCAGCAGATTCACGACTCGCTCGAGAAAGACCCTTATGCGGTGGTCGAGCAGTTCTGGACGCAACAGATGTTTATCGACGCGCGTCCCGAAGTGAAACAGCGACTGCTCTCCGCCTTGCACAAACTTCCCCGGACTGCCGCGATCGAGCTGACCCGGGAAGCTTTCGCCATCGACTCGTCATTGGCGCTTCAGCGATATCCAGGACCGAAATTCGCGATCGTCACGCCGCGCAACGACACGCCGCTGAGCCTGCACAACACGGTACCGGACGTGAAGCACGCCATCGTCAAAGGCACGGGCCATTGGATCCACCTCGACGATCCCGATGAATTCAATCGCACCCTCGACGAATTCCTGAAGCGAATCTCCCTTACCCCGTGATATAGGTAGTTCTCGAGGGGGACTACCGTTTGAACGCAGCACAGCGCCCGACGCACGCACGCTACCTCGTCGTCACTTTCATGGTGACGCTGGCCATGGTCACGTACCTCGACCGCGCCTGCATCGGCGCGATGAAGCAGCACATCGCCGGCGACTTCAGTCTCGACGATGCGCAGATGGGCTGGGTATTCACCTCGTTCATCCTCGCCTACGCGATCTTCGAAATCCCAACCGCGCGCTGGGCGGATCGCACCGGCGCAGGCGCCGTGCTCACACGCATCGTGAGCTGGTGGTCTGTATTCACGCTGCTGACCGCAGGCGCGTTCAACTACGTATCGCTGCTGGTCACGCGTTTCCTGTTCGGCGCGGGCGAAGCCGGCGCCTTCCCCTGCGTGGCGCGCGTGTTGTCGCGCTGGGTGCCGCTGCGCGAGCGCGGCACCGCCAAGGGCATTTTCTTCGCGGGTGCCTACGCCTCCGCCGCGCTCACCACCTTCACAGTCAACGAACTGCTGCCGTTCATGAGCTGGCGCACCATCCTCATTGCCTTCGGCTGCGTCGGCTTCGTATGGGTCTTTGCCTGGCATCGCTGGTTCCGCGACGAGCCCACTGACCACGCCGCTGCCAACGAAGCCGAGCGCGCACTGATCATCGCGGACCGTGCGCCCGTCGTGACGCATCCGTCGGGCCTTGCCTACTGGGGCGGGCTGCTCAAGCAGCGCAACGTGTTGCTGCTGTGCCTGTCGTACATGCCGAACTGCGCCACGTTCTATTTCTGCATCACCTGGCTGCCTAGCTACCTGCGCGAGCACCATGGCTTCGAGAGTACGCAGCTCGGCATCGTCGCTGCGCTCCCGCTGGCACTGGCCATTGGCACGCAGTTCCTCGGAGGTTTCTGGTCGGACAAGATCGTTCGTCGATTCGGGCTGGTTGCGGGTCGCCGAACTCCCGGCATCTTTGGCTACGGCGTGGCCGCGCTGTTGGTGATCGCGGCGACATTGATCCCCGACCCGAAAACCGCCGCCGTGTTATTCGCGCTCACCGTCGCCACCTGCATGCTGACCACCGCGTCGTCCTGGAGCACCTGCGTCGACATCGGCCGCGAACACTCCGCCACCGTGAGCGCCACCATGAACACCTCCGGGCAGATTGCAGCCATCATCATGCCGCCAGTGGTTGGCTACTCGCTCCTGTGGTTCGACAACTGGAACGTGCCGTTCTACTTGTTAGCGGGGCTGTACGTGATGGGCGCGGCGTGCTGGGGATTCATCGATCCGGAGAAGCCCGTGTTCTCGGGCGAGGAGACTCGCGAGGCGTTGCCCGTCACCGCCTGATCAGCGTTCATTGCTTCTTCGGGGACACCGCCATCAGCCCGAGAATGGCTTCGTACACCTGGTCGAATTGCCGGCGAGTGGCGGCGTCGAGCGTCGCGACGGAACGCTTGAGCAATTCAAGCTCGCGGGCCAAATCGGTTTGTGTAGCGAGCGATTTGCGGAAACGCACGAACGCTCGCACGACATAGACGCTCATCTGGATTGCGCGTGGGCTGGTCAAAATAGTGGCCGCCATGATGGCGCCGTGTTCGGTGAAAGTTAGCGGCGGGTATTTGCGATGCTGACCGTGCGCGGATCTTAAGATCACAAATTGTGATCTTAAGATCTCCCACTCTTCAGGCCTCAACTCGATGAGAAAATCTGGAGGAAAGCGATCGCGGTTGCGACGAACGGCCTGATTGAAGGCGCTCGTTGTAACGCCATAAAGACTCGCAAGAGTTCCGTCCAACAGCACCCGTTGATTGCGAATCAGATAGATCTGATCCGCGATCTCGAGCGTTGTCTCCGCTGGCATTTTCGGCATGCCCAGACACTGACATGTCCACGGCCCCACTCACACACTGAAATCCGCTGCGTTCTCGCAGGAATTGATTCCTGCATCAAATCTCAAAGTCACAATTTGGTGACCTTGAAGAATGGCCTGCCGCAAAGCCCGCCACCATTGGTTGCATCGAGTTACCAGCCCCCGCCACCCCCACCACCACCGCCGCCACCCGACGAGCCGCCTCCGCCACCACCGGATTTCGAGCCGGGCGGGCTGGACGCGGAAGAAATCGCGCTTCCGAGCGACGAGCCCAGCTCGCGCGAGAAGGAACCCATGTCGCGGATATCCCAGCCCGGCCCGGCATACCACGCCGGTGCGTAGTTAGGCGCCTGCACGTTCAGGACGTCGGCGAAACGTTCCGCCCAGCGCTGCTCCACATCGAGCGCCAGCGCAGCCGGCAGACAGGATTCGAACAGGTGCGGCGTCATCGGCGGCGGCGGCCCTTTCATCTTCTTGAGTTCCTCGCCTTCGGCGACTTCCAGGTACATCTTGAACCCGCGGATGTGATCCATGATCGCCCGCCCCGCCACCGTCGGCGCCCGAAGCAGAACACCGAAGACTCCGTTGGCCACCAGCATGGCGAGCACCGTGGCCAGCGTGAGCCAGCCGCCGGGCGTCGTGAAATGCCACTCCGGCCAGACTTCGGACCTGCCTGGCAGCAAGACGGCGGGCGCCGCCAGCAGCAGGCTCAGCACGATGCCGACGAAATGCCAGCGGCCATTGATGTCGAAGAACCCCGAGGTGTAACGCTCCTTGATCGACTGCCGATGATTCGACTGCGCTTCGCTGACTCGCCTGTGGTTGGAGTTCTTGAGAACGAGCGTGTCGCCCCCGGCGAAAAGACTGATCAACAACTGCTGTTCGTCAGCCGACAGCGCCTTGCTGCCGGCTGCGTGTTCCTTGACCAGCGTAAATGTCTTGCCGAGCCCAAGTACGCCCGACTCCTGGTGAATGACCAGGTGGCCTTTCACCGCGAGACTCAGCACCGCTGCCGCAAAACATTCGTCGTCGTAACTCATGCGCATCAGGTAGCGCATGGACGCGGGCGACTGACCCTTGGGCGACTCGTATTCAGGTATGGCAATGCGCCCCGGCGGATCGCGGCCGACTCGGGCCCATATGAGGTAGTAGTAAGTGAGCAGCAGTCCGAGGCCGAGCAGACCGAGCACCGCCGGCAGTCCGTTGTTAGGCAGATCCACGTCGAGCATGCGCTCGGCTGGCGACCAGTCAGCACTTCCAGCATCGGCCTTCCGTGCCGAGCCCGATGTGCCTTGCGTCGGAGCCGATGACTCCACCGCGGGCATGATGAAACCCTTCGGAATCATGACCACGATGGTGAGGCCCTCTCGCGGGCCCAGCTTGCGCGTGGTGGTGAACAGAGGGACGCCCTTGTCCATGCGCGCCGTATAGTCCTGGTTCTTCGAGCCCTGCGGCCCGGTGTAACCCTCGAGCTTGATCTCGCTCGCCGGAATTCCGGGCGGCAACTCCACCCGCGCCGTGGCGCGATCGATGGGGAACTCCCAGCCATTGCCGGTGACGTTCCAGTACAGCTCGTCGTGATTGGCGAAGAAGCCCATCTGCCGATCGGTGCGGAACACGATCTCGTAGGTGTGCTCGCCGTGCGGTACCGAGGCGGACGGATTGCCCAGGTACACGCGAACGCCATTGGCGCGATTCTCGACGCGCGATTGCTCCCACTGCCCGTCGCGCGATGCGCCCTGCAATGAAAAGTCGACCACGTACTGCCGGCCATCGCTGCCGCGATAGATAGTGGGAAAGTCGCGATAGATGCCGCGCCGGATCTTGTTGCCTTCAGCGCGCACGCGAATCACCTCGCGCACGGTCAGCGATCCGTCGGCATTCACCGTGATGGCTTCATCGAACGACAGGATGCGTTCATCGGCGATGGCCATCGTTGCGCCCGCCGCCCAGGCCAGCACCGCCACCAGCATCGGGAATGCACTCTTATATATGTGCTGACAGCCGCTCATTGCAGGGCTACAGCCGGTGCGGCTGCCGCCTTCGAATCTTCGAGCTCGAAGAATTCCGCGGCCTTGAAGCCAAAGAAGTTGGCGATGAGCATGTCGGGAAACTTCTGGATGCGGTTGTTGAACAGGTTCACCGCGCCGTTGTAATACCGCCGCGCGAACTGGATCTGGTTTTCAGTGTCGACCAGCTTGTCCTGCAGGTCGCGGAAGTTTTCGCTGGCCTTGAGGTCCGGATAGGCCTCCACCAGCGCCACCAGTTTGTTCACGCCGGTGCTCACCGACTTTTCCACTTCGCTGCGCGCGCCCGGCGATGGGGTCGCCGAACTCTGCCCGCGCAGCTCCGCGAGGCTTGTGAGCAGCGCGCGCTCATATCCCGAGTAGCCCTTCACCATCTCCACCAGCCGCGGAATGAGGTCGTGGCGCCGCAGGAGTTGCACGTCGACGTCACTCCACGCCTGCGCAACACGGTTGCGATCGCGGATCAGAAAATTGAAGACGACGGCCGCCCACACGAGGAGCGCCAGGATGAGGACTAGCAGGGTTGTGAGCATCGGCACCATGCTAATAGGCATGGGCGCCTGGCGCCAGAAGAGCATCGAAGATGGCAGGCGCCACCCCGGCCACTGGTGGCTGCTCAGCGTGGCGGGAAGCCTCTAGCTAGACGTATGCGACTTCATCGCCGGTGGGCACTATCGAATGCGGCTCGTAGCCCTTCGCATAGCGCAGCGGGTGACCCGCGATATCTGCGCGGACTTCCGGGCGCTGCGCGATGTTCACCTGGTTCTCGATCGAGAACGTCACGCCTTCTTTCGTGAGCTCGATGGACTTCTCGCCGGACAGCGGCAGCGGAATGCGCTTCGCGCGGCAGTAGCTGATGATGGCGGCCGCGATGGCAACGGAATCGAAGCGGCGCCACTCGATGGCGTTGCCGGGCATGCGCACCGCGACTTCGATGGTGTCGTTGCTCGACTTGTCGTTCACGAAGTCCGCCTGCAGAACATCACCGCGCGACAAAGGCCCGTTCGAGCGACGGTCGAAATGCACCAGAGCCTCGAGCACGGTATCCAGCGGCAACTGCAATCGCCGGCTTTCCTTTATGGTCACAGCGGACCTTGCGTCAGCGTCATTCATGCGGAGGAGTACTCCTGGTACGGGGATAATAATCCGCAGGTAAGATCCGGCTCGCCTCGAGTTCGTGAGGCGCTTCACGCTCGGCATCATAAACACATCCGGAGGCCTCTTGGCGCTCGGCGCAACCATTTACACATTCGACATAGATCTGGCCGATGCCGACCGCGCGGTCTACGAGACCTTGAATCTGCGAGTGGCGCAGCACCCGAGCGAAACTCCGGATTACCTTATTACGCGAGTGCTCGCGTACTGCCTGGAATTTGCCGAGGGCATCGGCTTTTCGAAGGGGCTGTCCGACCCCGACGAGCCGGCGATCTTCGTGCGCGACCTCACGGGCGCGCTGCAGACGTGGGTGGACATAGGCCTGCCGGAGCCCGAGCGATTGCATCGCGCCAGCAAGGCGGCGCCACGCGTCGCCGTGTACACGCACAAGGACGCCGCGCAGTGGGCGGTTCGCATCCGCGCAGCTTCGATCCATCGCGCGGAAAAGCTCGAAGTGTTTGCGTTCGACCGCACGTGGCTCAACGCGGTCGTCGCGCGGCTCGAGCGCCGCATGAAGATTTCGCTGGCCCGGTCGGAAGGCGAGATCTACCTCACACTGGGCGCCGACACGCTGCAGACGGTGCTCGAGCGGCCGCTCACATAACGCGACGCTCCCGTTAGGCGAATCACAGTCGGGGGTAGTACCTAGGGTGAACCGCACAGAATTCCAGCGTTTCGATTGCGGGCGTCACTCGCGCGAAATAGTTTCGAACCATGAAAACCTTAGCTGTTCGTCGAATTGTCGTGCTGCTTGGTTATGTTTCCTGCCTCGCAGCCATGCCGCTTACCGCCCAGGTAGGCCCCATTCAGCCGGTCCTCGTGTTGCCCGATGGCAAGCTCGAAACCACGCACGACCGGCCCAGCTTCGATGACGATTTCTCCATTCCCGTCGATGTCTACGTTGCCGCTGATGGCTCCGTGACCAACGTAGTGGTGACGGACTCCTCGAAGAACATCAACGCCGATACCGTCGCTGCCGACTACATGCGTGGCCGCGAATTTCTGCCGGCGCTCGATGAGCGCGGCCAGCCCGTCGAAGGCATGGCCAAGGTCAACGTGAACATGTTCAAGCGCGGCACCAGGAAGGTAGTGCGCGTCACTCTCAAGCCGCCGCCGATGGCTGTCGAGACTGAGCGCTTGGGTCGCATGATGTGCGCGGACTTCGTGTGGGAAGTGACCCGCATGCAGGAACAGGCCGGCATTCGTGATGCAAGCGTCGAAGTCATGCCTTACATGTCCGCGCACATGTATGCGGTCGGCAAGGAAATGTCGACGGAAGTCGAAACGAAGTTCTGGGATACCTGGCCCCACACGCTGGAAAAGGTGATCGCGCGCTGCGAGAAAGCTCCCGAGAAAATGTATTTCACCGAAGTGCTGGTGCCCGCGCTCGACGGCACGATGCCGACTCGCGACACGGCGACCGCTGCCACCAAGTAATGGCCCGGGCGCGGGACACGCTTCAGTGCGTGAATGCGGGGACAGATTCCCGCA
>Ga0190274_10001883_pt1 | contig 12313 bp, 11 predicted proteins | sample Popmic531T_FD_133002 | JGI IMG/M metagenome (GOLD analysis project Ga0190274, IMG submission 133002) | Populus adjacent soil microbial communities from riparian zone of Yellowstone River, Montana, USA - 531 T | ecosystem: Environmental > Terrestrial > Soil > Riparian zone | place: USA: Montana...
GAGCTCGTGACCAATGGCGCAGCCTCGCTCTGGCGCGCCGGCGCCGGACTGTTTCTCTCCATCGTAGTCGGCGCCACGCTCGGCATTTTCATGGCCTGGTGGCGCCCGGTCAATGTCGTGCTCGGGCCTTTGGTCGAAGCACTCTATCCAATGCCGAAATCGGCGCTGATTCCGGTGACGGTGATCTGGCTCGGCTTTGGCGATGGCTCAAAAATCCTCTTGATCCTGCTGGGCTGCATGTTGCCGATCACCATCGGAGCCTATAACGGTGCGCGCGGCAGCGACCAGGCATTGGTCTGGTCGGCGCGCAGCATGGGCGCGAGCAAGATGCGCATGTTGTGGGACGTGGTGGTGCCGAGCGCGACGCCGGAATTGCTGAACGGCATCCGCACCGCGCTTGCGCTGTCGTTCATCCTGCTGGTCAGCTCCGAATTGATCGTGGCGCGCGAGGGCCTGGGCTATCTGATCGGATCGCTCGGCTCGAACGGCAATTACGACGCGATGTATGCCGTCGTGCTGACCGTCGCCTTCATCGGCTTCGCCGCCGACCGCGTCTACCAGATATTTCAGGACCGGATGTTGCGATGGCAACAGTGACACAGGTCTCGCAAGCGCAAATTGCGGATCAGCCCTCCCTCGGCACCCGCCTGCTGCGCAGCACGGGCAATGTTCTTTTGCATTCCGGCTCGATCGTCGCCTTGGCCATCGCGTGGGAATTGCTGGCGCGCAGCGGTGCCGTGACGCCGTTCCAGCTTCCGACGCTGACCTCGGTTCTGGAACGCATCTGGCTCAACGCCTCCACCGGCGACCTGTTCATCAATCTCGGCGTCACGCTCTATCGCGCACTCGCGGGCTTTGCGATTGCAGCCGTGTGCGGCGTTTTGCTCGGCATGGCGATGACGCGGATTCCCGCGGTGCGCTGGTTCTTCGATCCGATCGTGTCGGTCGGCTTTCCGATGCCGAAGGTGGCGTTCCTGCCGGTCATCATATTATGGCTTGGGGTTTACGACGCTTCCAAGATCACCATGATCGTCATCGACGCGATGTTTCCGGTGATCACGGCGACGATCGTCGGCATCCGCGGCGTCGACCAATACCTGCTTTGGTCTGCGCGCAACCTGGGCGCGAGCAACCGCGAATTGCTGTGGCAGATCGCGGTGCCCGCCGCCTTGCCGCAGATCATGACCGGCCTGCAGGTGGCGCTCCCGATCGCGCTCATTCTCGCCGTGTTTACCGAAATGGCGATGGGCGGCTATGGGCTCGGCGGCGCCATGATGGTGGCGTCGCGCTTTGCCGATTCCCGCGGCGTATTCGCCGGCATCCTGGAGATCGCGGTGGTCGGCTATGTGCTGGTCAAGGGCATGGCGGTGCTGCGGCATCGGCTGCTGCGCTGGCATCAGGAGACGATGGCGCCGAGCACGGTGTAACCCGCCTTCGCAACACGCCGAAATTCGCGACATTCCTCTATTCGCGAGGAACCATTTTTTATCAGTTTAGCTTCATGGTGAAACCATGTCGCTGCATCGGACCCCTGCGCTTCTGATTTTCGCCGGACTGGGTTTGGCGTCCATTTCGGCGCCGGCTGCTGCGCAGGAACTCGCAGCCGTGCAAGGGTTCATCGCCACCGCAACCCTGCGCTACAGCGCCACCTTCGCCAACATGCTCGGCTACGCGCCCGGAACGGTTACCTACAATTATCGCGTTCGCATCGCCGACGGCATTGCGCAAGCGGATGTGAGCCGAGAGGTCGAGGCGATAACAACCATGGGGCCTGGCGACGCAGCGGCCAGCCATTCGTTTTCCGGCAGGATCGCAAGACCGGGACAACAGAATTTCGGCCAATATCTTTGGCAATTCTCCAACGGCACCCTCACCCTGCTCAGCACGCCGGAGACCGGCGGCTTCCAGCTGACCGTTCAATTCATGCAAGGTGACCGGAGCATCATCTGCACCGCCGCCGCGCCTTATGTCCAGGACAACAGCCCCGCCACCAATCTCTCGCAACTCGCCTTCGGCGGCCAGGTCATGATCACCGACATGCAGCAGATCGAGTCGAGCTGCGCGGTGAGCACGAGCTGAAACCGGACGGCTTGCGCCGTCCGGTTGGCTTCTTTGGGTCCGCCGCGCCTTTTCGAAATCTCTATTTCAACCGCTTCAGCGCGTCCTGCACGACGCTGAGATCGGAATAATTTTCGACGTTGATGTTGTCTTTCACGAAGCCGAGTTCCTTCGTGATGTTCACGTTGCTCTGCAACGCCTTCAGATCCGGCACCATGTCGGGATTGCGGTAATAATCCTGTTCGGTGAACAGCCATCCGAAGCGTTCGACCGGCTGCTTGGTCACGCGCGCGGCGATCTCGGCGGCTTCCTTCTGGTTCGCCGGGTCAAGATACCAACGCACGATGCGAATCGAGTCTTCCATGAAATCCACCATCGCCGCGCGGTTTTTGTCGATGAACGGCTTGCGCGCCGTCCATACGATCATGTCAGTGACACCGATGGCATCGCGCTGGCTGAACAGCGGACGCGCGATCTTCTTCAACTCCGGATCGAGCGAGAACGGCAACACCGCGGGAATCAGATCTACTTTCTTTTCCGCGAGCATCGCGCGCATAGTCGGGAACGGAGCTTCAAGTATTGTGTAGTCGCGCTTGTCTTCGAGACCTCCCTTGCGCAGCATCGCGCGCGAGGCCACATCGACTGCCGAGCCCGCGGCATTGGTCGCGACCACCTTTCCTTTCAGGTCCTCGACCTTCTGGATCGGGCCGTCCTTCAGTACGTAATATTCATTGGTGTAGCGGCCCGGCATGCCATCGCGGAACTCGTCGGCAATCACACGCAGGTCTTCGAGGCCCGCATTCTTGATCGCGATCGCGATCGTTGAATAAGCGAGGTTCGCCACTTCCAGCTCGCCATTTGCAAGCGCTGTGATCATCAGCGGCGTGCCGGCATAGCGAACCGGCTCGAGCGTGTAGGACTTGCCGAGATGCTTGGCGAGATCTTTTTTCTCGAGAAGAATCGAAGCCCAATTGGAAACCGGCGCGGTCCAGGCAACGCGTATTTTGACCGGTTGTTGCGCAGCGGCTGGCGCCGCCATCAGCGCCGCAAATGCCAGCGCAAAGGTCCATTTCACCAAACGCATGAATTCCTCCCGAGGTCTGTCTTCTGTTGTTGCCGCCATAGAATGACGAATGCGGAATCCCGTCAAGCCGCACCGCATTGCGGTACACGACGCCTGTGGCGCGTTGCCGCGCGGATTTCATTGCAAGCGGGCGCTTTATTCAGCCGCCCGGGCGCCTGCACTGAGCGCTGCGTTCACCTTCGGCATCACCTTTTCCGCCAGCAGCACCATCGAACAGCGGCCGAGCACCGGATCCTTCCAGTCTTTCCCGGCATAGAGCAAGGTTCCGAAATCCCCTGTCTGTTCGCGGAACTTCAGGATTTCATCGGCGACCTTGTTGGGCGAACCGTGGATGATGAGTTGATCGCAGATGCTGTCGAGCGTGACCTCGTCGTCGGGCTGGTCGCGCCGCGTCTTGAACAATTCGATGCGGCCATTGGCTTTCAGCTTGGTGTAGAGCTGGCTGTAATAGAAGCGATACGGCGAATTCGGATCAGTCACATAGGCGCGCGCGGTCTTGTCGTCGTCGGCAACGAAGATGCTTTTGGCGACTCGCCAATTGGCCGGATCGGCGGGGCGGCCCGCGCGTTCGCAACCTTCGGCGTATTTCGGCCAGTGACTCTTCACCCAGACCGGCATCAGGAAGTTCGCCGAGATCGGCTCCCAGCCGCGCGCCGCCGCCTCCGTCACCCCCTTGGAAAATGGTGCGACCGCGGTGACCACAATCGGCGGATGCGGGCGCTGCAGCGGCTTCGGCAGAAATCCCTGCCCGATGGCGGGAAGAAAATGCCGCTCGCTCACCACGTTCCAGTATTTGCCGCGCAGGTCATAGGGCGGTTCGCCGGCCCAGATCGCAAGTACCTGGTTGATACATTCCAGGAACATCGCGTTGCGGTCGGCGTCCAGATTGCCGAACACCTCGGCGTCGGAAAGCAGACCGCCGGGCGAAATGCCGAAATTGAAGCGCCCATCCAGCATGTGATCCAGCATCGCGATCTCGGCGGCCACCCGCGCCGGATGACTGTTCGGCATGTTGACGGTGCCGGTGCCAAGCCGAATGTTCTTCGTCGCGCCAATCAGCGAGGCGATGAACATCGTGCAGGAAGTGATGTTCTCCGCCTGGTCGGTCTGGTGCTCGCCGACATAGGCTTCAGTGAAGCCAAGCTCATCGGCGAGTACGAAAGCCTCGCGATCCTCACGCAGCGAAAGTCGCCAATCCTTGTCCAGTGCGTGGATCGGCATGGTGAAGAAACCGAGTTTCATTGTCGCTCCACGGCGTTGCCAACGGTGAAAGTGTCAGACTGAAGCGGGCGCGCCGGGCTGCTTCAGCGGATGCGCCTTGGCGAAGGCCTCGTTCTGCATGCAGGCCTCCACGATGCGCCGCACCGTCGGGTAAGGCGCGAGATCATATTTGAAAAAGTTGCAGCCGACCGCATGGCTGACCAGACAGATGTCGGCCATCGTTATGGCATCGTTCTGGCAATAGCGGCCGGTCTCTTTGCTGGAAGCAAGATTGGTTTCGAGCGCCTTGGTTCCGGCACCCAGAAAATTGTGAATCCATTTCGTGCGCCCCGCCTCGTCGACCTTCAGGTCATGCTCCAGATATTCTCGCACGCGGGGCACAATCAACGGATGCGAATCCGAAGCGACGATACCGGACAATGCACGAACCCGCGCTCGCGCCAAAGGTTCCGACGGAATGAGATTGGGGTGCGGATGCACATCATCGAGATATTCCATGATCGCCATCGACTGGAACAGCACGGTGCCGTCATCCACCACCAGCGCCGGCAGCAGCATCTGCGGATTGACCTTGCGATAGGCATCTTCGCGCTGCTTGCCTTTCATCAGGTCGACGTCGATCACTTCCGGGCTCAGGCCCTTCAGGTTGAGCGCGATCCGCACGCGAAATGACGCCAACGATCGCCAGAAGGAAAAGAATTTCATTTTGAACGTTCCCTCACTTGTTTGTCATGGCCGGGCTTGTCCCGGCCATCTACGTCTTTTTGAGTTTCAAAACGTGGATGCCCGGCACGAGGCCGGGCATGACGAATGCTAGCTTTTGGTGCCGCCCGGATCGGCCTTCAATCCGGCAGCCTCGATTCCCGCAATCGCACATATCTCATCATTGTCCGCCGTATCGCCCGAAATGCCGACGGCGCCGATCGCGGTGCCTGCGGAATCGCGGATCAGCACGCCACCCGGATTGGGAACCACACGCCCGCCGCTTGCGGCTGTGAGGCTGGTGAAAAACATCGGCGCCTTTTCGGCACGCTCGAACAAAGTTCGGGAACCGAAGCCCATGCCGAGCGCGCCCCAGGCTTTGCCGAACGCGATATCGAACCGCAGAATGCCGGACTTGTCCTCGCGCTTGAAAGCGACCAGATGCCCGCCGGCATCCAGCAAAGCGACGGACAGCGGCGCAAAATTCTTCTCGCGGCCCTTTTTCAGAGCGGTGTCGAGAATGGTAGTGGCTTGCGCAAGCGTCAACATGACGTTCCTCATTTCTTCTGGCGGCGCGACCAATATACCGCCTGGCCGGAGCCGTCGCCTTGTCCGAAACCCGCCTGGCTCGCCTCATCGAAACAGGCAAGCGTCCTCTCGATCAGCGGCAGATCAACGCCGCGCGCATGCCCTTCCGCGATCATGGTGCGGATATCCTTGCGAGCATCGTCGAGATTGAAGGTGACCGCACCAAAATCGCCGCCGGAGAGCCATGTTGCGATATTTGGTCCCCTGTTCTTCACCGCGGTCGAAGCGCCCGAGGTATCGGCGATGATGTCCATCATGCGCGCCGGTTCGATATTCAGGTGACGGCTGATAGCGAGCGCTTCTCCGAGCGCCTGCCAGTAAATCATCAACGGAAGATTGATCGCGAGCTTCATGCCGGCGCCCGAGCCGACCTCGCCGCAATGTTCGACCCGCCGGCACATCTGGTCGAGCAGCGGCCGCGCAAGCGCGACATCGGCCGTGGTGCCGCCGGCAAAGCCGAACAGCTTGCCCTGACGGGCGGGACCGGTGGTGCCGCCGACCGGGCATTCGACAAAGGCCGCGCCCTTGCCGCGCACCTTTTCGGCGAGCGCAATTTCGGTTTCCGGCCGCACCGTGCTCATTTCGATGAACAGCTTGCCCTTTGCATCCCCCGAGAGAAGCCCGATTGGGCCGTGATAAACTGCGTCGATCGCTTCGGCATCGGTGAGGATGGTAAGAATCGCTTCCGATTGAGCGGCGAGTTCGGCCGGCGAGCTTGCGAGCTTCGCGCCTGCATCGACAAGCGGCTTTGCCTTGTCGGCGCTGCGGTTCCAAACAATCGCCTGATGCCCGCATTCCATCAGGCGCGCAGCGATCGCAGCCCCCATCTTGCCGAGACCAGCAATTCCGACGCGCATCGATTTCCTCCCGTTTCGCGCTTCTGGAAGCTTGTGAGGGTTCTAGCGCGCCGCTGGCGCTCTTGGCAAAATGCGTTATCGGCTTTGCCGGTCGTCTGGTTCACGGCATAGTAACCGGACAAACCCGTTAGGATCATGGATGGCATCGGAAGGCCAGTTTCGCAGCGAAAGCCGTGACGGGATGCGCATCGACTGGGATGTGCCGATAGCGGCCGACGACGGTGTGGTCCTGCGCGCGGACGTTTTTCGTCCGGTGAAAAACGGGCGCTACCCGGCATTGCTGACCTATGGCCCCTATGCCAAGGGGCTCGCCTTTCAGGACGGCTATCCGAGTGCATGGCAACGCATGATCGCGCAGCATCCCGACGTCGCTGCCGGATCAAGCAACCTTTATCAGAACTGGGAGGTGACCGATCCCGAGAAATGGGTGCCGCATGACTATGTCTGCGTTCGGGTGGATTCGCGCGGCTGCGGCTGTTCGCCCGGATTCATCGACCACTTTTCGCCGCGTGAGACGCGCGACTTCTACCAGTGCATCGAATGGGCGGGCGTGCAGGACTGGTCGAACGGGAAGGTCGGGCTCAGCGGCGTTTCCTATTACGGCATCAATCAATGGCATGTGGCGTCGCTCAACCCGCCGCATCTCGCCGCCATGTGCATCTGGGAGGGCGCCGCGGATTGGTATCGCGACATGACCCACCACGGCGGCATCCTCTCTACCTTCTGGGCCAACTGGTATGACATGCAGGTCAAGACCGTGCAGCATGGCACGGGCGGGCGCGGTCGCCGATCGCGCGCGCATGATGAACTGGTCTGCGGGCCGCGCCTCCTGAGCGACCAGCAATTGCGTATGAATCGCTGCGATTTCGGCAATGAGATCCGCGCCCATGCACTCGACGACACCTATCATCAGGCGCGTTCACCCAACTGGCGCAGGGTAAAGACGCCCTTTCTCTCGGCCGCCAATTGGGGCGGCCAGGGCCTGCATCCGCGCGGCAATTTCGAAGGCTTCATGCGCGCCGCATCGAAGCAGACATGGCTGGAAGCGCACGGCATCGAACATTGGACGCATTTCTACACCGATTACGGCCGGAAACTTCAGCTTCGATTCTTCGATTATTTTCTGCATGAAAAAAAGAACGGCTGGGATCGCCAGCCACGTGTCGTCTTGCAGGTCCGTCACATCGATCGCTTCGTCGAGCGCGCCGAAAACGAATGGCCGCTCAAGCGGACGAAATGGACCAGATTCAATCTGCATCCAGACGGCACGCTCGCATCCGGCCAGCGCAGAGCGAACGCGCGATTGCTGTTCGAGGCGATGGGCGATGGTATTACTTTTCTCACGCCGCCACTGGAGCAGGAGACCGAGATCACCGGACCGTCCGCGCTCAAGCTGTTCGTGTCCTCCTCAACACGAGACGCCGACATATTCGCAATCCTGCGCGTATTCGCACCCGATATGAAGGAAGTGACTTTCCAGGGTGCTATCGATCCGCATACGCCGATTGCGCAGGGCTGGCTGCGCGCCTCGCACCGCAAGCTCGACCGCAGATTGTCGAAGCCATATCGGCCCTATCATTCACATGATGAAAAAAAGCCTTTGAAGCGCGGTGAGGTCGCAGAACTCGATATCGAAATATGGCCGACCTGTATTGTTGTCCCACGCGGTTACCGCCTCGCGATCAGTATCCGCGGCAAGGACTATGAATATGGCGGCGAAAGCGGCGGCCGGCTGTCGAATTTCAAGAACGAATTGAAAGGCTGCGGCCCGTTCCTACACGATGACCCGCTCGATCGCCCCAAGAACGTATTCGCAGGTGCAACAACGCTGCATTGGAACGTGCAGCAGACACCGTACCTGCTACTGCCAGTCATTCCCTCCCGGCCCGGCGACCGACCAAAATCAAGGCAAGCCCAAACGCAACAAGATAGAGCGCAAACCCTAAAAGCCGCGCTATAGTCCCGTCAGAACTTCAACCAAATCAAGAGGCAAAGCGTCGGACTACGAGGAATCGGTCACCGCCTTAAAGCGCGAATAAGCGCTGAGGCCATCCACGGAGGAGGAAGCCTGTGAAACTCAACCGAAGAACTGCCATCAAAGGTGCGCTCGCTGCGGGCGTCAGCTCGCAGGTTTTGAAAATTCCAGCGGCGGTCGCACAGGCCGCGCCGATCCAGGTCGGCTTTTTGACTGTGAAGACCGGACCGTTGGCGTCCGGCGGCATTCAGATGGAACAGGGGCTCACCGTCTTCTTCAAGGAACGCAACTACACGCTCGGAGGCCGCAAGGTCGAGGTGCACACTGCCGACACCGCGGGCAATCCGGCGCAGACGCGCACCAAAACGCAGGAACTGGTCGAACGGTTGAAGGTCTCGGTGCTGATCGGACCGCTCGCCGCCTTCGAAGCGCTGGCGATCGACGACTATATCCGCTCCTCGCAGACGCCGATCCTCACCGTCGCCGGCGCCGAGGACATGACCCAGCGCAAGGCCAACCCCTGGCTGGTGCGCCCGAGTTCGACCTCCGCTCAGCCAAGTCATGCCGTCGGCGATTATGCGGCGAAGGACTTGAAATTAAAGCGCGTCGCCTGCATCGCCGACGACTTCGCCTTCGGACACGAGAATGTCGCGGGCTTCCAGCGCGTGTTCGAGGATTCCGGCGGCAAGGTGGTGCAGAAATTGTGGCCGCCACTGAACGCGCCGGATTACGCGACCTATATTTCGCAGCTCAAGCCGAACATCGACGGCGTCTATACCGGACATGCCGGTTCGAACGGCTTCAAATTCATCAAGCAGCTTCGCGAATACGGCAACAAGTCGCAGATCCTCGGCGGCTTCACGCCGGTCGACGAATCGCTGCTGCAGCAGATGGGCGACGACGCGCTCGGCGCCATCACCGGTAACTGGTATTCGGCGCAGCTCGACTATCCGATCAACAAGCGTTTCGTGGCCGCGATCCAGAAGGACTACAAGGTCGATCCCGGCGTCTATGCGGCGGAAACATATGTCTGCGGAGAGGTGCTGGAATCGGCCGTCAAGGCGGTGAACGGCAATGTTGAGGACAAGGCCAACTTCATGAAGGCGCTGAAAGGCGTGAACCTGAAGGAGTCGATCCGCGGCCCGATGCACTTCGACGAATGGGGCAACGTGGTCGGCAACAATTATATCCGCAAGGTCGAGCGCAAGGACGGCAAGCTGGTTAACGCTGTGGTCAAGACCTATCCCGATCTCAGCCAGTTCTGGACCTACAAGCCGGAGGAATTCCTGAAGGAGCCGGTCTATTCGCGCGACTTCCCGCCGGCGAAGAATCTGGAGCCGTAACTACGTCAGCTCCTGCGCTTGCTCCGTCACCCTGAGGTGCGAGCGTAGCGAGCCTCGAAGGGCGGCGGCCCGCATGTCTCGGGCCGTCTATCCTTCGAGGCCCAGCCGTCGGCTGGGCACCTCAGGATGACGGTTCGCGATTCGAGCAGGTCAAGACGCCGAAATGCAATTCTGGATTATTCAGACGCTGAACTCGGTCGCGTTCGGCGGATTGCTGTTCCTGCTGTCATCCGGATTCTCGCTGATCTTCGGGCTGATGCGCATACCCAATCTTGCGCATGGCGGCTTCTTCATGCTCGGCGCCTATTTCGGTTACTCGCTGCTGGCGCTGCAATTCAATTTCTGGATCGCTGCAATCGGCGCAGGACTTGGCGTCGGACTTGTTGGAATCATCCTTGAGAGATTTATATTGCGGCAACTGCCCGGCAACACCCAGGGCCAGGTGCTGGTCACGCTCGGACTCTCCTTCATAATTGCCGATCTGTGCCTTTTGATCTGGACCGGCGACCCGATGCCGCTGCCGGCGCCACAAGAACTGCGGCCGCCTCTGCGTTATTTCGGGCTCGCCTTCCCAACCTATCGGCTCGTGGTGCTGGGCCTGGCGCTCGCCGCGGCGGTCGGACTTTATTTTCTGATGGAGCGGACGCGCGTCGGCGCCATGATCCGCGCTGGAGTCGACGACCCGGAAATGGCGCGCGGCGTCGGCATTCCGGTCGGGCGGCTGTTCACTATGGTGTTCCTGCTCGGTGCTGCGCTTGCTGGAATGGGCGGTGTGCTCGGCGGCCCGATCCTCAATGCCTATCCAGGCCTCGATGCCGACATGCTGCCGCTCGCGCTGATCGTGGTGATCCTTGGCGGAGCGGGGTCTCTGCTCGGCGCTTTCGTCGGCAGTTTCATCGTCGGCTTTCTTTATAATTTCGGAATCGCGCTCGCTCCCGACCTCGCCTATTTCGTGCTGTTCCTGCCAATGGTGCTGGTGCTCGTTTTCCTTCCGCAGGGGCTGTTCGGAAGGGTACAGCTGTGAGCCGCGGCAATCTCATCGCGCTCATCATCGCAACGCTTGCGCTGATCGCGCTGCCGCGCGTCATCACCCATGATTTCTATATCAACATGGCGAGCCAGTGCCTGATCTTCGCGATCCTGGCCTTGAGCCTGAATCTCATGCTCGGCTTTGGCGGCATGGTGTCGCTTGGACATGCAGCCTATATCGGCATCGCCGGCTATACCTGCATTCTAATGACTGTCGCGGGCTATCATCCGCTGCTCGCCGCGCTCGCGGGGCTGATCCTGTCCACTGCGTGCGCCGGACTGTTCGGCATGCTTTCGCTGCGGGCGCCTGGACTGGGCTTCCTCATGATCACACTCGCGCTCGGGCAGATCGTCTGGGGGATTGCCTATCGTGCGAATACGCTCACCGGCGGCGACAACGGCATTAGCCTGCCGGCGCGCCCGATGCCCTTCGGCGTCGACATCCGAAGCGCGGAACATTTCTACTATTTCACCCTGATCGTGTTCGCGGTCGCGCTGTTTGGCATGTGGCGTTTCCAGCGCTCGCCGTTCGGTGCAAGCCTGATGGGAACGCGCGACCAGCCGCGCCGCATGCGGATGCTCGGACATAACGTGTGGATGGTGCAGTGGCTCACCTTCGTCATTGCCGGCTTCTGGGGTTCGGTCGGCGGGCTGATGTATGTCTATTACAACGTGTTCCTTTCCCCGCATGCACTGACGCTCCAGCAATCGGCGGAAATTCTGCTGATGGCGATCCTCGGCGGCGCCACGACTCTGACCGGGCCGATTGTCGGCGCCACCATCATCACGCTCGTGAAGAACGTGGTGTCGAGCTATGTCGAGCGCTGGAATTCGCTGCTCGGCGCGATTTTCATCCTGGTCATCATCTTCATGCCCTATGGCCTGGTGCCGGGCTGCCGCGTGCTTTGGCGGAAAATAAAGAGTCGCGGGAAGCCGCCTGCGTCCGCAGCGGAGCCGGCCGAATGACGCCTGCGCTCGCGATCGAGGGCTTAAGCAAGCGCTTCGGCGGATTGCCGGCGACCAAAAACGTGTCGCTCACCGTGATGCCGGGAGAACGGCGGCTGATCATCGGCCCGAACGGCGCCGGAAAGACCACCTTGTTCAATCTCATCACCGGCGATCTCTTCGCCGATGCCGGCTCGGTCAAGCTGTTCGGCACCGAGCTCGCCGGGATGCCGACCGAGAAGCGTGTGCATCTCGGTCTCGCCCGCACCTATCAGATCCTGACGCTGTTCCCGCGTGAGACCCTGCTGCACAACGTCAAGCTCGCATTGCTTGGATTAGACAAGGCACGCTGGAATCCGGTCTCTGCGCTGTCCCGCCGCACCTCGATGGACAAGCTTGCACAGGCGGCGCTCGACCGCGTCGGCTTGGGCGACAGGTCGCAACGGGTGGTCGCCGAAACCTCCTATGGCGAACGGCGGCGGCTGGAACTCGCCATGGCCTGCTCGCAGGA
>Ga0190274_10001884_pt1 | contig 12313 bp, 9 predicted proteins | sample Popmic531T_FD_133002 | JGI IMG/M metagenome (GOLD analysis project Ga0190274, IMG submission 133002) | Populus adjacent soil microbial communities from riparian zone of Yellowstone River, Montana, USA - 531 T | ecosystem: Environmental > Terrestrial > Soil > Riparian zone | place: USA: Montana...
AGGAATTACTGAATAATATCATTAAACATTCCCAGGCAACCGAAGTAATTATACAATTCAATAAACACAGTGACCGTCTTACTATTACTATCGAAGACAATGGCCGCGGATTCAACGTGGACGAAGCAACTTCTTCGCATAATGCCGGTATCGGAACTATAAAAAGCCGTGTAAATTTTCTCAACGGGCAATTGAACATTGACTCTAAGCAAGGCATCGGTACAACGGTGATTATGGAGTTTCTGATGGGAGAAGAGGCTGCGAACTGAGAGCGTTGAGCAATATACTCGAAGCCCAGCCCCCTTATAGTTTCTTCTCCTTCATAATTTTTCATTCTTCATTTTTCGTTTCTATCTTCACCGCATGATTTCCCTCCTCATCATCGACGATCATCCACTCGTGACCGGGGGAGTAACCGCTATGCTGAAGGATAATGATTCAGTTGAGGTAACCGGCTCCGCTAAAACCGGCAAGGAAGCATTGGAGCTCCTGATGCAAAATTCATATGATGTAATTCTGCTTGATATTGGCTTACCGGATATGGATGGATTGACCCTCTGTTCAGAAATAAGAAAGATTAACAAGGATATCAGGATCATCGGCCTCACCTCCTCCAATGAATTAGGATTGATTACGCAGTTATTACAGCGGGGCGGCAATGGGTATTTATTGAAGAATATGGAACGCGCTGAACTGCTCGAAGCCGTTTTCGCGGTGCTGGACGGCAAAATTTATCTCTGCAAAGCGGCCAACGAAAAAGTGCTGGAGCAATATCGTAATATAGATATGGCTGTACAACCGGCTCCGGTATTGACGCGCCGCGAAAAAGAGATCTTACAATTATTGAACGAAGGACTTACAGGTCCTCAGATTGCTAAACAACTTTTTCTGAGCCCTTATACAATAGAGTCACATCGAAAAAATCTAATGCAGAAATTCAACGCAACCAATTCTCAATTGTTATTGAAACTCGCAAGGCAGAATAGATTAATAGATTAGAGCCGCAAGCTGAGAGCTAAAAGCTGCGACCGAGAACCAGCAAAGATGCCAACCCTCAAGTAGCGAGACAGATTTTAGCTGATAAGGGTTGACAACCTTAATTATTCCCGCTTTCAGCTCGCAGCTTCTTCCATCAGCTTCTCCAGAACATAATAAGTAATGGGGCAGAAACTAGAATTTTTCAGCGTTAATTGGGGACGCTTAAGGATAACGTCTTCGTCGGTATATGGGAACCGGTGGCAATCAGATGGTCGTTCATCATAGATACTACAGGAATTATCCGGATCCAGGAAGGGGCAGGGCTTACTGTTCGCCACATAGTCGCCGTCTTCATCTAACCGAAGATAGGTTTCGATAAAACTCCCTTCCTTCATTTTAAGATGCTTGCTGATACGTTTGATATCGGGCGTTTTGAAGCGGGGTGAATAGTTCCGGCAACAGGCGGCACATTTAAGGCAATCTACTTTACTGAAGGCCTCTTCATGCAGGTCGGGAAGCTGTTTTAAAACCCGATTTTTATCGGCCCTCTGCAGGAAATTCTTATACAGTTTCTGGTGCTCAGCCGACTTTTTCTCCCAATTATTCAAAAGATCCTTTGCCATTTATAAAATATTAACGATCGAAGATACACCCAATCGGCCACAGGACGTATTTTTGGAGAACATTAGGCTCCGGTATGGAAGAGTTCAGAGAACAACTGCTATTTCTGATCAGCACTCCACTTTATATTATTATAATTGGAGCGGAGATTTTATTGAGTAACTATCATCATCGTAAATTATATACCTGGAAAGATACCGCCGCCAATATCTACCTCATGTTGGCCAATACAGCAATTGAATTACTGATCCGGACATCCTATTTTGTCGTTTTTATTTATCTCAACCAACACGCAATCTATCAATTCACCAATCCAATTGTTTACTGGGTAGCACTTATTATACTACAAGATTTTCTATTTTACTGGCTGCATCGGTTCGATCATGAGATCCGTTTGTTCTGGGCGGTGCATGTAACACATCATTCTTCGGAACAAATGAATTTTACCGTTGGTTTCCGTTCCTCTCTTTTTCAACCGTTCTACCGGCATATCTACTTTTTACCCCTTGCCTGGCTGGGTTTCCGGCCAATGGATATTGTATTTATTTTTTCCGTGACACAGATCTGGGGCATTTTTGTACATACCGAACTCATCCGCAAAATGGGATGGCTTGAATATATTCTGGTCACCCCTTCACACCATCGTGTTCATCATGCCTCCAATGCAAAATACCTTGATAAAAATATGGGGATGTTACTCATCTTCTGGGATAAACTATTCGGCACATTTCAACCGGAATTATTGGAAAAAGATTATCAGCCGATAAAGTATGGACTTACAAAACCATTAGAAAAAGAAACACCCGTTACTATAATATTTCATGAGTGGGACAGTATTCGTAAAGACATCGGGCGGAAAGACATTGGTTGGAAAGAAAAATATTGGTACCTCTTCGGTCCACCGGGATGGAGCCACGATGGAAGTCGATTGACCAGTGAACAATTACGTGAAGCGGAAGACGGTTTTCAAACATCAGCGGGAATTGAACATTCGGACAAAGAATTGGTAGAAATCCCAACTCTGGTAAATATAGATAGCCATCAACGTCATCCACAATATAGTCCAGACCAAAATGCCTAAAAGAGATACAAGGAATGTTTTTGCCATTCCTCCAAAAGTTTTTATCTGCATCAATCCATTATACGCCCAACTATAGTAAATCATCTGTAACAGTAAGCCAACCCCTACCGCTACACCCGCCATGGAAGTGCCTTTTGCAAAATGCTGCCAGGGAAATACAATAATCGTGAATGCTAAATTCGCGAAGGTTGTGAACATCAAATTAGCAGTAAGATGTTCTGCATAGTTGTATTTTCTTTTTCTATAAGCCAACCAAAAAATAAAAGCAATTGTCGGAATAGCAATCATACTTACGATATTGCTATTCCGGCCCATGAAAACACGCACATTCTGACCACGTTCGAACATCGCAATCGCATTCGCTTTTGCTTGCTCATTGGGTATTTTAAAAATGCCTGCGGGAACGGGTTCAGCTTTTGTGCCACCGGAAAAAAATTGGTTCGATAACACATAGATCCCCATCATAATTAAAAAAAATGTATAGGGATTGAAATATTTCTTGCGCTTACCTTCAATATACTCCCGCGCTACAACACCGGGTCTTGTTGCCAATCCCTTGAGCAAATGAAATATGCCCTTATCTGCATGTGTGAATGCGTGAAAAAATTCGTGAAAGAAATTACCAAGTGTCAGTCGATGCGTTCGGGCCTTTTGACCGCAGTTGCCGCAAAATTTCTGAGTAGTTTCTAAAGAATTATTACAATTAAGGCAGTTAGTTAGTTCCATATTTAGAAATAAATACTAAAAATCAGAAATGAGAATCGACATACTTTTTCAGTTGCTGTATAATTGCTTTAAACACCAATCCGGTATTTTCCCGAAAGACATACCACAAAAAAAACACAGAAATAATTGCAATCATCAATACGAAATACAATAACCAAACAGAAAATGGTTTCCAGTAAGCGATAGGTTCAGGGTTGCTCAAAAATCCTTTCATTCCCCATACGTTATAAAGAATCATTGATATTAGTGCTATTAACCACATCCACAGGTATGCCGGTGTTTCCTTGAATAAAAACATTATCGGGCCTAGAACACAACTAAAAATTAAAGTTGCAAATCCAGAAATAAAAATGGTAGCGATGAGAAATTCCACGTAATTCCTTCCCCTTCTTCTGAAGAATAGCCATAAAATAAATGCTTCAAAAGGCATTAATATCATTGCCGTGATATTTGGATGTTTTTGCTGAAAGTTAAATGCAACAATTGAACGATTGATATATTTCAAGTACGCCTGCTTTTTTTGTTCATCATCTTTTAGCTGTTCCAGTATTTCGGGATCTGGTTTTGGTTCACCAAAAGGTTTTGTAAAACTATTTACCAAAACCATTAAGCCAAGGCAAAGGAGCAGGAATGTGATGGGATTAAAATATTTTTTATGTTTTCCGTCAACATATTCAGAAACAGTCTTACCTGGATTTGTGGCAAGACCTTTCATTAAACTCAGAATACCTTTATCCGTATGAGTAAAAGCATGCCATCCTTCATGAAAAAAATGCGTCCAGGTAAAACGGTGAGTGGCTGTTTTCTGGCCACAGACGGGACAGAATTTTTCATCCCCCTGTAAACTGGATTCGCAGTTTAGGCAGTTAGCTTGGTGCATATACACAATTTAAGGAAAAGCGAAGAATACAAGCTGCTAGCTGTTAGCTAAAAGCTATTAGCTATTAGCTTTTAGCTTTTAGCTGCATGCACTAAGGTTGCCAACCCTTCAAGTACCTGATAAATTCGATATACGCCGTTACAGAATTGGCAACCTTCAGCCTCGCAGATTTCTATTATCTAGCATCAATAACCCATCCCCACCACCCCAAAATCCCTTCTCTTTCAAAGCTTTTCCCCACCGAATCCACGGACTCAACAAATGCCTGTTAGTCTGCCCGCTATCTATTAACTTTGCGCTTCCTTTTTGGAGTCAGGAGTTCGAAGGAGGGAGTTCGGAATCGTCTTAAACCTGAAATTCCCACGCAACTCAGATTCAATAATTTCAAGCAACAAACAACTACTTAACGGCATGAATCTTTTTGAACAACAGTCGAATGAATTTTTAAGTCGCCACAACGGCAGTATCGGATCCGAACCCGCCATGCTAAAAACCATCGGCGTTAAAACGATTGATGAACTGGTTAATAAAACCGTTCCCGCTTCAATCCGGAGTTCTAAAAAATTAAATCTTCCGGCGGCAATGAGCGAAACTGCTCTTCTTAAGCACCTGAAAGATGTTTCACTCAATAATAAAGTATTCCGCAATTATATAGGACAAGGTTATTATGATACCCTTACCCCTTCTGTAATTCTCCGGAATGTTTTTGAGAATCCAGGATGGTATACTCAATATACTCCTTACCAGGCTGAGATCAGTCAGGGTCGTTTGGAAAGCCTGCTGAATTTTCAAACTATGGTAAGTGATCTTACTGGTTTACCTATTGCTAATGCTTCGTTGCTAGATGAAGCCACTGCCGCCGCAGAAGCAATGAATCTTTTCTTTCACCAGGTGAATAAGACGGATGAAATAAAATCTCCGAAGTTTTTTGTAGACAATCAGGTATTCCCGCAAACAATCGATGTGGTGATTACCCGCGCTACTCCATTAGGGATTGAAATTGTAAAAGGCGATTATAAGAACACACAACTCGATAGTAGTTATTTCGGTGCTCTTGTACAATATCCGAATAACATCGGTTCCGTAGAAGATTATCGCAAGTTCATCGACCATGTTCACAATGCGGGTGGATTTGTAGCCATGGCCACCGATCTTTTAGCCCTTACATTATTGACACCTCCCGGCGAACTTGGTGCTGATGTGGCACTGGGCTCTGCTCAGCGTTTTGGTGTTCCATTAGGATATGGAGGTCCGCATGCGGCATTTTTCAGCTGTAAAGATGATTTCAAGCGCGCTATACCCGGACGTATCATCGGTATCAGTATCGATGCGCAGGGTAATCGTGCTTTGCGTATGGCGCTTCAAACAAGGGAACAACATATCAAACGTGAAAAAGCAACTTCCAATATTTGTACGGCACAGGCATTGCTCGCCAATATGGCTGCGATGTACGCGGTATATCATGGATCTGAAGGTTTGAAAAATATCGCGAAGCGAACCGCGTTACTTACACAAACCGTTGCTGAGGCAATTGAAGCGAGAGGATTTGAATTAGCTTCCCGCAATTTCTTCGATACTATCGCTGTTATTGTAAAAGATATAAAACCAATAAAAGAAAAAGCGATTCGCCAGGAAATCAATCTCCGGTATATCAATGATCATTTAATTGGTATCGCGCTCGATGAAACAGTTACACCCGAAGATCTTTACGATCTGATCAATTGTTTTGAAAATGATACTGACCCGGTAGCATTTGATATTTCCGATGACGCATCACTCGATCATATCCCTTCTTCTTTAACACGTACGTCGCCGTTCTTAACCAATGCAGTTTTCAATACGCATCACAGCGAGAGCCAGATGATGCGGTATATAAAACAACTGGAGAATAAAGACCTATCGCTTAATACATCAATGATCTCCCTGGGAAGTTGTACGATGAAATTGAACGCGGCCACGCAAATGATGCCGTTGAGTTGGATACATTGGAGTAAGATCCATCCATTCGCCCCTATTGATCAAACACAGGGATATCAGCAGGTACTCGATGAACTCAGTCAATATCTTTGTGAGATTACCGGATTTGATGCGTGTAGTCTGCAACCCAATAGTGGTGCACAGGGAGAATATGCCGGCTTATTAGCTATACGCAATTTTCATCTGGCTAACGGAGATACACTGCGCAACGTAATTCTTATCCCGATTTCCGCGCACGGAACAAATCCGGCCAGCGCGGTGATGGTCGGAATGAAAGTAGTAGTAGTAAAAGCCCTGGAAAATGGGTATATCGATGTGGCCGATTTCAAAGCAAAAGCGGAACAATACAGTAAGCAACTCGCCGGAGTGATGATCACTTATCCCAGCACCTACGGCATATTTGAAGAAAGTGTAAAAGAGATTTGTGCTATCGTTCACCAACACGGCGGACAAGTATATATGGATGGCGCGAATATGAACGCACAGGTAGGGTTAACTTCTCCGGGAATTATAGGCGCGGATGTTTGTCACCTTAACCTGCATAAAACATTTTCTATTCCACACGGTGGTGGTGGACCGGGCATGGGGCCGATATGTGTAAAAGAGCATTTAGCTCCATATTTATCCTCGCATACTTCTTTGACAAGTCGGGAGTCGGGAGTCGGGAGTCAGGAGTCTCACGGTGCAGTTAGTGCTGCTCCATACGGATCAGCTTCTATTCTTTTGATTAGTTACGCCTATATCCGTTTGTTGGGAAATGAAGGTGTTCAGAAAGCAACTGAATACGCTATCATGAATGCCAACTATATGAAGGCGCGCTTGCAAAAAGATTATGATATTTTATATACCGGAAGTAACGGAACCTGCGCGCATGAGTTTATCGTGGATCTTCGTCCATTTAAGAACAGCGCGGGCATTGAAGCGGAAGATGTAGCAAAGCGTTTGATGGATTATGGCTTCCATGCTCCTACTATGAGTTTCCCGGTTGCTGGTACAATTATGATCGAACCGACAGAAAGCGAAGACAAAGCTGAAGTAGATCGTTTTTGTGATGCCTTACTAAGTATCCGCGCAGAAATAAAAGCGATTGAAGAAGGAAAGGTGGATAAAAAAGACAATGCGCTAAAGAACGCACCGCATACACAATCTGTTATAATTACTGATGAATGGAAGCATTCTTATTCGCGTGAATTCGCAGCTTTTCCATTGGCATACATTCGCGCTAACAAATTCTGGCCCTCGGTAGCAAGGGTTAATAATACCCATGGCGATCGTAACCTTGTTTGCACCTGTGAGCCAACGGAAAGTTATATGGAAGCGGAAGCATAATCACTGGCTTGTAAGATATTTTATAAAAATCCTGCCTTGGGCAGGATTTTTTGCAAGGCTCCATTTTACATTTAATAATTTGTGATCTATATTTTATAATTCGTCATGATCAATACCTTGAAACTAATGATAGCTGTCCGTATATTTTTTGCGTTATTACTCCTCCCCTTCGCGTCCTATACGCAGGATAAACCAATCGGATGCAAGGACCTGAAAAATGGTATTTTCCATTCTTACCCGAAAAATACAGCCGATCATTATATATGCCGCCGCGAGGATAATCGCCAATACGAAAGCAATGCAATTACCGGCGATTCCGTGGTTTGGGAAATCAAATGGTTGGATGATTGCACTTATAGCCTTAAATACCTCTCCGGAAATACCAAATTCAGTGATGAAGAGCATACCATGCTGAAGAAACACAAACTTGTTTTCCAACTACAATCGGTAAAAGAAGATTATTATGTTTTTACGGGTCATCTCGATAAGACATCGAATCCGTCTTTCAATAAAGATACCATATGGCTCGCTGAAAAAATAAACCCGGTTAGCAACGAACTTGTGAAGTTCGTACCTAATCCGAATACGCTTAAGAAAGAAAAGTTCAGCGACACATCAAGGTATGCAGTGTTATACCTGTATAGGTCGGGCAAAGTCACTAATTCGCTGAGTAATTGTCTCGTATATTTTAACGATGATTTACTCTGCATAGCAAAAAATAATTCAGGGTACGTTTTTAAGATACTTAAAGAAGGTACTTACTCGGTGAAGAGCAAGTTTGACAAAGATGAAGCGAGTACCCAGCTCGATATCAAATTCGGAAAAACCTATTATGTAAAATCGATGGTCCATTGGGGGATATTCAAGGGGCTTAAGAATTACAAATTGGAGATTGCCGTTATTGATCGGCAGCAGGGTAAAATCGAATTCGAAGAAGTTATTCTCAATAAATAACGGTTATCGTTTAGTGTAAACCTATGAGGTCTATAAAGCTATTTCGAGTATAACGAAATTCCGAGACCTCACAGGTTTGGACGTACCGCTTTAAAACCTTTGAGGTCTTTTGATAGACTCTGAAGTAAAGTTTCCTTATAGACCTCACAGGTTTAATTCGTTCCTTCGTAACTTTCAAAATGCTTTTAATAAAACAATACTGATGTTTCAAAATAAGATTGCATGGATCACTGGAGCTTCATCTGGAATTGGAGAAGCATTGTCTATTGAATTGGCCAAAGCCGGAGCGAAACTGGTATTGTCCGCACGAAGGGAGTCAGAATTGAAAAGAGTACAACAACTCGCGGGTTTAAACGATGAAAATTCAATGATCCTGCCAATGGATATGAGTGAGTCGGCAGGATTCGAGGAAAAAACTACACAAGTAATAAAACGCTTTGGTCAAATTGATTACCTGTTTCATAATGCCGGGATTAGTCAACGGGGGACCGTAAATGAAACTTCAATGGATATTAACCGAAGTGTAATGGAAGTGAATTTTATGGGAGTGGTAGCGCTCACCAAAACAGTACTACCTTTTTTTCTTAAAAAGAAAAGCGGACATTTCATAGTGACCAGCAGCTTGGTAGGTAAATTCGGAACTCCGTTGCGATCCGCTTATTCCGCATCCAAACACGCGCTGCATGGGTTTTTTGAATCGCTCCGTGCTGAAGTTTGGAGAGAGAATGTACAAGTCACGATCGTTTGCCCTGGTTATATACAAACAAATATTTCTGTAAACGCTGTTCGGGAAGATGGGAAGAAATATGGATTGATGGATGAGAACCAGGCAAAAGGCATGAAAGCATCTGTTTGCGCACAAAAAATTCTCAGTGCGGTAGAAAAAGGAAAACACGAGGTATTGATCGGTGGTAAAGAAACGCTGGGTGTTTATATGAAACGATTTTTTCCGGGATTGCTTTGGAGAATGGTGAGGAAGTATAATATTAAGACGGTGTAAGAAGCTGTGAGCTGTTAGCTACGAGCCACGAGCTTGCGTTTGTAAAGTCTTACGACAGTATTATTAGGAATCTAGATTGGCAAATCAAAATAGCAAACTGCTAATTATTTAACAGAACAAAGCTCGCAGCTCGAAGCTCACGGCTCGCAGCTTCATCTAAAGCTTCCCTTCATCCTCGCCAACATTGTTTCTGCCGACCAACTGCCAGGTACTATTATTCGACGGATCGTATAGAGCGGATCGTTCTCATCTCTTTTTGCGGACAACTGGAAAGCAGCCTTCATTCCCCGTTTCTTTAATTCAGGTATAGCCTCCTGGTTCCATAATCCAAACGGAAATGCGAAATACTGTATCGGTTTACCGGTGATCTTTTCTAATTGACGGGAAGGTTTTTCAATTTGGGTTACCCAATCTTCTCCTTCATATTTTTTTACATTATGATGATCCCAGGTATGTGAACCGATGGTATTCCCATCTTCCGCTAATTGTTTCACTTGTTCTTTACTCATATAGTTAGGACGATCCAGGGAAACTGTCATTATAAAAAACACGCCCTTGAAGCCATGTTGTTTCATCTCGGGAAGCGCTACTGTAAATTGTTCGAGATCTGTATCATCAAAACTGAGCATTACTGATTTAGCCGGGAGGGTTTTACCTTTAGCGAGATAATCATATAATTCATCCGGAAGAATGGTATGATAGCCGCTATCAGCCAGTATCTTCATTTGCTGACGAAACACTCCTGGAGGAACAATATAATCACGGGCTGTTTTAGAATCAGTTTCCCGAAATTCTCTGACCTGGTGGTAACATAAAACCGGGATCTGCGCACGGGATAAGATAGTGGCTGCATCTGCCACTGTAGTACTGAGTGGTTCTTTATCTTCTGGCTTTGCGACGGGTCCTTTAACCTCTAAAACAGGAGATTTCGACAGGCCCGCGGGTATGTCTTTTGCACTCAATTCGCAACCCATATTAAAACAGAGGGAAATAGCCGCCAGGGCGAAAAGGGGGTAGCTACGGATAGCTAAAACGTTGATTTTCATAAGGTGGATTCTACACTTAGTATTACAATAAACGTACCGGGAAGGGGTTTTCTTGTCCTTTGAACAGAAAAAAAATAGTCCATAAATGGTTAAACTCACGACGAATTTCAGACCCTTGTAAAACACTACCAAAAAAAACCCGCCCCTTAACAAGTAGTTTTCATTTAAGCGGCGCTCCCAATTAAATTTCAGGCCGTAATTTGCGGATTATTAATCATCCGAGCCAGCCCCAATATTGATTTTTTATGATGAGATTTATTAGCCTCTTTCTGCTTATCGCGCTATTCAATTCAGCTGCACTTTGTCAGACTACCTTGACTTATTCATCTAAAATAGTCAACAGCAAATCCCAACCGGTTTCTGGGGCCACTATCGTTGTATTGAACACTTCAACATCCCTTGTTTCTGATACGAGCGGTAATTTTTCCTTCAAAACGGATCGTCGCGGTACTTATACTTTATACATCACTTCCGTCGGATATGCAGCATTAAGTACAGAGATAGTTGTTTGGAATAACGAAAGCCAAAATCCAGTAATCATACTTACGAATGCCGCTACAAATCTCGACGCGGTAATCGTGACTGCGCAAAAAAAGGAAGAGGCGCTTCAGAAAGTCCCCATCAGTATCACATCGCTGAGCGGTCGGCAGGTAAGAGAATTCCGATTATGGCATTCGAATGAAATAACAGCAATCGTTCCTAATCTCTATTCCGCTCATTCAGGTGACGATCGTAACGTTACCTCCATTCGTGGAATTGCTACTACATCTTATGATCCGGCTGTTGCCACTTATATTGATGGTGTTAACCAATTTGGACTGGATACATATATTTCTAATCTCATAGATATAGAACGCATCGAAGTATTGCGCGGACCGCAGGGCAGTCTGTATGGACGAAATGCGATGGCTGGTGTAATTAATATCATCACCAAACAACCTACTAACTCAAGTAGCGGGTTTGCGGAAATCAATTTCGGCAATTATAAACAGCAACGCTATAGTGCCGGTTTACGCAGTCCTGTTATAAAAGATAAACTCTTTGTGGGCGCGGCTGCAGTATACCAGGCACGGGATGGTTATTATACCAATGAATTCAATAATACCAGTTATGATAAGCAGCACAGTTTTACCGGCAATTATTATCTTAAGTATATAGCGGGCAATAACTGGAAAATAAACCTGAACGCGAAGCATCATAATAACCGGAACAATGGAGCATTCCCCCTGGTATTCGGAGTGGAGGAAGCATTGAACAATCCATTTAAACTTATGCAGAATGCTACTGCAACGATGATCGATAATATATTCAACAGTTCTTTATCGGTTGATCACGAAGGCAGACTTTTCAATTTCAGTTCGCTTACTTCTTATCAATCCAATCACCGCTATTATGATGCTCCATTGGACGGCGACTTTTCCCCCATTGATGGAGTTACTGTTATCAATGATTATGGCAGTGACTGGAACAAGGTAAAAGTGATTACGCAAGAATTTAAATTTACATCTCCCGCTTCAACCACCACTTCTTTAAAATGGACCGCTGGAGCATATTTCTTTCACCAGGATAACCCGGTAAAACAAACCACGCATTTTGGTGAAGACGCTGAAATGATGGGTTTACCCGATAAGAATTTTTCTGTTACCAATACCAACACAGGAAAAAGTACCGGCGCGGCTTTATATGGCCAGATCAATTATGCGATTGCTCCAAAACTGGAA